>Ga0335080_10000164_pt1 | contig 57739 bp, 46 predicted proteins | sample Lox_Sample_34_FD_206720 | JGI IMG/M metagenome (GOLD analysis project Ga0335080, IMG submission 206720) | Soil microbial communities from Loxahatchee National Wildlife Refuge, Florida, United States - Lox_Sample_3.4 | ecosystem: Environmental > Terrestrial > Soil > Wetlands | place: USA... | reverse complement strand
GGCTTCTTCGGCGTCGCACCGGACGAGGATGGCGCAACGCTGGCCTCGGGTATGGGAATCGTGACCCGCTGCACCGTGGCCGGGTAGCAGATGCCGATGTCCGCGCAGCCTTGCGATTCGGCGGCGATGACTACCTGTTCGCCCGGCTTTGCGGTCTTCAACGCGAGGTTGACGACCATGCCTCCACGGTAGGTCTCGACGCGCCCGAAGAACGGATCCTCTTTGACCGCCCCGCCCGGCAGGGCCGGGACTGCCAAGCCGGCGTCGGCGGGCTGCGCGCTGAAGTGAATCCGGTCGCGATAGAGGTAGTAGCCGTCGGCGATGGTGAATCGGGCCTCGACGGTCTGGGCGTCGACCATTCGTGCGCTGAATCGGAAGGCCCGGTCCGGCGGCAGGGGACTCTGCCCGAGGGCCGAGGCCGCCAGCAGCAGCGCCGCCGCGGCCCAGAGCAGCCGCCCTCTAAACGCTGCGCTCGGTGGTCTCTTCGGCAATCCAGTCGACATAGGCCGGCAATCCTTCGGTGATCGGGACCGCGACGATCTCGGGAAGTTCGTAAGGATGGCGCTTCCGGATCGCCGCTTCGACGCGTGCGTAAAGCTCGGCTCGCGTCTTGATCGCGACCGGGATCTCCCGAGCCGTTTCGATTTCGCCTCGCCAGTGATAGAGTGATTCGACGACGCCGCCGATCTGGATGCAGGCTGCGAGGCGTGCGGCGAGCAGCTCGCGGGCCAGCGCTTTCGCGCCGGTGCGCTCCGGTAACGTGGTCAGCACCAGGATCGCGGAGCGGGATGCGCGGTGCTTCGGGCGCGATCCGCGTGCTGCCGGGGCCAAGGAGTCCTCATGCGTTTTGTCGTGCTGTTGATTGTACTCAGTTTCCCCGTCCTCGACGTGCTGGCGACCATTCGCTTCGCTCGCTGGATCGGGATACCCGCGCTCGCTTGGTTCCTGGCCTCGGCCCTGGCAGGCGTGCTGCTTCTGCGTAGCGAGAGGACGACGTTTCGCGCGAACACGCTCGCCGCGTTGCGCGGCGACCAGCCCCTCCTGCGCGGCCTCCTCGACAGCGGCCGCAGGGTGCTCGCCGCCCTGCTTCTCATTCTGCCCGGCATCGTCTCCGACCTGATGGCGCTGCTGCTGCTCATGCTGCCCATCAACATCGGACCTTCGTTCGCGACGCAGTCCGCGTGGATCGGCCGCAAGCCCATCGACGCCGACTACCGCCGGAACGACTAGCCGCTCGAAGCCGCTCAGGAGCCGAACAGCGTCGGCTCGGTCTTCCCCGCTCTCCAGTACGCCCACACCATCAGCGCCACGCCCGCCGCGATCATCGGCAGGGAGAGCCACTGTCCCATCGAGAGGCCGAGGGCGAGCACGCCCAGGAAGTTGTCGGGCTCGCGCGCGTATTCGACGACGAAGCGGAAGCAGCCGTAGCCGATGAGGAACAGCCCCGACACCGCGCCGACCGGTCGCCGGCGCCGCGCGAAGAACCAGAGCAGCGCGAACAGCGCGATACCCTCGAGCCCGAGTTCGTAGAGTTGCGACGGATGGCGCGGCAGCGCGTCGACCTGCGGAAAGACCATGCCCCAGGGCAGATTGGTCGGTCGACCCCAGAGCTCGCCGTTGATGAAGTTGCCCAGCCTCCCGGCCGCGAGGCCGAGGGGCGCGAGCGGCGCGACGAAATCGGTGACTTCGAGCCAGCGCCTGTGCCGCCGGTGCGCAAAGAGCGCCAGCGCGAGCAGCACTCCCAGGAGACCGCCGTGAAAGCTCATTCCGCCCTGCCACAGCGCGAAAATCTCGAGCGGGTGAGCCAGATAGTAGAGCGGCTTGTAGAACAGGACGTAACCGAGGCGCCCGCCCAGGATGACGCCGAATACGCCGTAGAACAGCATGTCGTCGACGTCGCGGGGATGCCAGCCGGTGAGCAGGTTCTGCCGCGCGCGATACTTCCCGAGAACGACGAACAGCACGAAGCCTGCCAGGTACATCAGACCGTACCAGCGAACCGCGACCGGTCCGACGTGAAACGCGATGGGATCGAACTGCGGGTGAACGAGCATCGCTCGATTCGCGCGAAGATCGCGCGAACATGGCTTTGTTAGAATTCATCGATTATACGAGAGAGGACGCCGATGCCGAACAACCGCCGCAGCCGCATCATCACCAACGGCGTGGCCCGTTCGCCGAATCGCGCGATGCTGCGCGCGGTCGGTTTCGGCGACGGGGACTTCGACAAGCCGATCGTCGGCGTGGCCAACGGTCACAGCACGATGAACCCCTGCAACGCCGGTATCCAGCCGCTCGTCGACCGGGCGATGGCGGCGCTCAAGAGCGCCGGGGCCATGCCGCAGGTCTTCGGCTTCCCGACCGTGACCGACGGCATCGCGATGGGCACGGAGGGAATGAAATATTCGCTCGTGTCGCGCGAAGTGATCGCCGACTCGATCGAGGTGGCGGTCGACGGCCAGCGCATGGACGGCGTGCTCTGCGTCGGTGGCTGCGACAAGAACATGCCCGGCAGCATGATGGCGATGGCGCGCCTCAACGTGCCCGGCATCTTCGTCTACGCCGGGACGATCAAGCCCGGATTCTGGAAAGGCGAGAAGCTCACGATCGTGAGCCCTTTCGAGGCGGTGGGCGCGTTCACCGCCGGGAAGATGGCGAAGGAAGACTTCGATGGCATCGAGCGCAACGCCTGCCCGAGCGTAGGCGCCTGCGGCGGGCAGTACACCGCCAACACGATGTCCTCCTCGTTCGAGGCGCTCGGAATGAGTCTGCTCGGCAGCTCGCAGATGGCCTCGCCCGACGCGGAGAAAGCCGACTCGGCGGCCGCGTCGGCGCGGGCCCTCGTGAGTGCGGTGGAGCGCGATCTCAAGCCCCGCGACATCATCACGCGTGAGGCGATCGAGAATGCCGTGTCGCTGGTCATGGCCACCGGCGGCTCGACCAACGCCGTGCTGCATTACCTCGCCATCGCCGCTGCCGCGGAAGTTCCCTGGACCATCGACGACTTCGAGCGCGTGCGCAAGCGCGTCCCGGTGCTGTGCGAGCTCAAGCCCTCCGGGCGCTTCGTCGCGACCGACTTTCACGCCGCGGGCGGCGTGCCCCAGGTGCTGCGCATCCTGCTCGATCACGGCCTGCTCCACGGCGATTGCATGACGATCACCGGCAGGACGCTCCGCGAGGAGCTCGCAACGGTCCCGGGCGAGCCGCGCGCCGATCAGGAGGTGATCCGGCCGTGGTCGAAACCGATGTACGCCCAGGGCCACCTCGCGATCCTCAAGGGCAACCTCGCGCCGGAGGGCTGCGTGGCGAAGATCACGGGGCTGAAGAATCCCGCGATCACGGGGCCGGCGAGGGTCTTCGACTCGGAGCCCGCCTGCCTCGAGGCGATCCTGGCGAGGAAGATCAAGCCGGGCGACGTCATCGTGATCCGCTACGAGGGACCCAAGGGCGGCCCGGGCATGCAGGAGATGCTCGCGCCGACCTCCGCGCTGATCGGCCAGGGTCTGGGCGAGAGCGTCGGCCTCATCACGGACGGCCGCTTCTCGGGCGGTACCTGGGGGATGGTGGTCGGTCACGTAGCGCCGGAAGCCTACGTCGGCGGCGTGATCGCGCTCGTCGAAGAGGGCGACTCGATCACCATCGACAGCCGCCGGCTTCTGATCCAGCTCAACGTGGACGACGCCGAGCTCGCGCGCCGGCGCGCGCAGTGGAAACCCCCGGCCCCCCGCTACACGCGCGGCGTGCTGGCCAAGTACATGCGGCTCGTGTCGACCGCGAGCCTCGGGGCGATCACGGATCGAACGGCTTAGGGCTTTCGCGCCGGATTACCCGGGAACGGCGGCGTGTTCACCCGATCAAAGGAAGGCGCCGTCGACCGGCGCTCCAAAGCGGAGGCTCCCATGGTCTCGCTGCCCCTCGTGCCGATCCGTCCCGTCGTCGCCTGGTCGCTCGTCCTCGGCCTTTTCGCCTGCGCTTCCGCGCCGGCCGGACCGCCGATCGACGCGCCGCGGCTGGCGGTCGGCGATCGCTGGCAGTACCGGATCACCGACAACTTGCGCCGCGGGCTCACCTCGCAGCTCGATGCGGAGGTGATTTCTGTCACCGGACCGTCAGCTCGCGTCAGGCTCGCGGTGACGGACAATAACGGGCGCTACGAGTGGGTCGACGACATCGAAGGGGGCGGCGCGCTGCGCGCAGGAACGCTGTGGCGCGAGGCGCCACGTCCGTTCAACCCGCCCGTGGAGCTGCTCGCGTTCCCGCTCGCCGACGGCAAGACCTGGCGCCAGACGATCGACACGATCCATCCCGATACCCAGATGACCGACCAGATCCTCGTGTACGGCAAGGTGGACGGCCGGAAGACGGCCACCGTCCCGGCCGGCGTCTACGACGCGGTTTACGTCTACCGCGTGGTCCAGCTCGACGACCGGGACTTCTGGCGCACTCGGACCACCCGTCGCGACGCGGTGTGGTACGCGCCGGAAGTCAAGGCGCCGGTGCGCGAGGCGCGCGAGGCCGAGTACACCGAGATAGGCGGCCAGGACATGGCCACGGTGACCACCGAGAACACGGTCGCCGAGCTGGTCTCCTTCCAGCCGGGCCGCTAGCGGTCGACGCCCAGCCCTCGCGTCTCCGGCGCGTCGGAGCCGGGTCGAGGCGACGGCAGCCCGAGGCGCTGCCAGATGGCCTTCGTGAGGCTCGCCTGGTTGAGCGTGTAGAAGTGCAGGCCGGGCGCGCCGTGCGCGAGCAGCTCGGCGCACAGCCCCGTGACCACGTCCAGCCCGAAGGCCCGGATCGATCCCGCGTCGTCGCCGAAGCTTTCGAGCTTGCGCCGGATCCAGCGGGGAATCTCCGCTCCGCAGGCGTCGGAGAACCGCGCCAGCTTCGAGAAGCTCAGGATCGGCATGATGCCCGGCACGATCGGGACGCCGACGCCCGCGAAGCGGACGCGGTCGACGAAGTGATAGTAGCTCGCGGCATTGAAGAAATACTGCGTTATCGCGGAATCGGCCCCAGCGTCGATCTTGCGCCTGAAGTTGGCGAGATCCTCCTCCGGCGTGCGTGCCTGCGGATGGTACTCGGGGTAGGCCGCGACCTCGATGCGGAACCAGTCCCCGGTGGATGCGCGGATGAATTCGACGAGCTCGTTCGCGTAGCGGAATTCGCCGGCGTCGGCGGTCCCCGAGGGCAGGTCGCCGCGCAGCGCGACGAGATGGCGGATGCCGTGCTCCCGGTACGTCGAGAGCGTCGCCCGCACGCTCTCGCGCGTCGAGCCGATGCAGGAGATGTGCGGCGCGGCGCTCTGCCCCGACGCCTTGATGTCGAGAACCGTGGCGAGCGTGCGATCGCGCGTCGATCCGCCGGCGCCGTAGGTCACCGAGAAGAACCTCGGACCGAGACGACCGAGCACCTCGCGCGTGGCGCGCAGCTTGAGCGCGCCCTCCGGCGTCGCCGGCGGGAAGAACTCGAAGCTGAAGATGCGCTCGGGCTCCGCCATCGGCCGGCCGTGCTTCAGCGGCGCTTCCCGAGCAGCAAAGCCGAAAGCGCCCAGGAGATGATGCTGTAGAGGATCGCTCCGAAGAACGCCGACCAGAAGCCGGCCACGTGGAAGCCCTGCACGAAGGAGGCGATCAGCCAGAACAGCAGCGCGTTGATCACGAAGATGAAAAGCCCCAGCGTCAGAAGCGTGACGGGAAGCGTGAGCAGCACGAGCAGCGGCCGGATGAACGCGTTTACCAGGCCGAGCAGCAACGCCGCGATCAGCGCGGCGGGAATCGACTCCACCGTGATCGACGACATGAGATACGGCAGCGCGAGGAGCGCCGCCGCGTTGATGAGCCACACCACGACGAGCCGCATTTCCTCTCTTCCTCCCGCGCAGCCTCAGCGCCTGCCGTCGCAGAACGGCTTGACCACCGCGTAGAGCGTCGCGCTCACCGGCGCCGCGACTCCGGCCTCGTGCGCCATCCTCGCCACCGCGCCCGAAAGCCACGGCGCTTCGAGACGGTTGCCCGCCTCGAGATCGTTGAGCATCGACGATTTCATCTCCGCCGGCAAGCCGTCGGCGAAGGCGAGCTGTTCGGCGACGAAGCGCTCGCCGAGATCGACGCCGCGGGCGCGGCCCACGGCGAGCGCCTCGCGCATCGCGGTCTCGAGCGTCGCGCGCAGTTCCGGATCGCTGCGAATCGGACCGATCGGCTGGCGTGTCGCGGCCGTCACGCCGGACATGGCGGACAGGAATACGAACTTCTCCCACAGGACGCGCCGGATGTCGTCGACACGCTCCGCGTTGATGCCCGCGCCCTTGCAGGCGTCGAGAAACGACGCGGCCGCGCTTCGCTGCCCGGGCAGCACGGCGCCGAAGCGCAAACGCGCCATCGGCCCCGTCTGGGCGACGACCCCCGGCTCCGCGATCTGCGCGGCGATGTAGGCGGCGCCGCCCATCACGTGCCGGGCGCCGACGACGGCGCCGATGCGCTCGATGCTCTCCACGCCGTTCTGGAACGGGATCAGCACGGCGTCGTCGCCGAGCAGCGGCCGCGCCGCCTCCGCCGCCGATTCGGTGTCCCAGAGCTTGACCGCGAACAGCACGACGTCGCACGGCCCCAGCGTCCGCGGATCGTCGCTCGCGACCGGGCGCTCGATTCGAATCTCGCCCGCGGCGCTCTTCACGGTCAATCCGCGCTCGCGCAGGGCCGCGAGGTGGCGTCCGCGCGCGACGAACGCGACCTCGTTCCCTGCGCGCGCGAGGAGGGCGCCGAAGTACCCTCCGACGCCGCCCGCCGCCATGACGCCGATCCGCATGGGCCTGCCGTCAGTAGCGGTAGCTGTCCGGCTTGTACGGACCGCCGACCTCGACGCCTATGTAGCGCGCTTGCCTGTCCGAGAGGCTGGTGAGCATCGCCCCGAGTTTCGTGAGCTGCAGCCGCGCGACCTTCTCGTCGAGGTGCTTCGGCAGCACGTACACGCCCACCGGATATTTCGCCCCGCCGGTCTTGGCGTCGCTCCAGAGCTCGATCTGCGCCATCACCTGATTGGCGAACGAGCTCGACATGACGTAGCTCGGATGGCCCGTCGCGCAACCCAGGTTCACCAGCCGCCCCTCCGCGAGCAGGATGATGCGCTTGCCGTCGGGGAAGATCACGTGATCGACCTGCGGCTTGATGTTGTCCCAGCGATAAGCCCGGAGCGAGGCGACGTCGATCTCGTTGTCGAAGTGCCCGATGTTGCAGACGATCGCGTTGTTCTTCATCCGCCGCATGTGCTCGTGGGTGATCACGCCGATGTTGCCCGTCGCGGTGACGAAGATGTCGGCCTTGTCGCAGGCGTAGTCCATGGTCACGACGCGGTAGCCTTCCATCGACGCCTGCAGGGCGCAGATCGGATCGATCTCGGTCACCCACACCTGCGCCGCGAGCGAGCGCAGCGCCTGGGCGGAGCCCTTGCCGACGTCGCCGTAACCGTTGACGGCGGCGATCTTGCCCGCGACCATGACGTCGGTCGCCCGCTTGATGCCGTCGACGAGCGACTCGCGGCAGCCGTAGAGGTTGTCGAACTTCGACTTGGTGACGGAGTCGTTGACGTTGATCGCGGGGAACGCGAGCCGTCCCTCGCCCGCCATCTGGTACAGGCGCTTGACTCCGGTCGTCGTCTCCTCGGTCACGCCCTTGATGCCGGAGAGCACGCGCGCGTAGAAGTCCGGATCGGCGGCGAGGCGCCGTTCGATCGCCGCAAAGAGCGCGGTCTCTTCCTCGCTCGCCGGATGGGCGATGAGCGCGCGGTCGGTCCGCGCCCGCGCACCCAGGTGGACGAGGAGCGTTGCATCGCCGCCGTCGTCGAGAATCATGTTCGGGCCCGAGGCGCCGGCCCAGTCGAAGATGCGATGCGTGAACTCCCAGTATTCGTCGAGCGATTCACCCTTGTAGGCGAACACGGGCGTGCCCGCCGCGGCGATCGCGGCGGCGGCGTGGTCCTGGGTCGAGTAGATGTTGCACGATGCCCAGCGGACCTCGGCGCCCAGCGCCTTGAGCGTCTCGATCAGCACGGCGGTCTGGATGGTCATGTGCAGCGAGCCAGCGATGCGCGCGCCGCGCAGCGGCTGCTGCGGCGCGAACTCCTCGCGGATCGCCATCAGCCCCGGCATCTCGGTCTCGGCAATCGCGATTTCCTTGCGGCCCCAGGCCGCCAGGTCGAGGTTCGCGACGCGAAAGTCGGCGAAGCTGCGGGTTTCGGTCACAGCGTTCATCAGTCGCTCCTTGTCGTGGACTCGGGCGCGGCGACGTGGGGGCTCGCTCGTCACCGCGGACGAGCCGCGGGTCAACGAGCGCCGTTGCAATGTGGAAGCCCCGAGCCTGGCGGAGGCGGCGGCGTCAGGAGACTGACGAGGCGCCGTCCCGTTGCAACGCTCCTCGGGGAATTCAAATTATAGCGCGGCTGGCGAAACCCTGCTAACGCGGTCCCGGGCCCGAGGCGGCTTCCCGCGGGGCGTCGCGTTGCGCGAGCAGCGCGCCGGCAAGGCTCGATTCGCGCTTGTAGAAGCCCTCGGTGTGGAAGGTTTCCTCGAGGGCGAAGAGCTCGTAGTCGAGGTGATGGCAAAGCTCGTGGACCAGCGTGCGCAGAAACGTCTTGAAAGCAACGACCTTGAGCCGCTGGGAGGTTCGCATCCAGGCGGTGATGCGCGCCGGCGAGCGTCCCTCTCCCGGCTCGTACAGGCCGTGGAGCTCGCCGCCGCCGTCCGCGGGCCGCTTGTCGAGAATGCGCACGCGCACCGGCGGCACCCGGTAGCCGCCGTTCAGCGCGTCGACCAGGTCCTGGCACGCGCGCTGCACGGCGGATCGGTCGTCGGCCGCCAGCGCCGACTCGATGCGCCGCACCGTCTCGCCCAGCTCGAGATCGCGCGGAACCCCGAGCGTGACGATCGCGTCGCTCTGGCGATAGACCTTCTGCCGCGCGGCCGAAAGCCGGTCGTAGTAGGAGAAGCGCATGGATCGATCGATTCGCCGCCGCCCACAGCGGCCGGTGCGTGCGAATCGCGGCCGTCGCCGGCCGGGCGCGGATCCCCGGCCTAGATCGTCGCCTGCGCGCGGCTCTCGATTCTACCCGTCAGCCCGGCCGCGGCGCGAAGCGCGTCGGCGCGGTCGGTCGCCTCCCAGGTGAACTCCGGCTCGTCGCGGCCGAAATGGCCGTAGGCCGCAGTCTTGAGATAGATCGGACGCAGAAGGTCCAGCATCTGGATGATGCCCTTGGGCCTCAGGTCGAAGTGCGCGTTGACCAGCGCCGCGATCTGCTCGTCGGGAATCTTGCCCGTGCCTTCGGTGTACACCGTCACGTTGATCGGCTGGGCCACGCCGATCGCGTACGAAAGCTGCACCTGGCATTGCCTGGCGATGCCCGCGGCCACGATGTTCTTGGCCACGTAGCGCGCCGCGTACGCCGCCGACCGGTCGACCTTCGACGGATCCTTGCCCGAGAAAGCGCCGCCTCCGTGCGGCGCAGCGCCGCCGTAGGTGTCGACGATGATCTTGCGTCCCGTGAGGCCGGCGTCGCCGTGCGGTCCGCCGATCTCGAAGCGGCCGGTCGGATTGACCAGGTAGCGCGTGTCGACGAGCATCGCCTTGGGCAGGACCGGCTTGATGATCTCCTCGATCACGGCTTCGGCGAGCTCGGCCTGCTTGTGATTCATGCTCGGGTGGTGCTGGGTGGAAAGCACCACCGTCTCGATGCTGTGCGGCCGCCCGCGCAAGTAGCGCACCGTGAGCTGCGACTTCGCGTCGGGCCTCAGCCAGGGCAAGCGGCCGTCGCGCCGCACTTCGCTTTGCCGCTGCACGAGGCGGTGCGCGTAGTAGATCGGGAAGGGCATGAGCACCGGCGTCTCGTCGCAGGCGTAGCCGAACATCAGGCCCTGGTCCCCGGCGCCCTGGTTCATGTACTCCTCGGAGGTGCGCTCGACGCCGCGCGCGATGTCCGGCGACTGGCGGCCGTAGCAGACCATCACGGCGCAGCCCTCCGCGTCGAAGCGCAGCTCGGGGTCGGTGTAGCCGATGCGATGGATGGTGTCGCGCGCGATGCGCGCGAAGTCGTGCTTGTGCGCGGTCGTGATCTCGCCGGTCATCACGACGAGACCCGTCGACACGAGCGTCTCGGCCGCGACCCGGCCGTGCGGGTCCTGCGCTAGAATCGCGTCGAGGACCGCGTCGGAGATCTGGTCGGCGACCTTGTCGGGGTGCCCTTCGGAAACCGACTCCGACGTGAAGAGAAAATCGCTCATTGTTGCTCCGTGGCCGCTTGTCCGTGATGTCGCGCCTCGTGGGTCCCGGCCGCGTCCCCGTGCGCAAAGTCGGCCATTCTATCAAATGCGATGCGTGGGAGCCGTCCCGCCGCGCCCGCCGCCGCTCGCCGCGCCGATGATCGTTCAACCGACGCCGGAGAACATCGAGCGCGCGGCGCGGTCGCTGCGCGAAGGCGCGCTGGTCGCTTTTCCCACCGAGACGGTGTACGGCCTCGGCGCCGACGCGCGCAACCCGGATGCGGTCCGGAGAATTTTCGCCGCAAAGCGCCGCCCCGCCGCGCATCCGGTGATCGTGCACCTCGCCGAGGCATCGGCCATCGGGCGCTGGGCGAGCTCCGCACCGGCCGAGGCCCGCGCGCTCGCCGCGGCCTTCTGGCCCGGCCCGCTCACGCTGATTCTTCCGCGCGCTCCGGGAGTGAGCGACGCGGTCACCGGCGGCGCGGAGAGCGTCGGCCTGCGCGTCCCCGCTCATCCGATCGCCCGCGCGCTGCTCGAGCGATTTGTCGCGCTGGGCGGCGACGGCATCGCTGCGCCGTCGGCGAATCTCTTCGGGCGCGTGAGCGCGACCACCGCGCAGCACGTCTGCGACGATTTCGGCGACGAGCTGGCATTGATCATCGACGCGGGGGCGTGCCCTCACGGCATCGAGTCGACCATCGTCGCGTTCACCGAGGGCGAGCCGCTGCTCCTTCGTCTCGGGGCGATTCCGGTCGAGCGGATCGCGGCGGTGCTTGGCCGCGTCCCGGCGTCCGGAGGCCCGAACGCACCCCGGGCCTCCGGCACGCTCGAATCGCACTACGCGCCGCGCACGCCGGCGAAACTCCTCGACGCCGGCGAGCTTCGAAACGCGGTCGGCTCGTTGCACGGCCGCGGAACGCACGTGGCCGTGCTCGCGCATTCGCTCGCGCAGCCTGCGTCGTTCGAGGGCGTGTGGTTCGACGCGCCTGCGCACGACGCAGCGTACGCCCAGGAGCTCTACGCCAACCTGCGCGCACTCGACGCGCTGGCGGCGGACGAGATATGGATCGAGGCGCCGCCGGACGGCCCCGAGTGGAGCGCCGTGCGCGACCGGCTGCGCCGCGCGACCCATCGAGGCTAGGCGCCCCCGCGCGGACCGAAGCTCGCTTCGCGGCGACGCGCGTCGACTGCGCTAGACGACCGCGCTCGCCGCCCCGCGAACGGCGGCGTGCGCATCGAGCCGACCGGAGCCGTACCAGTAGCTGCGCCCGTCCTGCCAGTCGCCTCCCGCGGGATCAATGCAGCGAGCTCCCTTGCGCAGGAGCTCGCGCACGACCGCCGAGGGCAGATCCTTCTTGACCGTCAGCATCAGCGCCACGGTGGCGGCGACCATCGGGCACGCGGCGGACGTGCCGGCGAACTGGAAAGCGCCCGGCCCGCGGGTGCCGGGCGCGCAGCTTCCGCTCCAGACCTGCCCGGGGTCGGCGAGCAGCGACGGCGCATCTTCGCCTTGCGCGCAGAGATCGAGCCGGTCGCCATAGTTCGAATCCGGCTGACGCTTCTCCACGCCGGAAGCATCCGGGGGAAGGGTATTGCCGACCGCGATCACGTTCGGGTCGGCGGCGAGCGCCTGCGTGCCCGTGATATCGCGATGCTCGTTGCCCGACGAATAGACGAGCAGCGTGCCGAGGGCGGTACCGTCGGCGCGCTTGCGGCCCTCCTGCGTCAGCCTTTGGAACGCCTGCGCGATCGGGTTCGCGGTCGGCAGGTCGGCGATGCCGTGCGAGCAGCTGATGATATCGGCAGCTCTCGCGAGCGGCGGCTCGCTGAACGTGACCGGGGATTCGACGCCGGCGAGCCACAGGAGCATCTCGGCGTACTGCGCCGAATCGGTCCAGTAGCTCTTCATCCCGATCGCCAGGTGGCGTGCTCCCGGAGCGATGCCCGAGGTTCCGGCGCGGTTGTCGGGCGTGGCCGAGACGATGCCGTACACCGCCATGCCGTGGGTGTCCTCGGGCACGGCGGGGCAGCCGTCGCACAGAGAGACGTAATCGAGGCGGGCGGCATTCACGTCGGGATGGCTCGCGTTGATCCCGAAGTCCACCGTGGCGATGCACACGTCGGCCGAGCCCCGCCTCGCCTCCGCGCCGACCGTCTGCTCGAGGAGGCACCATGCGTCGGGGACGCCCTGGAGCACGAGATTCGTCTGGCAGTTGCTCCACGGATCGTCGGTGGCGTTCGCGCTCACCACGACCGCACAGCTGTGAGCGGGACCGTCGTCGGGGCAGGAGTGCTTCTGCAGCTCGACGATGAGCCTCGGCTCGGCATATTGCACGTCGGGATCGTGCAAGCGCAGGTCGTCGAGCGAGGCGAGATGTCTGCGATAGTCGTTCCTCTCGTCGAATTCGAAGACCCAAGTGTTGGGCGAAGAGGGTACGGGGTAGGCGATCGCCAGCTGGGTGCAGGCGAGCGCGTGCACGCCGCGTGCGGCGCGACTCGATCCGAAGCGGATCATGTAGGCGTTGTCGAGGATCTTGACGTGGCCCGGGCGAAGATCGATCGGCATGCCGACTCGCGCGTTGCCCTTGCCGAAGAGCAGCGAGACGTTCTCGATCACCTCGGGCGATGCCTGATCGCCGGTTCCGAATATCCTCTGACCCGGCTTCGCGCTCCGGAAGAACGCGACGGTCCTGCCGGCGCCCAGGTAGGAAGCCCGGTCGGGATGGGGAACGAGGCCCATCCTCTCCATCTGCTGCAGCAGCGAGGGCCACTGCGCCTCCGACGGAGCCTTGCCGGCGAAGGCGACGCCCATCAACTCTTCCTGTGGCTCGAAAGGAACCATGCTCTGGCCCATGCGGAACGAAGGCCATCCGGGCCGGCCCAGATAGACCGGCAGCGTCAACCCCGCGGGCGGGACATCGATCGCATAGTCGGCGTCGGCGAATCCCTGTGCCCTCACGACCAGGCGATGCGCACCCGGCGCCACGACCGCCTCGTAGGTCGCCTTCGGACGCGTCCGGCGCAGTACCACCGGCTGCGCATCCTGCAGGCTGACGCTCGCCTCGGCTTCGAGGTGGTCGCCGCCCGGCTGGTGGACGGAGACGCGAAGGTACGTCGGCGCGGGCACCGGGGGCGGCCCCGGGGTCGGCACGGGCGTGGGGCCCGGATCCGGACGCGCAGCGTCGCGCGGCTGCGCCAGCGCCTCGCAGGGCGCCGTCATCGCGACCGCGCCGAGCATCTTCAGCGCGTCCCTGCGCGAGATCGGGCCTGTCATGGGCGATCCTCCGTTCCCCGGAGCGATTTGCGGATTCCTAGACCCCGCGACGTGCTGCAGCGATCGCGTCCCGGCGCCCTCATCGCCTCCGCACACCCGCTAGTAGCAGCAGCAACTGCCCACGGCCCCGCAATGGCACATGCGCGGGAACAGGCAGGCATCGCCTCCGGGTGACGCGCACTCGATGGCGCGATGCGCATCCGCAGCCGAGAGTCGCTCGATCGCGACCGGCCGCGACTGCGGATCGCGGTCGCCAGCCTGGAACTTCGGCTGATTCGGACCGCTGGTGCCGTAGTAAATGGCGTATCGCGCCTTGTCGCCGATGAGCGTCGCGGGACCCTCGCTGGGCGGCGATTGCGGTGCCGCCTGCTTCGCGGGCGTGAACAGCGGCGTCAGGTGACGCCCCGAGATGTCGTTCACGACCTCGACGTGCAGGAGGTGATCCTGCTCGTCGTAGTAGAAGGCGCGGTACACCGTCGCTTCCTGGTGCAGGTTCACCTGCGCGCCCTGGGCGAGACAGCTGCCCGCGCTGCCCAGAGCGAGCGCTGCGCCGAGGCCCGCCAGGGTGGACCGGAGCGTTGCGCCGGCGGCCGTGCGAAAGATCGACTTCACGGGTTGAATCATTTTCGCCTCCCTTGAGTGAGTTGCATCGAACGCTGCGTTGTCATTTCGAATGACTTCGGCTGCTAGAAGCTGAGCGTTGCACGCGCAAGAAACAGGCGGTCCCTGGCGAACGTCGGTGTGAACAGGTCCGTCTCCTGGAACTGGAATCGCTTGTCGAACAGGTTCTTCACCTCGAGCGTGACGAGCCCCAGGCGGCGCGGGAGGCGGTAGCCCACCGAGAGGTCGGCGACCCAGAACTGCGACGATCCGGGCTCGGGGTCGGGATTGCCCGAGGAGGAGAAGAACATGCCGCTCTGCCTGACATAGGTCGCGCTCGCGCGGACCAGGAATCCGAGCGGATGGTGGTAGTCGATCTGCAGCGGGACCTGTCGCGTGGTGACCTCGGTGAACAGCTCCTGGCCCGGAAAGTCCGGCGGCCGCTCGAAGCGCTCGTAGACATAGCGCGCGGACAGCGCCAGCGTCGGGTCGGCAGCCCAGTAGAGGTAGGCCGAGCCCCCGCGCTCCCGCCAGTCGAAGACCTGGCCGGTCGAGAAGTCCTGCGGCACCTTGAGGTCCCGCCGCTCCGCATCGACGCCGGCGAACAAGCGGTTGGAGAAGCGCTGGTCGAGCGCGATCCCGGCCCGCCGCGCGTCGGTTCCATTCAGGTCGTCGAAGAACTGGTTGAAGCCTGCGACCTCGGTCGGTTCGAGGCTGGGGTTCGCGAAGAAGCGCCGCTTGAGCGTGCGGAAGGCCGCCATGCGCAGCGTCGTCGACGGCGTCAAGTCCCAGGTGAGGCCGAGCTTTGGGTTGGTCTGCGTCTTCGATCCGCCGAGCTCGTCGGTGGCATCGAGCCGATCGACGCTCGCGCCGAGCTGTAGCTGCAGCGTGTCGGCCAACGTGCGGAATGCTCCGTAGACATAGAGGTTGGCCGCGTGCGGCCGCGAGCTCGCCGCGGTATCGAAGAATACCGTGTCCGTCTTCTCCGAATACGCGCCCGCGCCGGAAGTGAGGCTGAAGGCGCCCTTGCGCCAGACGTGCTGGATTTCCGCGATGTAGGTGCGGAAGTCCTGATCGATGAACGTGGTGCCGAACTGCCCGTTGGTGAAATGGCTGTCGATCGCCATGAGCGAGGCGACCAAGTCCGACCCCGGTGCGAACTGGTAATGCCCGCCGACGCGGTACGAGGTGCTGTCGATGTGATTGCGATCGGGCAGGAACAGCAGAGGGTCGAATCGCAGGACCGTGTCGCCGAAGCCGCTCACCGAGTGGCGCACCTCGGCTTGCACGGAGAAGGCTGGCGACGCCTGGTACTGCACGAAGGCGTCGTAGATCTCCTTGCGGAAATCGTCGTTGTCGCGGAAACCGTCGGTGCGGTAGTAGAGCTGGCCCAGGCTGTAGCCCCAGCGGCCCTGGATTCCCGAGACGAGCACCTGGTCGCCCACGGTGTCGTTGCCTCCGGCGACCACGCTTCCCTGGACACCCGCCCCGTCGCGCGTGAAGAGCGCGTTGAACTCGTTGAACGCCGGCGTCGCCGGACCCGCGCCGCGCAGGACCACGAACTTGTCCTCGCTCAGCTGCAGCTGCGTCGGCGTCATCGTCAGCGGCTGCGTGAGCTGCGACTGGAGCAGCTCGCTCACGCGCGCGATCTCGTGCCTCGGAAGATCGACGTAGGCGTCGGCGAGCAGGCGATGGGCGGCCGAGTTGGTCTGGTCGGCGGTGACCGACTCGGCCCCGGCGGACAGCGCGAGCCGATCGAAGCCGATGTCGGTGTACACCCGGGCCTGCGCCACCGTGCGCGCAGCTTCATCCTGGTCGAGCAGCAGCCTCGAGCGATACACGGCGCGATTGCCGTTGAGCTCGATCGACTTCTGCAGGTCTTCGAGCGCTTCCACCGGTCGGTTCGCCGACTCCTTGAGTATCGCGTCGTAGAACCACGGCGTCGGATCGTTCGGGTCGAGGTCCTTCGCGAGGCGGAACTGCCGCTCCGCCAGGCTGTCCCGCTTCTCGTCGTAGTAGGCCTTGCCCAGGTAGCTGCGGATGAGCGAGGTGCCCGGATCGAGGCTGGTCGCGATCTCGATCTCCTCGCGCCCGTCCGCGAGGTGACCCTCCCGGATCATCGCAAGCCCCAGGCCCAGCCTCGGCAAGGGATCGGCGGGATCGAGTTCGATCGCGCGCGCAAAGGCGCGCGAGGCGCCGGCCGTGTCGATCCTGGCGAGGCTTGCGAAGCCCAGCACCGACTGCGTCCTGGCGAGCTCCGGATTGAGCTCGACCGCGCGCTTGGCGGCGTCCAGCGCGCGATCGATATCGCCGAGCGACAGTTCGAGCTCGGCCCGTCGGGCCCAGGCGAGGGCATCCCGCGGATCCAGCTCGATCGCCTTACCGACGCTGTCGAGCGCCTGGTCGAGACTGAACCGCGCCTGCTGGGCGTACGACAACGCGATCCTGGCCGCCGGCGAGGAGGGGTCGGCGTCGACCGCTTTCCGGGCCAGATCGAGCGCCGCATCGCGCTCGTTCTGCGCGACCGCGATCATCGCCTGGAGCGAATAGGCATCGCTCGCGCGAGGATCGAGCGCCAGCGCGCGCGCGAGCTCGGGCTTGGCCTCGTCGACGCGCCCCACGAGCAGGAGCAGCCCCGCCCGGTAGGTCAGCACCCTGGCGCTGCGCGCCGACGCCGGCAGGCGATCGAGCACCGCGATGGCAGCGTCGAGCTTGCCGGCGCCGTAGAGCTCGCTCGCCTCGCGCAGCGCCGGCTCGGCCCGCGGGCCCGCACCGCTTCTCCCGTAGTCGAGCACGGCCGGAAAATACAGCGCCCACTGAACGGCGTCCCTGGGGCGAACCACGAGCTCCTTGCGCGGCGCGGCATTCGGACCGGCGATCGCGCGCTCGCCGCCGTCGAGCACTACGCTGCCCTGATCGTTGGCGGCCTGGACCCTTCCTTCGTAGACCTCGACGCTCGTGCCCGCGGGGCCCACCGTCACCAGGAACTCGGTGCCTTCCACATTCGCGTTCACGAACGGCGTGCGCACCCGGAACGGCCTCGGCGTGCGGGAGATGACGTGGAGCGCTCCGCCGAACAGGTTGAGCAATGAGGAGCCGGCCGCCTCCTGCTCGCCGAGCGTCAGCGTGGTGCGCTGATCGAGGCGAAGCGTCGTCTCGTTGCTGAGCAGCAGGGCCGCGCGGCTGTGTTCACGGGTTCGAACCGAGTCCCCCGTGCACAGCGCTGCGTCGAGCTCGGCGGCCTGCCAGGCCGGCTCGGGAGTCTTCTCGGGCGAGCCCCGGCGCACTTCGACGCCTCCCTGGATCGATACGATCCGGGCGATGGCCGGTGCACAGGGCTCGGCGGCATCGGCGCGAGCCAGCGCAAGCAGCCCGGCGACGGCGCCCAGCATGACGAGCGCGTTGAGGCCGAGTTGTCGGCGGCGTGCGAGCGTCCGTGCCATCCCTCCCCTTTATAGGTGTGCGGACAGGCGCCGATTACCCCTATCGACGATGGTAGTAGACAAGAATTGCCGCTGGGACGCAATGGTCGAAGGCTCGGACAGACTTGCCGGGCGCGGAGGCCTCACCGAGAGGCTCCTGTGCCTGAGCGGGAATCGACGCCGTTCGCGCGCTCGCAGACCTTGGTCCGGCGGGCGCGCCACTTATGGGACAATCCGGGCCGCAAAAACCCGGCCGTCTTGACGGCGGATGGATTCACGAGGCCCCGGCGTTGTACTGATCAATGCGATGCGATTCGCGGCTCGCCTGAAACGCTTGCGTCGCGGCCTCGTCATGGGGCTGACGATCGGCTTGGTGGGAGTCGCGGCGACGCTGCTGCCGGGCCTGTCGGAGATCGAGGAGGACCTGGAGCTTTCGTGGCTCTTCCGGGCCCGAGGCGCCGCCGGCGCCCCGCCCGAAGTCGCCATCGTCGCGCTCGACGCGGAGTCGGCTCAGGCGCTCGAACTGCCCAGCAAGCCGAGCGACTGGCCACGGGCCCTGCATGCCCGGCTCGTGGAGCGCCTGGCACAGGCCGGTGCGCGGCTGGTCTGCTTCGACCTCACCTTCGACTCCGCCAGCCGCGCGCCCGAGAACGATGCCGCGTTCGCCGCGGCGATCGAGCGGGCCGCGAACGTCGTGCTGGTCGATTCGATCAGGAAAAAGACGCTGCGTCCGCCGGGCGATCCCGGGCGTCCCACCGGCGAGATACAGATCGAAGAGCTAAGCCCTCCGATCCCGCTGCTGGAGCAGGCGGCGCTCGCGCATGCGCCCTTCCCGCTGCCGAAGCAGTCACGGGTCGACACCTACTGGACGTTCAAGGCGGGCGCCGGCGACAGCCCGACGCTGCCGGTCCTCGTCTTCGAGATTTACGCCTTCGACGCATACCGCGGTTTCCTGTCGCTTCTGCACAGAGTCGAGCCCTCGCTTGCCTTGACTCCCCCTGCCAGCGTGAAGGAGCTGGTCGCGGCGGCCGACGGCGGCGGCTTCGCAGAGGAGGTCCGCCGTGCCTTCCTGCGCGATCCGCGCATCGCCGATCGAGTGCTGCAAGAGCTCGACCGGACCAGCGACGCCGAGCTCGACGCGCAGCGCAGGCGCCTCGTGCGCTCGCTCGTCGAGGTGTACCGGAGCAGCGAGGTCTCGTATCTCAACTTCTACGGGCCGCCGCGCAGCATCCGCACCATTCCCTACAGCCGGGTTCTGGGTGCCGATCCTCGGCAGCCCGCAAGCGGCGACGCGAGCTTCCAAGGCAAGGTCGTGTTCGTCGGCTTCTCGGCGTCCTCGCAGCCCGAGCAGGATCGCATCCGCGACGATTACCGCACGGTGTTCTCGGAAAAAGACGGCCTGGACATCAGTGGCGTGGAGATCGCCGCGACGGCTTTCGCCAATCTGCTGGAAGACCGCTCGGTGCATCCGCTGCCGTTCCCGATCCACCTGGCCATCGTGGCGCTCTGCGGCATCGCGCTCGGGGCGGCGTGCACGATGCTGCGGCCCGTCGCCGCGTTCGCGCTCGTGCTCGCGCTGTCCGCCGCGTATGCGTTCGCGGCCGTCAGGCAGTTCGCGACCGCGGGCGCCTGGCTGCCCCTGCTCGTCCCGCTCGGGATCGAGGCGCCGCTGGCCCTCTTCGGCGGGGCGCTGCTCAACTACCGGGACGCGAGACGCGAGCGCAAGCACATCCGCGAGGCATTCGGTCGCTTCGTGCCCGAGAAGATCGTCGATCGGCTCGTCGAAAGCGTCGGGCCGGCGGGCGCCGATCAGCTCGTCTACGGCGCCTGCCTCGCCACCGACGTGGAAAAGTACTCTCTTCTCGCCGAGACGATGAGCCCGCGCGAGCTGGGCGAGCTGATGAACGCGTACTACGCCGAGCTCTTCAAGCCCATCGAGCGGCTCGGCGGCGTGGTCAACGAGGTCGTCGGAGACGCGATGCTGGCGATCTGGGCGGCGCCTTCGGCGCTGAGCTCGGTGCGGCGCCAGGCCTGCGACGCCACGCTCGAAATCTTCGAGGCGCTGCGCCGCTTCAACGAGGCGCGCGTCGGCAAGCCGCCGCTGAACACGCGCTTCGGCCTGCATTCGGGACAGCTCCTCCTGGGCAGCATCGGCGCGTCCAAGCACTTCGAGTACCAGGCCGTGGGCGACATGGTGAACACCGCCTCGCGCATCGAAGGTCTGAGCAAGTACCTGGGCACGCGGGTTCTCGCCTCGGAGGCGACCGTCGAGGGGCTGGAGGAATTCCTGGTGCGGCCGCTGGGCTCGTTCGTGCTCGCCGGCAAGTCGACAGCCATTCCCCTGGTCGAGCTGGGCGGGCGCGTCCGCGACGCGCCCGCTCGAACCTCGACGCTGTACCGCAAATTCGCGCTCGCGCTGGAGGCGCACCGCTCGCGCCGCTGGCGAGAGGCCGCGCGCGCGTTCTCGGAGATCCTCGACGCATTCCCGGAAGACGGCCCGTCACGATTCTTCCTGGGCCTGTCTGAAGCGAACGTTCGAAATCCGCCCGGCGAATCCTGGGACCCCACGGTCCGTCTCGAGCACAAGTGAGCCGCGGCGCGGGCGGCAGAACGATCGGGGGCGCGCTAGCCAGCCTCGGCCGCCATCGCGTCGCCGTAGCCCTGCGTTGCCGCCGGCGCGCCTCCGGGGCTCACGCGCACGGCGCAATACTTGAACTCCGGGATCTTGCCGAACGGATCGAGCACCGGGTTGGTCAGCAGATTGGCGGCGGCCTCGTAGTAGCAGAATGGAATGAACACCGCGCCGCGCGGCGTACCGTTGTCCGCGCGTGCCGCGAGCGTGATGCTGCCGCGGCGCGAAGCCACGCTGATGCTCCCGCCCGGCGGGACGCCGAGGGCGGCGAGATCCTCGCCGTGCATCGACGCGACCGCAGCCGGCTCGATCGCGTCGAGCACTTCCGCTCGCCGCGTCATGCTGCCCGTATGCCAGTGCTCGAGCTGCCGGCCGGTAATTAGGACGAACGGGTACGCCTCGTCGGGCCGCTCGGCCGCCGGAATGATGCTCGCCGGCACCAGGCGCCCCTTGCCGCTCGCCGTAGGGAACTGCTGGGTGAAGACGACCCGCTCGCCGGGATCGTCGTCGCCAGTGCAGGGATAGGTCACCGCCGAATCGCGCTCGAGGCGCTCCCAGCTGATGCCCTCGATCGACGGCATCGCGCGCCGCATCTCGGCGAACACCTCGCGCGGATGCGCATAGCTCCAGTCGAGACCGATCCGCCTCGCCATCTCGACGATGATCCACAGGTCCTGGCGCGCTTCGCCCGGCGGATCGAGCGCCTGGCGACCCAGCTGCACCAAGCGGTCGGTGTTGGTGAAGGTGCCCGTCTTCTCCGGGAACGCCGAAGCCGGGAGGATGACGTCGGCGAGATAGCCGGTCTCGGTCAGGAAGATGTCCTGCACGACCAGCATCTCGAGCTCGGCGAGCGCCTCGCGCGCGTGTCGCACGTCGGGGTCCGACATCGCGGGATTCTCGCCCATGATGTACATGCCGCGGATCTCTCCCGCATGGACCGCGTTCATGATTTCCACCACCGTCAGTCCCGCCTTCGGGTCGAGCGTCTTCTGCCACAGCGCCTCGAACTTGCTGCGGGCGTCCGCGGCGTCGACGCGCTTGTAATCCGGATACATCATCGGGATCAGGCCGACGTCGCTCGCTCCCTGGACGTTGTTCTGGCCGCGCAGAGGATGCAGGCCCGTTCCGGGCCGGCCGATCTGCCCCGTGACCAGCGCAAGCGCGATCAGGCAGCGGGCGTTGTCGGTGCCGTGCACGTGCTGCGAGATCCCCATGCCCCAAAGGATCATCGAGCCCCGCGAGGTGGCGTAGAGCCGCGCGACTTCGCGGATGGTGTCGGCGGGTATGCCGCAGATCGGCGCCATCGCCTCGGGCGTGTAGCCCTCGGCGTTCCTTCTCATCTCCTCGAAGCCGCTGGTGCGGTCCGCGACGAACGCCCGGTCCACCAGGCCCTCCGCGATGATCGTGTTCAGCATCGCGTTGAGGAGCGCGACGTCGGTGTCGGGCTTGAATTGCAGGTAGTGGGTCGCGTGCCGCGCCAGCTCGGAGCGACGCGGATCGGCGAGAATCAGCTTGGTCCCGCGCTTGACGGCGTTCTTCATCCACGTCGCCGCCACCGGGTGGTTGACGATCGGATTCGAGCCGATCAGGAGCACGACCTCGGACTGCAGCACGTCCATCACGGGGTTTGACACCGCCCCCGAGCCGATGCCTTCGAGGAGCGCGGCCACGCTCGACGCGTGGCAGAGCCGGGTGCAGTGATCGACGTTGTTCGAGCCGAAGCCGGTGCGCACCAGCTTCTGGAAGAGGTACGCCTCCTCGTTGGAGCCCTTGGCCGAGCCGAAGCCGGCGAGCGCGTGCGCTCCGTGCTCGTCGCGGATCCTCCTGAGCGCGCCGCCCGCGAGATCGAGCGCCTCTTCCCAGCTCGCCTCGCGGAACACCGAGAGCGGATCGGCGGGGTCCATGACGAAATCGGCGGACTTCGGGAAGCCGGGCTTGCGGACGAGCGGCTTCGTGAGGCGCTGCGGGTGGTGCACGTAATCGAACCCGAAGCGCCCCTTGACGCACAGGCGCTCGTGGTTCGCCGGACCGTCGCGGCCTTCGACGCGGACGATGTGATTTTCGGCCGCGTGATAGGTGATCTGGCAGCCGACCCCGCAGTACGGGCACACCGAGGCGACCTTGCGGTCGACCGGGACGAGGTAGGCGTCGTTCGCGGGAGCGAGCGCACCCGTCGGGCAGGCCTGGACGCACTCACCGCAGGCCACGCAGGTCGACGCTCCCATCGGATCGCCGAGATCGAACACGATGCGGGCGTGCGACCCGCGCGAGGCGTAGCCGATCACATCGTTAACCTGCTCCTCGCGGCAAGCGCGCACGCAGCGCGTGCACTGGATGCAGGCGTCGAGGTTCACGGCCATCGCCGGATGCGAGAGGTCGGACGCGGGCTGCTCCCGCGATTCGAAGCGCGGTCTGCCGATGCCGAGGACGCGCTGCCAGTGGTCGAGCTCCGAATCCCTGCGATAGCTCTTCGCGGGCATGTCGCTCGCGAGCAGCTCGACGATCATCTTCTGCGAGTGGACGGCGCGCTCGCTCGTGCTCGATACCTCCATGTCCTTGGTCGGCCGACGGCAGCACGATGGCGCGAGCACGCGCTCGCCCTTGATCTCCACCATGCAGGAGCGGCAGTTCCCGTCCGGGCGCATTCCCGGCTTGTAGCAAAGCCGCGGGATCTGAACACCGAGGCGATCGGCGACCTCGATGATCGTCTCGTCGGCGAACGCGCTCACCTCCTCGCCGTTGAGCCTGAAGGCGATCTGTTCGCGTTCCAGTGCATGCGTCAGCGGTGCGTTCATGACGAACCCTGGTCGAGGATCTTGGAGTTGCCCCTCCCGTCGGAAAGCTCTTGCGGGAAGTATTTCACGACGCAAGCGATCGGATTCGGCGCTGCTTGGCCGAGGCCGCAGATCGAAGCGTCGGCCATCGCCTGGGAAAGCTCCTTCAAGAGCGCCACGTCCCAGCGCGGCTTCGCCATGAGGCCCACGGCCTTTGCGGTGCCGACGCGGCACGGCGTGCACTGACCGCAGGACTCGTCGGCGAAAAACTGCATCAGGTTGAGTGCCGCGTCGCGCGCTCTATCGTGTTGCGACAGAATGATAACGGCCGCCGAGCCGATGAAGCAGCCATGGGGCTGGAGCGTGTCGAAGTCTAGCGGCAGATCGGCGAGCGACGCGGGCAGGATCCCGCCGGAGGCGCCGCCCGGAAGATAGCCGTAGAGCTCGTGGCCCGGGAGCATGCCGCCGCAATGCTCGTCGATCAGCTCCCGGACCGAGATGCCCGCGGGCGCGAGGTGAACGCCCGGCTTGACGACGCGCCCCGACACCGAGAACGAGCGTAGCCCCTTGCGCTCGCGCCGCCCGTGTGCGGCAAACCACGCGCCGCCCTTCTCCAGGATGTCGCGCACCCAGTAGAGCGTTTCCATGTTGTGCTCGAGCGTCGGCCGTCCGAACAGGCCGACCTGCGCGACGTAGGGCGGCCGGAGTCTGGGCATGCCGCGCTTGCCTTCGATCGACTCGATCATGGCGGACTCTTCGCCGCAGATGTACGCACCCGCGCCGCGGCGCAGCTGGATCGGCGGCAGCGCGCACGGCGGATCTCGGGCCAGCGCATCGAGCTCGCGCGTCAGAATGGCGCGGCACGCGGCGTATTCGTCGCGCAGGTAGACGTAGATCCCGTCGATGCCGACCGCCCAGGCTGCGATGAGCATCCCCTCGAAGAAGCGGTGGGGATCGCGCTCGAGGTAGTGGCGGTCCTTGAACGTTCCCGGCTCGCCCTCGTCGATGTTGACCGCCATCAGTCGCGGCGCCGGCTCGGCGCGCACGATGCGCCACTTGCGTCCCGTCGGGAAGCCGGCGCCGCCGAGGCCGCGTAGCGCGGAGCTCTCGAGCTCGGCGATCACGGCGTCGGCCGTGCGCTCGCCGTTCATGCAGGCGGCGAGCGCACGATAGCCGCCGCTCCGCCGGTACGCCGCGAGGTCGGCGTATTCGGGGAGAGTGGGCTCGAGCTGGCGCTTCTCGACCGCCTCGATGACGCTCGCTGCGCTGGCGCGGTCGATCGGGTTCCGGCCCACGACCGCGGCGGGCGCGTGATCGCAGCGACCGATGCAGGGCGCTCCGAGGATCCGCACGCCGCGTCGCTCGAGCGCCGCGAGCTCGTCGCGCAGCGACTGCGACCCCGCCATCCGGCACGACAGCGTCTCGCAGACGCGCACGGTGATTGGCGGCGGCGGCGCATCGCCCTCCTTGACCACGTCGAAGTGGTGGTAGAAGGTCGCCACCTCGTAGACCTCGGTGAGCGCGAGGCGCATCTCCTGCGCGAGGGCGACGACGTGCGCGGCCGAGATCGAGCCGTGAGCGTCCTGGATGCGGTGCAGGAACTCGACGAGGAGATCGCGCCGGCGCGGCGAGCCGCCCAGCAGCGCCCGCACTTCGTCGAGCGCGCGCGCATCGATCTGGCGGCCCTTGGGCACGCTCCGCGCGCGCTTCCGGCCGAGACGCGACACGTCGACGACCGAGGCGGCTTGGGTGGTGGTGTCGCGATTCATGCCCTCTGTCACCGGTAGGACAGCGCCGGGCGCGGGTGGTTGCCGCCCCGCGCCGAGCTTCGATCAATCCAAGTAGTCGCAGTACTTCTCAACGTAGCGCGCGAGGTTGAGCGAGTGATCGCGCACCAGCCGCTCGGCGAGCTCGGTATCGCGCCGCTCGAGGGCCTCGATGATCTGCATGTGGTCGATGATCGAGCGTGCCGCGCGGTCGCTCTGCGAGATCGTGAGGCGGCGGATCGCCCGCACATGGATGAAGAGGTTCTCGATCGTCTGTCCCATGAGGTGCGAGCCCGACAGGCGGATGATGCCCTGGTGGAACGCGATGTTGGCGTCCGAATACTCGTCGATGTGATCCGCCGGCGCGGAGCTCAGGAACTCGTCGAACATGTGCCGGAGCGAAGCGATCTCCTCGTCGGACGCATTGAGCGTGGCGAGCCGTGCGGCCATGCTTTCCAGCGCCGCCCACATCTCGATCATCTCGATGATCTGCTTCTTCGTCTTGCGCACGATGAACACCCCTCTGCGGGGCACGGTGCGCAGGAATCCTTCCTGCTCGAGCAGCGACATCGCCTCGCGGATCGGCGTGCGGCTCACGCCGAGCGCCTGGGAGAGCTGGCGCTCGTCGAGACGGATCTCCTCGCGATGGGCATAGATGTCGGCGTCCATGATCGCCTGCTTGAGCGCTGCGTAGGCCTGTTCGCGCAGGCTCACGTTGGTGTTGAGCGGCTGCAGCCTGAGCTTCGGCGGCACAACCGAGGCGGCGTGGGCGTCGGCTCGATGTCCGGAGGCCGCGCCGTCGCCGACGTCCGCGCGGGCGGACTCGGCGAGCTCGGATGCGGCTCTCGCCGGGCCGACCGCGTGTGGAACGGGCCGCGCGGCCCGGCTCATTGCAGCGTCCTCGCTTCGGTGCGCTGGCGCAGCAGCGCGAGCACGACGTCGACCGTTGGCGTGGGCACGTCGAGTAGCCGGCCGAGCTCCTGGACGACGCCCACCAGGGGCTCGACCTCCATCGAGCGGGCACGCTCGAGGTCCTGCAGCATCGACATCTTGTGCGGCCCCAGCGCCGCCATCCCGTCGATGCGCCGATCGGCGTCCACGCGCAGCTTGAGGCCGAGGCGCCCACCGATCGCGCTCGCCTCCGCCATCATCGCCTTGCACAGCGCGCGCGTCTCGGGGTTGGTGGCGATCACGTCGACGGTCGCGAGCGTCAGCGCGCTGATCGGGTTGAAGCACAGATTGCCCCAGAGCTTGAGCCAGATCTCGTCGCGAATGTCGCTGCGGATCGGCGCCTCGAGCCCGGCATCGACGAGCATTCGATGCAGCTTCTCGATGCGCTCGCTCCTGCGCCCGTCGGGCTCGCCGATCGGAAACCGGCGTCCGTGCTCGTGCTGGATTACCCCCGGGGCGACGACTTCGGCCGCAGGGAACACCACGCAGCCTACCGCGCGCTCCGGGCCGAGCACGCGCCACTGCTTGCCGCCGGGATCGACGCTGTCGAGCGCGGTCCCGGCTGCGATGTCGCTCGTGCCGTGGAAGTACCAGTAGGGCAATCCATTGCTGGCCGTGACCACGCAGGTGCGCGCCCCGATCAGCGGAGCCATCGAGTCAACGGCCTCAGAAATCATGTGCGCCTTGAGTGCGATGATCACGTAGTCCTGCTCGCCCAGCTCGGCGGGCTCGTCGGTGCACCACGGATGCGAGACGCGATCCTCGCCGTCGATCCGCAGGCGCAGGCCGCTCTCGCGCATGGCCGCCAGGTGAGCGCCCCGTGCGACCAGGCTCAGCTCGACGTCGGTGCGGGCGAGCTCCGCGCCTACGAACCCGCCGATCGCGCCGGCACCGAAGATGCAAACTTTCAAAACGCTCCTCCGCGCCGCGCTCGATCGTTGTGATTGTTCTCGCCGGGAGACGAGCTGATTGCGCAGCCTTGTTCATGGTATACCACACACCATGCGGCAACAAGCAGCGCACCCGAAGACGGACCCTGGGCCGGCCGAGACGGGCGTCAGCCGCCATTTCTGTAAGGAGTATGCAAGAGAGAGTATTGACTTGCTGTGATATACCACATACGTTATACGCAGAGTCGAAGTCCGGCCGCGCCTGCGAGCTGGACAAACCAGGGAACACTGGACGCCTAGGAGGAAGTCAATGGCCTCAACCGCCGCCGGAAGTCCGAGCAAGTCCGCTTTCGCCAATCCGTGGAGCCAGCTGATCATCGGCATCGTATGCATGGTGATGATCGCTAACCTGCAGTACGGATGGACGCTCTTCGTCAATCCGATCGATGCGAAATACCACTGGGGGCGGGCGTCGATTCAGGTCGCCTTCACGATTTTCGTGCTCCTGGAGACCTGGCTGGTGCCGGTCGAGGGCTACCTGGTCGACCGCTTCGGACCGCGGTGGGTCGTCGTGATCGGCGGCGTCCTGTGCGGCATCGCATGGGCGCTCAACTCGATCGCCGAGTCGCTGCCGATGCTCTACTTCGCCGCGGCGCTGGGCGGCGTCGGGGCGGGCGCCGTGTACGGCACGTGCATCGGCAACGCGGTGAAGTGGTTCCCCGGCCGCCGCGGGCTCGCGGCGGGCCTGACGGCAGCCGGATTCGGTGCGGGCTCGGCTCTGACGGTCATCCCGATCGCGAACATGATCAAGGTCTCGGGCTACGAGCATACGTTTCTCTTCTTCGGCGTCGCCCAAGGCATCGTCGTGGTCATCCTCGGCTTCCTTCTTTGCGTCGCACCCGCCAGCCTGACCGCCACCGCGCCGAGAATGGCGCCGGGCGCGTCCCGTCGCCAGGCGACGCCGGGCGAGATGCTTAAGACGCCGGTGTTCTGGCTCATGTATGTCATGTTCGTGCTCATGGCCGCCGGCGGCCTCATGGCGACCGCGCAGCTCGCGCCGATCGCCAAGGACTTCAAGATCGCCGACATTCCCGTGAGCCTCGTCGGACTCACCCTGCCGGCGCTCACCTTCGCGCTCACGATCGACCGCGTGCTCAACGGCCTGTGCCGCCCGTTCTTCGGCTGGGTCTCCGATCACATCGGACGCGAGAACACGATGTTCGTCGCCTTTGCGATCGAGGGCCTGGGCATCTTCGCCCTGGCCAAGTACGGCACCGACCCAGTATTGTTCGTGCTGCTGTCGGGCGTGGTGTTCTTCGCCTGGGGCGAGATCTACAGCCTGTTCCCGGCCACGGTGACCGATACCTTCGGCGCCAAGTTCGCTACGACCAACACCGGTCTCATGTACACGGCCAAGGGAACCGCGTCGCTGCTCGTTCCGCTCGCCAACGTGATGACCGCGGCCAGCGGCGGCAGCTGGCACCCGGTGTTCATGACGGCAGCAACCATGAACATCGTGGCAGCGCTCCTCGCCCTGTTCCTGCTCAAGCCGATGCGGGCGGCGTACGCGAGCCGGGCGCCGGCGGCGCATCCCGGAGCGAAGTGGGCCATTCCCGAGGATACGCAGTAGAGAATCGCAAGGCACTCAGCGCAGGTCGCACTCCAAGCGCCGCGATCGGTCGAGGCCACCGGTCGCGGCGGCGTGAAGCCACCCCCGAACACGAGCGAGAGTCCCATGCCAGACACCGCAACCCAGACGCCTCCCAAGCCGGCAACGACCACCGACGAAAACGAGGCGAAGCTCGGGGCGGGCGACGCGACCAGCGCGCATGCACAGGCGGAGACCGACGGCTTTCAGCTGGTGATCGAAGCCCTCAAGTTGAACGGGATCGATACGGTCTTCGGCCTGCCCGGCATTCCGATTACCGATCTCACGCGCAAGTGCCAGCGCGCCGGCCTGCGGGTGATCTCCTTCCGCCACGAGCAGAACGCCGGCTATGCGGCGTCGATCGCGGGGTTCCTCACGCAGAAGCCCGGGATCTGCCTCACGGTGTCGGCGCCGGGCTTTCTCAACGGCTTGACCGCGCTCGCGCATGCGACGACCAACTGCTTCCCGATGATCCTGATCAGCGGATCGAGCGAGCGCGAAGTCGTCGACCTCATGCAGGGCGACTACGAGGAGATGGACCAGCTCGCGATCGCCAAGCCGCTCGCCAAGGCCGCGTTCCGGGTGCTGCACGCCGAGGACATCGGCGTCGGCGTCGCCCGCGCCATTCGCGCCGCGCTGTCCGGCCGCCCGGGCGGCGTCTACCTCGATCTGCCGGCGAAGCTCTTCCCGCAGACGGTCCAGGCTGAGACGGGAAGGAAGTCGCTCATTAAGGTGGTCGATCCGGCGCCGCGCCAGATCCCGTCGCCCGAGGCGGTGAAGCGCGCGGTCGACCTCCTCAGGTCGGCGAAGAAGCCGCTCATCATCCTCGGCAAGGGCGCGGCGTATGCGCAGGTCGACACCGAGATCAAGGCGCTGGTCGAGAAGACCGGCATCCCGTACCTGCCGATGTCGATGGCCAAGGGCCTTTTGCCCGACACGCACGAGCAATGCGCGTCGGCCGCCCGCTCGTTCGTGCTGCCGGAGGCTGACGTCGTCATGCTGATCGGCGCGCGTCTCAACTGGCTGCTGTCCCACGGCAAAGGCAAGACCTGGGGCGGCGCGACCCCCCAGGCCTGGGGCGGGCAGAAGTTCGTGCAGGTCGACATCTCGCCCCAGGAAGCCGACAGCAACGTCCGGATCGATGCGCCGGTCGTCGGCGACATCGGCTCTTGCGTCTCGGCGCTGCTCGCCGGCATCGGCGCGAGCTGGCCGAAGCCGCCGGCGGACTGGCTCGACGCCGTTGCCGAGCGCAGGCGCAAGAACGTCGCCAAGATGGCCGAGACGCTCGCGAAGAACCCATCGCCGATGAGCTTCCAGAGCGCGCTCGGCGTCGTGCGGGATATCGTGAAGGCCAATCCGGACGCCGTCCTCGTCAACGAAGGGGCCAATGCGCTCGACTTCACGCGCAGCATCGTGGACATGTACAAGCCGCGCAAGCGCATCGACGTCGGCACCTGGGGCATCATGGGCATCGGCATGGGCTACTGCGTGGCCGCCACGGTCGTGACCGGCCAGCAGGTGATCGCGGTGGAGGGCGACAGCGCGTTCGGCTTCTCCGGCATGGAGACCGAGACGATCTGCCGCTACAAGCTGCCGGTGTGCATCGTGATCATGAACAACAACGGAGTGTATCGGGGCGACGAGGCGAACCCGACCGGCGGACCCGACCCGTCGCCGCTGGTATTCGTCAAGGACGCGCGCTACGAGAAACTGATGGAAGCCTTCGGCGGCGTCGGCGCGCACGTCACGACGCCGGCGGAGCTGCGCAGTGCGATGGAAGAAGCGATCCGGTCGCGGAGGCCCACGCTGATCAACGCGGTCATCGACGAGGGCGGCGGCACCGAGAGCGGTCGCATCACCAGCCTCAACCCCACTGCGAAAAGGAAGCCGTGACGGCAAGCCGCGTTCGAGCGTCGTCGATGACCGACCGACCTTCCGTCGAACGACGGTAGTGCGGCTGAGGCTCAACGCGGCCAGGCGATGTCTGGCGTGACGCAAACGCATAGGTGAATACGATGAGCAAGGCGCTGGACGGAGTGCGCATCCTCGACTTCACCCACGTGCAGTCGGGGCCGACCTGCACGCAGCTCCTGGCGTGGCTCGGCGCGGACGTGATCAAGGTCGAGCGCGCGGGCGAAGGCGACATCACCCGCGGGCAGCTCCGCGACATCCCGAAGGTGGACAGCCTCTACTTCACGATGCTGAATCACAACAAGCGCTCGATCACCGTCGATGCCAAGCACCCGAAAGGCAAGCAGGTGCTCGAGGCGCTCGTGAAGCAGTGCGACGTGCTGGTCGAGAACTTCGCGCCCGGCGCGCTCGACCGGATGGGCTTCACCTGGGAGCGCATCCAGCAGCTCAACCCGCGGATGATCGTCGCTTCGGTGAAAGGCTTCGGCCCCGGTCCCTACGAGGACTGCAAGGTGTACGAGAACGTCGCGCAGTGCGCCGGCGGCGCCGCGTCGACCACGGGCTTCGACGACGGGCCGCCGCTCGTCACCGGCGCGCAGATCGGCGACTCCGGAACCGGGCTGCATCTCGCGCTCGGCATTGTCGCGGCGCTGTATCAGCGCAAGACGACCGGCCGCGGACAGAAGGTGCTCGCCGCGATGCAGGACGGCGTGCTCAATCTCTGCCGCGTGAAGCTCAGGGACCAGCAGCGGCTCGACCGTACGCAGGTGATGGAGGAGTACCCGCAGTATCCCAACGGCCAGTTCGGCAGCGCCGTGCCGCGCGCGGGCAACGCCTCGGGCGGAGGGCAGCCCGGCTGGATCCTCAAGTGCAAGGGCTGGGAGAGCGATCCGAACGCGTACATCTACTTCATCACCCAGGCGCCGGTCTGGAAGGACATCTGCGAAGTCATCGGCCGCCCCGAGTGGCTCACCGATCCGCGCTACGCGACGCCCAACGCGCGCCTGCCGCACCTGATGGAGATCTTCGGCGAGATCGAGAAGTGGACCATGACCAAGACCAAGTTCGAGGCCATGGACATCCTGAACAAGCACGACATTCCCTGCGGCCCGATCCTTTCGATGAAGGAACTGGCCGAGGAGCCCAGCCTGCGCAAGACGGGCACCGTCGTCGAAGTCGACCATCCGACCCGGGGCAAATACCTCACGGTCGGCAATCCCATCAAGCTCTCCGACAGTCCCACCGAAGTGCGGCGCTCGCCGCTCCTCGGCGAGCATACCGACGAGGTGCTCGCCGAGCTCGGGTTCGACAAGGAACAGATCGCCAGCCTGCGCGCCGACAAGGCGATCTGACCCCGTTCAACGGCGGCCTCCAGCGCCGCCTAGCGCTTCTTCGAAAGGAAGACCAATGGCAGCCAACAAGACTGCGGTGCGGCAGATTCTCGACAATGCGAAGGCGGAGGGACGCACTTCGCTGACCGCGCCCGAAGGCAAGCTCGTCTGCGATGCCTACGGCATTCCGGTGCCGAAGGAGGGCGTCGCGACGTCCGCGGCCGAGGCGGCGAAGCTCGCCGCGGGCTTGGGTTTTCCGGTCGTGCTCAAGATCGTCTCGCCGGAGATTCTGCACAAGACGGAGGCGGGCGGCGTGCTGGTGGGCGTGAAGAGCGCCGACGAAGTCCAGAAGGGCTTCGACACCATCATGGCCAACGCGAGGAAGTACAACGCGAAGGCGCAGCTTCTCGGCGTCCAGGTCCAGCAGATGCTCTCCGGCGGCCAGGAGGTGATCGTCGGCTCGGTCACCGATCCTTCGTTCGGGAAGCTGGTCGCGTTCGGCCTCGGCGGCGTGCTGGTGGAAGTGCTGAAGGACATCACCTTCCGCCTGGCGCCGGCGTCGAAGGACGACGCGCTCGACATGCTCGACGGCATCGCCGCCGCGCCGATCCTGAAGGGGGTGCGCGGCGCCGCGCCCGTATCCCGCGAAGCGCTCGCGGCGGTCATCCAGAGCGTCTCGCAGCTCGTTTCGGACTTCCCCGAGATCGCCGAGATGGATCTGAACCCGGTCTTCGCCACGCCGAAGGGCGCGACCGCCGCCGACGTGCGCATCGTCTGCGACTGGAATCCGCCGCCGCCGCGGCACCGCTACAGCCAGGACGACATCGTCCGGCAGATGAACCGCATCATGAAGCCCGACGCGGTCGCGGTCATCGGCGCGTCGTCCGAGGACGGCAAGATCGGCAACTCGGTGATGAAGAACCTAATCAACGGCGGCTACGAGGGCGAGATCTACCCGATCCATCCCTCCGCGACCGAGATCCTGGGCCGCAAGACCTACAAGAGCGTGAAGGACGTGCCCGGGAAGATCGACGTGGCCGTGTTCGCGATTCCCGCGCCGCTGGTGGCCAAGGCGCTGGTCGAGGTCGGCGAGAAGCAGATTCCGGGCGCGGTGCTCATCCCGTCGGGCTTCGCGGAGACTGGCAACGTCGAGGGTCAGAAGGAGATCCAGGCGATCGGTCTGAAGTACAACGTGCGGCTGATGGGACCGAATATCTACGGCTTCTACTACACGTGGAAGAATCTCTGCGCGACCTTCTGCACGGCCTACGACTTCAAGGGCCACACGGCGCTGTCGTCGCAGTCGGGTGGCATCGGCATGGCGATCATCGGCTTCTCGCGCTCGGCGAAGATGGGCGTGTCGGCGATCGTGGGCCTGGGTAACAAGTCGGACATCGACGAGGACGACCTGCTCACGTTCTTCGAGCAGGACGACAATACGCACCTGGTCGCCCAGCATTGCGAGGACTTGAAGGACGGTCGCGCCTTCGCCGAGGCCGCCAGGCGGGTTTCGAAGAAGAAGCCGGTCGTCGTGCTCAAGGCCGGCCGCACGGCCATGGGCGCGCGCGCGGCGAGCTCGCACACCGGCGCGCTCGCGGGCAACGACAAGATCTACGAGGACGTGCTCAGGCAGTCGGGCGTGATCCGCGCGCGTTCGTTGCGCGACATGCTCGAGTATTCGCGCGCGATCCCGGTGCTGCCCACGCCCAAGGGCGAGAACGTCGTGATCATCACCGGCGCGGGCGGCTCCGGCGTGCTGCTGTCCGACGCCGTGGTGGACAACGGCCTCACGCTGATGCCGATGCCTCCCGATCTCGACGCCGCGTTCCGGAAGTTCATCCCGCCATTCGGCGCGGCGGGCAATCCGATCGACATCACCGGAGGCCAGCCGCCGAAGACCTACCAGGAAACGGTGCGGCTCGGCCTCCAGGACGAGCGCATCCACGCGCTCATCCTCGGCTACTGGCACACCATCATCACCCCGCCGATGGTGTTCGCGCGAACGATGGTGGAGGTGATCGAGGAGATGCGCGCCAAGGGCATCCACAAGCCGATCGTCGCGTCACTGGCCGGCGACGTGGAGGTCGAGGAGGCCTCGGAGTTCCTGTTCGATCACGGCATTCCCGCGTACCCGTACTCGACGGAGATTCCCGTCGCGGTGCTCGGCGCGAAGTACAAGTGGGCGCGGGGGGCGGGACTGATCTGACGCCGGCCGAAGAGCCGCGCTCACTCCGGGCGCACGGCGAGCATGATCTTGCCGATGTGCCGCGAGGACTCCATGAGGGCGTGCGCCGCTGCGGCCTCCGCGAGCGGGAACACGCGATAGATAGCCGGCTTCAGCGTCCCTTTCTCGAACAGCGGCCAGACTCTCTCGCGCAAGCTGCGGGCGATCCCCGCCTTCCGCTCGTTCGGGCTCGCGCGCATCGTCGAGCCGGTGATCGTCTGGCGCCTGATCATGACGAAGCGCCAATCGATCTCGGCGCGCGAGCCGCGGAGAAAGGCGATCAGCACGAGGCGGCCCTCGACCGCCAGGCTCTTGAGGTTCTTCTCGATGTAGTCGCCACCGACCATGTCGAGGATGACGTCGCAGCCGCGCTTGGCCGTGATGGCGGCCACCTCCGCCACGAAATCCTGCTGCCGGTAGTCGAGCGCGTGATCGGCGCCGAGCCGCCGGCAGGCTTCCGCCTTCTCGGCGCTGCCCACGGTGGTGATTACGCGCGCTCCGAAGGCCTTGGCGAGCTGGATGGCCGTGAGACCGATGCCGCTCGAGCCGCCATGGACGAGGAGCGTCTCGCCGCTTCTCAGCAACCCGCGCTCGAAACCGTTGTGCCAGACGGTGAAGTAGTTCTCGGGCAGGCTCGCGCCCTCGAGCGTCGACAGGCCTTCCGGGATCGGCAGGCAGAAAGCCGCCGGCGTCGTGCAGTATTCCGCGTAGCCGCCACCGGGCGTGAGCGCGCACACGACGTCGCCGATGCGCCACTCGCGCACGCCTTCGCCCAGCGCGGCGATGCTCCCCGCGACTTCCAGCCCGATGATCGGCGAGGCATCGGGCGGAGGAGGGTATCCGCCCGCGCGCTGCAGGCAATCCGGCCGGTTGACGCCCGCATAGGCGACGCGGATCAGCACCTCTCCGCGCCGGGGCTCGGGCAGCGGCCCCTGCGCGAGGCCGAGGACCTCGGGCGGTCCCGGCTCACGAGCCGCCACGTAACGCATCGTCGCCGGTAGATTCACTTCGCGCGGGCTGACCTTCGAGGAACGTACAATTGTAGCTTACGCTCCCCAGCATGAACGCCAACCTCTACGCGCTGCTGCGCGGCCATTTTCCGGACGATCCGGGTCAGCCCTGCATCCTCATTCCCGGCGGCCCGGTCATCCACTACGCGGATCTCGACGCGGCGTCGGCCCGCATCGCGCACGCGCTCGTCGACGCAGGCTGCGCGCCCGGCGACCGCATCGCGGTGCAGGTCGACAAGTGCTGGCAGGCGATCGCGCTCTACCTCGCGTGCCTGCGCGCCGGCTTCGTGTACCTGCCGCTCAACACCGCGTACCACAGAAGCGAGCTCGGCTACTTCTTCGCCGACGCCGAGCCAACCGCGATCGTGTGCAGCCCGGAGAGCGCCGACATGGTCTCGTCGCTGCGCCCACGGGCGGCGGTGCTCACCCTCGACGGCGACGCCGGGACGCTCCTCGAGCGCGCCGAAGACCGTGCCGACAGCTTCGAAACCGTGTTGCGCACGCCCGACGAGCCGGCCGCGATCCTCTACACGTCCGGCACGACCGGGCGCTCGAAGGGCGCGATGCTCTCACACCGGAACCTCGCGAGCAACGCGCTCACGCTGGTCGACCAGTGGGGATTCACGCGCGGCGATGTTCTCCTGCACGCGCTTCCCGTCTATCACGTTCACGGCCTGTTCGTCGCCTGCCACTGCGCGCTGCTCTCGAGCAGCCGCATGCTGTGGCTCAAGAGGTTCGATGCGAAGGAAGTAATCGCGCGCCTGCCGCAGGCGACCGTGATGATGGGCGTACCCACTTTCTATACCCGCCTGCTCGCCGAGCCGGGCTTCGACCGGCACGCCTGCCGCAACGTTCGCCTGTTCGTCTCCGGCTCGGCGCCGCTCCTGGCTGAGACCTTCGCGGAGTTCCGCGAGCGCACCGGCCACGTGATCCTCGAGCGCTACGGGTTGACTGAGACCGGGATGAACACCGCCAATCCGCTCGCCGGCGAGCGCGTCGCCGGCAGCGTCGGCCAGGCGCTGCCCGGCATATCGGTGCGCGTGGTCGGCGACGACGGCCATCCTTGCGCTGCCGGCACCGTGGGCGCGGTGCAGGTCAAGGGGCCGAACGTGTTCACCGGCTACTGGCGTATGCCCGACAAGACTCAGGAGGAGTTCACCTCCGACGGTTACTTTCGCACCGGCGACCTGGGCGAGTGGCTGCCCAACGGCTACTTGAAGATCTCGGGGCGCGCCAAGGATCTCATCATCACCGGGGGGCTCAACGTCTATCCCAAGGAGATCGAGGAGAAGATCGACGCCATCCCCGGCGTCGCCGAGTCCGCAGTGATAGGGCTGCCCGATCCGGACTTCGGCGAAGCCGTGACCGCAGTCGTCGTGCCGCGGCCCGGCCACGCATTGAGCGAGACGGAGCTCATCTCGGCGCTCAAGGACGAGATCGCCGGCTTCAAGGTGCCCAAGCGGGTGTTCTTCGTCGCCGCGCTTCCGCGCAACGCGATGGGCAAGGTGCAGAAGAAAGTGCTGCGCGAGACCTATGGCGAGACGTAGCGCGGTTCGCTGCCGCGCAGCGCCAAGTCCGGCTAGCCCTGGCCGACCAGGCCCGCGAAGGCCGCCGCCTTCCAGAGCATGTAGGCGCAGATCGCGAGCAGGAGATACGCGAACGCGCGGCGAAGCCTCGACACCGGCCAGCGGTGCGCGAGGCTCGCGCCGAGCGGAGCCGTCGCCATGCTCGCGAGCACGATGCCCGCGAGCGCCGGCAGATTGACGTAGCCGAAGGTGAGCGGCGGCAGATTCGGCTGGCGCATTCCGGCGACGACGTAGCCGATCGTGCCCGCCGCGGAGATCGGAAAGCCGATCGCCGCGGACGTCGCGACCGCATTGTGAACACGCACATTGCACCAGATCATGAACGGGACCGACAGAAATGCGCCTCCGGCGCCGACCATGCTGGACAGGATCCCGATCGTCGCGCCCACGCCAAAGAGACCCGGCTTGCCCGGCAGCTCCCGCGCCGCCTTCGGCTCTCGATGTAAGAGAATCTGCGCCGCGGCGACGCCCGTGAAGGCGGCGAAGAGCGCGGCGACCAGCGCCGAGGACATCACGGCGACGATCTGCGGCCCGACCAACGAGCCCGCGACGATACCCGGCGCGAGCGCCCAGACCACCGGCCAGAGCACTGCGCCGCGCCGCGCGTGCGCGCGCATGCTGGAGAGCGACGTGAACATGATGGTCGCGAGCGAGGTCGCGACGGCGATGTGAACGATGTGCTCGGGCGGAAAGCCCTCGTGCGCGAAGATCGCCGTGAGCACGGGAATCATCGTCATCGCCCCGCCGACGCCGAGCAGGCCGGCGAGAAAGCCGACCGCGCAGCCGATCGCGAGGAGGAGCGGAAGAAGCTGCCAGTGCACGGTCCGGCTCGCGCTAGCTTCTAAGCAGCGTGCCGGTGATGAACTTCCATTCCGCCGGATCGACGGGCGTGATCGAAAGCCGGTTTCCGGGTTGCAGCGCGCGCATCCCGGCGAGCTCGCGCTGCCCGCGCAGCTCCGCGAGCGGCACGAGACGCGTCTTCTCGACGAAGCTCACGTCGACGTTGAGCCAGCGCGGCGCGGCGCGCGTCGACTTCGGATCGTAGTACGGGCTCTTGCGGTCGAACTGCGAGGCGTCGGGGTAGGCCGGCTTGCTCACCCGCGCGATGCCGGCGATGCCGGGCTCGGGACAGCTCGAGTGGTAGAAGAAGGCTAGGTCGCCGACCTGCATCTGGTCGCGCATGAAATTGCGCGCCTGGTAGTTGCGCACGCCGAACCAGGGCGTGGTTCGCTTCGGTGCCTTGGCGAGATCGTCGATCGAGAACTCGTCCGGCTCGGACTTCATCAGCCAGTAGCGCATCGCCCGAATCGCGCCCCCAAGAAAAACGCGGCGCCGCTTGCACGACGCCGCGTCCGGATAAGGCCCCCCACCTGTGCCGTGCTGACCGTCATCTTGAACCTCGGTTCAAGAGGGTCGCCTGCCGGGATCATTAGGCGCTTCCGCGTAGGGAGCGCACACCGATCCGCTCTAGGCTCCGGCAACCTCGCTAACGTAGCATTGGTCCAAAGAGTGTATGGCCAGCTTCGAACACCGCAGGGGACGACCGCTTGCCGCAGGACAGCTCAGGTCTAGAACAACTTGTCCTGCTCCGCCATCGCACGATCGATAGCGGTCTGCATTGCAGAAATTCTACGCTGAAAGCCGGAGCTGTCAAAACCGCTTGTCGTCGCGGCGGCGTTGCGCGCGCCGAGCAGCTCATGCGCGATGTTGAGCGCAGCCATCACCGCGATCCGCTCGCTGCCCACCACCTTCCCCGCGTCGCGAATCTCGCGCATGCGCTTGTCGAGGAAAGCGACGGCTTGAAGGAGCTCCGCGCGCTCCGATTCCTTGCAGGCGACCCGATAGTCGCGCCCGAGGATCGAGACCTCGAGCGTGAGCGAACGATCGTCCATCAGGCCGCGCGGGAATCGGGCAGCTGCTGCAGCAGCGAGTCGAGACGCGTGGTCGCCGCCGCCATGCGCGCGGCGAGTGCGCGTTGTTGTTCCTGCGCCCGCCCGAGCTCGCGCTTGAGCGACTCGTTCTCGGCGCGCACGCGATGATAATCGGCGAGAAGCTTCGCGAGCCTCTGCTCGAGCCCTGCGAGTTCCGAGTCCATAAGGGCACTATAGGCGTAAGGTTTCCGCCGCGTCAACCGCGAAATGATCCCTGCGGTGCGTCTTCAGCCCGTCTGCAAAGCCTCGTATCGAACCTCGAGGATCTCGATCGCCTCGACGCCGCCCGGGCTTCGCAGCGTGACCGTATCGCCCTCGCGCGCCTTGATCAGCGCGCGCGCCATCGGCGACATCCAGCTGATATAGCCGCGCGCGGTATCGATCTCGTCGATGCCGACGATGGCGACCGTCCACTGCTTGCCGCGCGAATCGCTCACCGCGACGGTCGCGCCGAAGTAGATCTGATCGGCATTCTCGGCATCGCGCCGGGTCAGCGGATCCACGACCTCGGCCCGGTCCAGGCGGCTCACGAGGAAGCGGATGCGGCGATCGATTTCCCGCAGTCGCTTCTTGCCATAGATGTAATCGCCGTTTTCCGACCGATCGCCGTTGCCGGCCGCCCAGGCGACAGTGGCGACGAGCTCCGGGCGCTCCCTTTCGGCGAGCTGCGCGAGCTCCGCCTTGAGCCGCGCGAAGCCACCCGGCGTCATGTAGTTCCGGCTGCCGGCGGGGAGCGGCGAGGCGGCCTCGAGCTCCTCTTCGAGCTCGGTGTCCTGTTCGCGGGTAAAGGCCTTATTCATGGGCGTTCGACCGCTAGAGCGCGAAAAGGAACTCGCACTGCACCGGCGAGTTGACGATTATAGGCCTCGAGGGCCGCAGGCTATAATCGGCGCGGATTCCATCGCCGGCCGGTCGCGCTCCCCCGCTCGCTCCTCGCAATGCCTCGGACGTCCGCGGTGCCTGCATTGACGTCGCTCCTGGCGCTCGCCGCCATCGCTTTCGCGCTGTCGCTCTCGATGGGAAGCGTCGCCATCGATCCGGCGGCGATCTTCCAAGCGCTCTTCGCGCCAGCCGACGAGACGCAGCGGACGATCGTTCGCGAGCTTCGCCTTCCGCGCGCGATCGCCGCCTTCGCCACCGGCGGATGCCTCGCGCTCGCAGGCGCGCTGCTGCAGGTCCTCCTGCGCAACGCGCTCGCCGACCCGTACGTGCTGGGCGTGTCGGGAGGCGCCGCGGTCGGCGCGCTCGCCGCGATGCTGCTCGGCGCGGCGGCCTGGCTCGTCTCCGTCGGCGCATTCGGCGGAGCGCTCGTTTCCACGCTGATCGTGTTCGGGCTCGCGCGCGGCGCGGGACCGTGGTCGCCGACGCGGCTGCTGCTCACCGGCGTGGTGATCGCGTCGGGGTGGGGGGCCACGGTGGCGCTCATCCTGTCGCTCGCGCCCGAAGCTCAGTTGCGCGGCATGCTCTTCTGGCTGATCGGCGACCTCTCCGCACCGCCCGCTGCCTGGTCGACGCTGGTAGTGCTCGCGTTCGCGCTCGCCGCCGCGATGCCCTTCGCCCGCGATCTGAATGCGCTCGCCCGCGGCGAGACGATCGCCGCTGCGCTCGGAGTCGACGTCGCGCGCCTGCCCTGGCTCCTGTTCGCGCTCTCGGCGCTGCTCACGGCGGCGGCCGTCACGACCGCGGGCGCGATCGGCTTCGTCGGCTTGATCGTTCCGCACGCGATCCGGCTCGTGCTCGGCAACGATCAGCGCATCCTGCTGCCGGCGTCCGCCCTCGCGGGCGGCGCGCTGCTGCTCTTCGCCGACACGCTCGCGCGCCGGATCGCCGCGCCGGCCGAGCTTCCCGCCGGTGTGGTCACCGCGCTCGTGGGCGTGCCCGTGTTCGTCTATCTGCTGCATCGGGAGCGCCACTGAGTGAGCGCGCCGATCCTGGCCGCGCGCGCGCTCGCGGTGACGATCGCCGGGCACACGATCTGCCGCGATCTCGATCTCGCGGTCGCCCCGGGGGAGCGCTGGGCCGTTCTCGGCCGCAACGGCGCGGGGAAGACCACGCTGCTGCACACGCTCGCCGGGCTGCGCGCCGCCGCGGCCGGCACGATCGAGCTCGTCGGCCGGCCGCTCGGCTCGATTCCGCGGCGCGAGGTCGCGCGGCTCCGCGGCGTGCTGCCGCAGCAGGACGTCGACGCCTTTCCCTCGACGGTGCTCGAGACGGTGCTGGTCGGCCGCCATCCGCATCTCGGGCGCTGGCAGTGGGAAGGCGCGGACGACATGGGCGCGGCCCGCGAGTCGCTCGCCGCCGCCGACATGGCCGGCACCGAGGCTCGCGACGTCGGCACGCTCTCCGGGGGCGAGCGGCGCCGCGTCGCGCTGGCGGCGCTTCTCGCGCAGGAGCCGCAGCTCTTCCTCCTCGACGAGCCGGCGAGTCACCTCGACCTCGCGCATCAGATCGCGCTCCTCGATCGCCTGGCCGAGCGCGTGCGCGCCGAGCGCAAGGCGCTGGTGATGGTCGTGCACGACGTCAATCTCGCGCTGCGCTATTGCGACCGCGCGGTGCTGCTCTCCGGCGGTACGGCGGTCGCGGGCTCGGCGGAGGCGCTCCTCACTCCGGAGCGGCTCTCCGCGCTCTACGGAGTCGAGCTGCGCGAGCACGCCACGGCGCGGGGGCGCTTCTTGGCGCCGGGCTAGCGAAGCCGCGCTTCAGCGCTGCGCGCTCGCTCGCGCCCGATCGAGCGCGGCGCAGAGCTGCTCCACGCCGTCGACGAAGCGCGGGCCGGCACGGTGCAGCAGATTGGCATCGACGACGTAGAGGTTTCCCCGCGCGACGGCAGGCAGCTCGCGCCACTGCCGCCACTCATCGAGCCACGGGGGGCGGACCGCGTCGTCGGTCGCCGCGATGATCGCCTCGGGCCGCGCGGCGAGCACGTCTTCGACGCCGACCCTGGGCGCCGGCGTGGACAGGCCCTCGAACACGTTCTCCGCGCCGCACAGCGCGAGCGCGGCGCTGATCAGATGGCGACCTCCGATCGTGTAGAGCGGCTTGGGCCAGATCTCGTAGAACACCGAAACCTTCGCCGCGCCGCGCTCGAGCGCGGCGAGCGCGGCGAGCCGCGAACGCAAGTTCGCTGCCGCAGCCGTGGCGGTCGCTTCGCTTCCTGCCAGCGTCCCGAGGCGCTCGAGTTCCTCCGGAATGCCTTCGGGCGTACGCGGATCGGACACGTAGACCGGCACGCCCAGGCCGCGCAGGCGCTCGACCTGACCCGGCGCGAGATACGGCCACGCGACCGCGAGGTCGGGCTTGAGCGCGGCGATGCGCTCGAGGTCGAGGGCGGCCGCGTCGCCGACCCGCGGCAGGAGACTCGCCTGTGGCGGCGCGTCCGCGGGTGAGATTGCACCGACCACCCGATCTCCAGCGCCGGCCGCGAAGAGCAGCTCGGTGGCGTGCGGCGCGAGGCTCACGATGCGTTTCGCCGGCGCGGCGAGCTCGATGCGCTCGCCGGTCGCATCGATGGCCGCGACCGGCGCTCCCAGACACTGCGTCGCGGCGAGCCATGCCGCGAGACAGGCGAGGCGGGCCGCGGCGCGCATCGCGTTCTTCAATACCGATAGCGCACGCCGGCGAAGATGGCGGCGCCCGCGGTGTTGTAGTCGGCCGCGAGCTCGTAGTGCTTGTCGAGCACGTTCGTGCCCCGGGCGAAGAGCGTCCACCCCGCCCCCAGGTCGTATTCCGCGGTGAGATTGACCAGCGCATAGCCGCCCATGCGGATGGTGTTGGCGGCATCGTCGAATCTGGCGCCCGACGCGACGACTTCCGCTCCGACCCGCAGGGCGTTCCAGGACCGGGCGACGGTGATCGCGCCGTGGCGCCGCGCCCGGCGCGGCAGCAGGTTGCCCGTCGCATTGTCGAGGGGACGCTGCAGATCCAGGCTGCCGCGCATGTCGACTCCGGCCGCCCGCCCCTCGAGCTCGAAGGTCACGCCCTCGAGCGTCGCGGATTCGACATTCTGCGGCACGCAATTGAAGGATGGGTCGCACTCGAAGACGATGAGATTGCTCACTCGATTGCGATAAGCGACCAAGCCCGCAGACAGACCGTTACCCGCGTAGCGCAGCGCGGCCTCTGCGTTGTGCGAGCTTTCGGGCTGGAGGTCCGGATTCGAGAAACCCGGGTAGTAGAGGTCGTTGAACGTCGGCGCCTTGAAAGCCGTGCCGTAGCTCGCGCTCGCGCGGACCCCGCCGCCGAAGCTGTAGCCGTAGGCTATCGCGCCCGTGGTGCGGCCGCCGAATTGCGAGCTGTCGTCGTGCCGCAGATTCGCCTGCAGGGCATTCGGGCCGTCGCGCCATTGCCAGACGGCCCCCGCGGCATTGGTATTGCGCATCGTGACGGAGAAGGGCGGATCGCTCGCCAGGTGTTCCTCGCGGCGCTCGAAGATCACCGAGAGCTGCGACGACGTAAGCGCGAAGTCGTTCTGCCACGTGTATTGCCGCTGTCGCGTGCGGAAGGGCGATGTCCCGAACGATGTCTGAGAAACGCTGTCGTCGTCGCCTTCGCCCGCCTCGAGCCGGCTCACCCAGAAGGACGCGAGGCGATTCCGGCTCGCGATCGAATAGCTGTCGAGCGTCGTGATCGTACGGTCGTCGAAGAAGGGCATGCCCGCGTCGAACTGGGCGTTGAGGCGACTGTGGAAGAACTGCGCGGAAAGCTCCTGGTCGGGCGCGAACCTGTAGGCGATGCTGCCGCTGGCATTGTCGTCCCTGTAGCCGTCGCGATCGGGGTTGTACGAAAAATTGTCCGGATTGCCGATAGCGTTGAAGCCGCCGCTGCGCTGCGCCCCGACCTGCAGGGCATAGCGCAGGCCGCCTGGCGCGCCCGAGACCCCGCCGGTCGCCTGACCGGTCGCGTAGGTGCCGTAGCCGACCGTCGCGTTCGCGGAGAATGCGCTCGCCCCGCGGCGAGTGAAGATCTGGATGACGCCGCCGACGGCATCGCTGCCGTAGAGGCTCGACGCCGGGCCGCGCAGGATCTCAATGTGGTCGATTTCCGAGAGCGGAATCGCCTCCACGGGCGTGGTCCCGGCGCTGGACGAGCTGACGCGCAATCCGTCGACCAGCACGAGCGTGTGGTTGCTGTTGGCGCCCCGCAGGAATATGGCGCCGGTCGTTGCCGGTCCCCCGTTGCTGGCAATTTCCACACCCGGCACGCGTGTGAGGAGCTCGGCCAGGCTGTCGACGCCGGCGTGCGCGATATCGTCGGCAGTGAGCACCGTGACGTCGGCGATGAGGTCCGCGATCGGCTGCGGCGAGCGCGCGGCGGTGACCACGACGCGATCGAGGCTCGTGGCCCCTGTCGAGGTCTGCGCCTGGGCGGCACCGGTGCAGGCAACAAGCGTCCCGGCGAGCGCAGCGGCCCGCCGACCGAAGCAGTGGATCATTTCCGTTCCTCCGCGCATGCCGTGCGTCCCCGCACGGCGGTGGATCGATGCAGCGCGGAAGTCGGAGAAACGGCGGGAGGTCGCCAGCGTCGCGACGGTCCGGCCGCGACCCGCCGCCCGCGGTGCGCCTGGCGCCGGCGCGACGGGCAAGGACCACGCCGGATGCAGGCCGGTCTCCGGGCTCGTCGACGAGTGCTCAAGGACCGTTTGCCTTCCCGCGCGCCGTCCGGTGCGCAGTGGCGTCGTCCAACGGTCCGCATCGACCTACCGTTGCGGGGGCAGCGCCGGCTTGAAACATCGTGCTTCGACCGGCTTCCCGTTTCACCCGCCGCACATGAATCGCGCGGCGGACACCTGCGGCCCCGATTATACCGGGCCCCCGCCGCCCCGGTCGGATGGACCCCGGCTGGTATAATCCTCGCCCCTTTCACGCCGCCACCTTCCTTCGCCGTCCAGTGACGCCCCGGCTGTACATACGCACGTTCGGCTGCCAGATGAACGAGTACGACTCGGACAAGATGGCCGACGTGCTGCACGAGGCGGAAGGCTTCGAGCTCACGCAGGACCCCGAAGCTGCCGACGTGATCCTGTTCAACACCTGCTCGGTGCGCGAGAAGGCGCAGGAGCGCGTGTTCCACGACCTGGGGCGAGTCCGCCGCTTCAAGCAGGCGAATCCGGAGCTCATCATCGGGGTCGGCGGCTGTGTCGCGAGCCAGGAGGGCGCGGCGATCGTGAGCCGCGCGCCGTACGTGGACGTGGTCTTCGGCCCCCAGACCCTGCATCGATTGCCAGCGCTGATCGCCCGTTGCCGCGCCACGGGCCGACCCCAGGTCGACGTGAGCTTTCCCGAGGTGGAGAAGTTCGACCGCCTGCCGCCCGCGCGCGTAGAGGGGGCGAGCGCCTTCGTCTCGATCATGGAGGGCTGCAGCAAGTACTGCAGCTTCTGCGTGGTCCCGTACACGCGCGGCGAGGAGGTCTCGCGCCCGTTCGACGACGTGCTCACCGAGGTCGCCGATCTCGCCGACCAGGGCGTGAAGGAGATCACGCTGCTCGGCCAGAACGTCAACGCCTATCGCGGCCGGATGACCGCCGGCGGCGAGACGGCGGACTTCGCGACGCTGCTCGACTACGTGGCGGAGGTGCCGGGTCTCGCACGGATCCGCTTCACGACCTCGCACCCGAAGGAGATGACCAGCCGGCTGATCGAAGCCTACGGACGCATCCCGAAGCTCGTCTCGCAGCTCCATCTGCCCGTGCAATCCGGCTCGGACCGGGTGCTCGCGGCCATGAAGCGCGGCTATACGGCGCTCGAATACAGGTCGATCGTCCGGCGTTTGCGCGCGGTGCGGCCGCAATTGTCGCTGTCGTCGGACTTCATCGTCGGCTTTCCCGGCGAGTCCGAGCGCGACTTCGCGCAGACGATGCAGCTGATCGACGAGGTGGGCTTCGACGGCAGCTTCAGCTTCCTCTATAGCCCCCGCCCGGGAACACCGGCGGCCGATTTTGCGGATCGGGTTCCTCCGGCGACCGCGCAGGAGCGCCTCAAGCGCCTGCAAGGCGCCATCGACGCGAGCTACGGCGAGCACAGCCGGCGAATGATAGGCGGCATCGAGCGCGTGCTCGTGACGGGCGCGGCGGCGAGGGGCGATCGCGAGCTCGCTGCGCGCACCGAGAATAATCGCGTGGTCAATTTCCACGGCGATCCCGCCCTGATCGGCAGCTACGTCGCCGTGCGGATCACCGCCGCCCGGCCGCATTCGCTGCGCGGCGAGCGTGCGGACGCATGACGGGCCTTTGGCGGTGTGGCGCGGAATCCCGGCTTCCGGAGCGCGCTTTTTTCACGCTTGACGAGGTGTGCAGCGATGTCTGAACGCAGCTTTCCGGCCCTGCTTCTCCTTCCCGCGGCGCTGTCGGCGTTCGTCCTGGGCTGCGCCACCGCCCCGCAGACCGACCCGGGCGCGGTCGCCGCGGCCGCAGCGGCCGGGACTGCCGCCGCCGCGGCGAGCGGCGCACCCGGCGATGCTTCCGCAGCGAATCCTTCGCCGACCGCAGCGTCTTCCCGCCCGAGCAACCCTGCGGCCATCGCCGCCGCCGCAGCCGCGGCAGCCGCCGCCGCGGCCGGTCAGCAGAAGCCTTTCGCCGAAGTCATCAAGGAAGCCAAGGAGCAGCCGGGGCTCTTCAATCTCTACACCACGGAGGAGAAGGTCTGGCTCGAGGTCGCGCCGGAGCAGTTCGACCGGCCGTTCTTCCTGCACATCAACCGCACGCAGGGCCTCGGCCAGCGCGAGCCCTTCGTGAGCCCCATGCTGCGCTCCTACATCGTCGAGTTTCACCGGCTGGGCAACCTGGTGCAGATGCTCGCCAAGAACACCCAGTTCTTCGCGGCGGAGGGCACGCCGCTCGCGCGCGCGGTGAGGGAATCCTTGAGCGACAGCCTGCTCGGCTCGGTGCCGGTCGCGAGCCAGCCGCATCCGGAGCGCAAGTCAGTGCTGATCGAGGCGAACGCGCTGTTCCTGACCGACATCCCGGGCGGCGCGACGTTCCTCGATACGTCGTACCGGATGCCCTACGCGCTCGATCCCCGCAACTCGAGCATCACGTCGACGCACGTGACGCCCGACATGGTGGGCCTCGGAGTCTCGGCTCACTACGCGGTGCCCAGGATCGCCGCGCCGCCGCTGGTGCCCAATCCCTCGGTCCCCTACGTGCCGCCGCCGACGCATCTCGAGGACCTGCGCAGCCTGTTCCTGGGCTACTACTACTCGCTCACGCCGCTGCCGGCGCCGATGCACCCGCGCGTCGCCGACGACCGGCTGGGGCATTTCGTCGTGCATCGCTTCGAGTTCTCCGACGACGTCGCGGCGTTCCCCGACATCTACTACGTGAAGCGGTGGCGGCTGGAGAAGAAGGACCCCGACGCCGCGCTATCCGAACCGAAGGAGCCCATCGTCTACTGGCTCGACCGGAACATTCCGGAGAAGTACCGCGAGACCGTGAAGGCGGGGATCCTCGAATGGAACAAGGCGTTCGAGAAGATCGGCTTCAAGGACGCGGTCCGGGTCGAGGTCCAGCCGGACAATGCCGACTTCGATACCGCCGACGGGCGCCACTCGTCGGTGCGCTGGGTGGTGCGCGACGAGCCCGGGGCGCTGGCGATCGGCCCCAGCGTGGCCGATCCGCGCACCGGCGAGATCCTCGATGCCGACATCGAGATCGAGGAAGGCTGGACGAGGCTTCCGCGCCGCCAGGCCGCCGAGCAGTTCCCGCCTAGGCACGTGCCCGCGACGGGTGACGATTCGTTCTGCGACTACGGCGACGTGGCCTTCGACGAGCTCGCGTTCGCGCTCGACCTGCTGGTCGCCCGCGGCGAGATCGATCCCGACGGACCGGAAGCGGACGCCTACGTGAAGGCCACGCTCAAGGACGTGGTCACGCACGAAGTCGGGCACACCCTCGGGCTGCAGCACAACTTCCGTGCCTCCACGATCTATACGCAGAAGCAGCTCTCGGATCCGGCTTTCACCCACAGCAACGGCATCGGCGGCTCCGTCATGGACTATAACGCGATCAACCTCGCGCTCCAGGACGAGCCTCAGGGCGACTACGTCATGCACGGCCTGGGTCCGTACGACTACTGGGCGATCGAGTACGCCTACACGCCGATCCCGCCGGAGCGCGAGAAGGCGGAGCTCGAGAGGATCGCCTCGCGCAGCACCGAGCCGCAGCTCGCCTTCGGCAACGACTACGATGCCGGCTTCGGCGGCGCCGCCGAGGGCATGGACCCGCAGGTCAACCGCCGCGACCTCGGCAGCGACCCGCTCGAATACGCCGAGCGCCGGCTCGAGCTGTCTCGCGAGCTCTGGGATCGCCTGCAGACGCGCGAGCTCAAGCCCGGCGAGAGCTACGAGATGCTGCGCCGGAACTTCCTCGCGGGACTGACGCAGGTGGGCAACGCCACGATCATCGCCGCGAAGTACGTCGGCGGCGTCGTGTACGTGCGCGACCACGCCGGCAGCGGTCGTGAGCCCTTCACCCCGGTTACCGCCGCGCGCCAGCGCGCCGCGCTCAAGGAGATCGCCAGCGGGCTGCTGTCGGTCGACAGCTTCCAGCTTCGGCCCGAGTTCGTGCGCCGGCTGACGGTCAACCAGTTCGACCGGACCCGTGACCACCCCGACCTGAGCGCGGTGACGCCGGACATCTCCCTCACCTCACGGATGCTGTCGATCCAGAGGGCGGTGCTCGATCAGCTGATGAGCGACGCCGTCGCGACGCGCATCGAGGAAGGGACCTACCGGGAAGACCGGGCCGGGCGCAGCTTCCGGCTCTCCGAGCTCTACGACACCCTGCAGAGCGCGATCTGGAGCGAGCTGAAGACCGGGCGCGACATCTCGGTGTTCCGCCGCAATCTGCAGCGCGAGCATTTGAAGCGCGTCGCGGGCACGCTGCTGCGGCCGTCGACGACGATGCAGGCGGATGCGCGCTCGCTGCAGCGCGAGAACGCGAAGCAGCTCCTCGCGCTCATCAGGACGGCGAAGAGCGGGCCCGCGCTGTCCAAGGAGGCACGCGCGCACCTGGGCGAATGCGAGAACACGCTCGAGGAAGCGCTCAAGGCTCCGCTGCAGCGCCCGGGCGTCTAGCCGCGAGCACCCCTTGCGACCCGCGACCGCCGAGCTGGAGCTATCGCCGCTCGACAATCGCGCGCTCGCGAATCTGTGCGGGGCCCTCGACGCCAACCTTCGCCAGATCGAAGCCGCGCTCGACGTGACGATCGCTCATCGCGGCGCGGCGTTCACCTTGCGCGGCGCCGCGCAGCAGGTCGAGCGCGCCGCCGCCGCGATCGAGCGCTTCTACGCCCAGGCGAAGGAGCCGCTCACCGTCGACGACATCCAGCTCGGCCTCATCGAGCTTTCCGGCGCGCCGCCCGCGGCGAGCGCCCCCGCGGGCGAGAGCGCCGGCGAGTCTCCGGTCCTGCGCACGCGGCGCACCGATCTTCATGGACGCACGCCCAACCAGATCGCGTACCTCAAGAACATCCAGGCGCACGACATCACGATCGCGATCGGACCGGCCGGCACCGGCAAGACCTATCTCGCCGTCGCCTGCGCCGTCGACGCGCTCGAGCGCGACGCGGTCAAGCGGATCGTGCTGGTGCGCCCGGCGGTCGAGGCCGGCGAGCGCCTGGGCTTCCTCCCCGGCGACTTCGCCCAGAAGGTCGATCCCTATCTTCGGCCGCTGTACGACGCGCTCTACGATCTCATGGGCTTCGACAAGACCGCAAAGCTCTTCGAACGCAACGCGATCGAGATCGCGCCGCTCGCCTACATGCGCGGCCGCACGCTGAACCACTCTTTCATCATCCTCGACGAGGCGCAGAACACCACGCCCGAGCAGATGAAGATGTTCCTGACGCGCATCGGCTTCGGCACCAAGGCGGTGATCACCGGCGACGTCACCCAGATCGACCTCGCGCGCGGGCAGAAGAGCGGGCTCATCGAGGCGCGGCGCATCCTCGCCGACGTGCGCGGGATCGCGTTCACCGACTTCACCAGCGCCGACGTCGTCCGGCACCCGCTGGTGCAGCGGATCATCAGCGCCTACGAGAAGCACACCGATCGCGAGCGCCGCGACGCGCCGGTCGCGCCGCGGCGTCGAGAGCGATGAGCCGCCGCCCTGCGGCGCAGCTGACTCTCTCCGTGCAGTACGCCGTCGCAGCGGACGGACTGCCGGCACGTGCCTTGCTTCGCCGCTGGGTGCGCGCGGCTCTGCTTCCGGCGACACGCCGCGCCGCGATCACGCTGCGCCTCGTCGATTCCGCGGAAGGCCGTGCGCTCAATCGCCGTTATCGCTCGCGGACCCGCGCGACCAACGTGCTGTCGTTCGTGTACGATGACAGCCTCGGAAGCTTGGAAGGCGACATCGTGCTGTGCGCTCCGGTATTGCGCCGCGAAGCCGCCGCGCAGGGCAAGCCGTTGACGGCGCACTGCGCGCATCTGGTCGTCCACGGGGTTCTCCACCTTCAGGGCGCCGACCACGAAGACGCCGCGGACGCCGTGCGGATGGAGGCGCAGGAGGCCGCGATCCTCGCCCGCCTGGGCTTTGCCGATCCGTACCGGCCGCGGCCGGCGGCGCCTCGCGGCAGCCGCTAGCATGACTCCCTCCGCCGACCACGACGACCGCGAGCGCCCGACGCTGCTCGAGCGGCTGTCCGCGTTTCTCACCCGCGAACCCGAGGATCGCGACGAGCTGCTGACGCTGCTGCACGGCGCCTTCGAGCGCAAGCTCCTGGACGCCGACGCGCTGTCGATCATCGAGGGCGCGCTGCAGGTTTCGGAGATGACGGTGCGCGACATCATGATCCCGCGCGCCCAGATGGACGTGGTGTCGATCGAGGACGATCCCGCGCAGTTCATCCCCTTCGTGCTCGAGACGCGACACTCGCGCTTTCCGGTCGTGGGCGAGAACAAGGACGACATCGTGGGCATCCTCCTCGCCAAGGAGCTGCTCAACTACTACGCCAATCCCGAAGCGTTCAACCTGCACGACACGCTGCGCCCCACCGTGTTCGTGCCCGAGTCCAAGCGCCTCAACGTGCTGCTGCGCGAGTTCCGTGCCAACCGCAATCACATCGCGATCGTGGTCGACGAATACGGCGGCGTTTCGGGCCTGGTGACCATCGAGGACGTGCTCGAGCAGATCGTCGGCGACATCGAGGACGAATACGATTTCGACGAAGCCGAGGACAACATCATCCCGGAGGGAGGAAGCCGCTACCGGGTGAAGGCCCAGACCGAGATCGCCGATTTCAACGCCACGCTGGGCGCGAGCTTCAGCGACGAGGAGTTCCACAGCATCGGCGGCGTCGTGCTGCAGGCGTTCGGTCGCCTGCCCAAGCGAGGCGAGACCACCAGCATCGCGAACTTCCGCTTCAAGGTCGTGCGCGCCGACAGCCGGCGCATCTACACGCTCGAAGTCGAGCGGCTCGCGCCCGAGCCCCGGGCGGAGACGCCGACCGACGCGCCGTAGGCGCGATTCGAGCCCGCGTGTCGCCGAGGTTCCCCGGAGTACCCCCGATCGCGCTCGCCGCCGGGGCGTTCGTGCTCGGCGCCGCGACGGTCCTGAGCTTTGCCCCCGTGGGACTGTGGCCGCTCGAGATCCTGGCGCTGGCCGCACTCTTCGCCCTGTGGAACGGCGCCGAGTCGGCGCGGCGCGCCGCGGCCGTCGGCTTCGCGTTCGGACTGGGCCTGTTCGGCGCCGGGGTGTCCTGGGTCTACGTCGCGCTCTCCACGTTCGGCGGGATGCCGGCGGCCGCGGCGGGGCTCGCGACGCTCGTCTTCTGCGCGTATCTCGCGCTGTTCCCCGCGGCAACGGGCTTCGTCTGCGCGCGGCTTGCGCGCCCGGCCACGGGCGAGCGGCTGGCGATCGCGGCGGGGATGTGGACGCTCATGGAATGGCTGCGAAGCTGGCTCTTCTCCGGCATGCCCTGGCTCTCGGTGGGCTACGCGCAGATCGCCTCGCCGCTCGCCGGCTACGCCCCGCTCGGCGGCGTCTTTCTCGTCGGGCTCGCCGCTACGCTCACCGCCGCGCTCGTCGCCTACGCGGCGCGACCTCCGCGCGCGGCGAACCGCGGTTCCACGCTGATCGCGCTGGCCGCGCTCGCCGGGATCTGGGTTGCAGGGGCGGGCCTGGGCGCGATCGAATGGAGCCGCCCATCCGGCGCACCGGTCACGGTCAGCCTAGTCCAGGGCAACATCGAGCAGGACATTAAGTTCGATCCCAAATTCCGGGACGAGACGCTCGCGGTCTACGCGGGGCTCGTGGACGAGGCCCGGGGACGCCTGACCATCCTTCCGGAATCCGCGCTGCCGATGTTCGCCGACGAGGTACCGCCGGAATACATCGCGCGGCTCCGCGCCGCGGCGCTCGCGCGTCACGGCGAGCTCGTGCTGGGGTTGTTCTTCTTCGAGCCGCGGGGCCCCGAAGAGAGCGAGGATCACTACTTCAACAGCGTCGTGACCATCGGCAGCGCCGAGACGCAGGTCTACCGGAAGCGTCACCTCGTGCCGTTCGGCGAGACGATCCCGCTCAAGCCGCTCGTCGGCTGGTTCATCCGCAGCGTGCTGCACATCCCTCTCGAGGACCAGACGCCCGGCCCGCCGCATCCGGTGCCCCTCGAGATCGCCGGAGAACGCGTCGCCATGAGCATCTGTTACGAGGATGCCTTCGGTGCGGAGCAAATCGAGCAGGCGCGGGAAGCCACTCTGCTCGCGAACGTCACCAACGACGCCTGGTACGGACGCTCGCTCGCCGCGGAGCAGCACGAGCAGATGGCCGCTTTCCGCGCGCTCGAAACCGCTCGGCCCATGCTGCGCGCGACCAACACCGGCATCACCTCGATCATCGACCATCGCGGTGGCGAAGTCGCACGCCTGCCGTGGTTCACGCGCGGGGTGCTCGAAGGCGAGATCGCGGGGCGCACCGGGTTGACTCCGTATCTGCGCTTCGGCGACGCGACGAGCGTGGTCGCATCGCTGGCTCTCGCCGCGGCGGGTCTTCTGGCCGCCTGGCGACGGGGCGCCTGACCCGGGGCCGTGCGCGCCCAGAGGGCAAGGCCCCGGCGCGCCCAGTGGCGTGCCGCGCGCATCATCCAGTAACATCGCGGGCGTCGCTTTTTCCCTGTCCAGGCACCATGCTCTCGTTCCAGCAGGTGATCCTCAAGCTCCAGGACTACTGGGGAGGCCAGGGCTGCGCGCTGCTGCAGCCCTACGACATGGAGGTCGGCGCAGGAACCTCGCACACGGCCACGTTTCTGCGCGCGCTCGGCCCCGAGCCGTGGCGCGCGGCCTACGTCCAGCCTTCGCGACGGCCGAAGGACGGTCGCTACGGCGAGAATCCCAACCGGATGCAGCACTACTACCAGTACCAGGTGGCGCTCAAGCCGTCTCCGTCGAACATCCTGGACCTCTATCTCGGCTCTCTCCAAGCGCTGGGCTTCGACCTCGCCGGCAACGACGTGCGCTTCGTCGAGGACGACTGGGAGAATCCCACGCTCGGCGCCTGGGGGCTCGGCTGGGAGGTGTGGCTCAACGGCATGGAGATCACGCAGTTCACCTATTTTCAGCAGGTCGGCGGCCTCGACTGCGATCCTATCACCGGCGAGATCACCTACGGGCTGGAGCGGCTCAGCATGTACCTGCAGGGCAAGGACAACGTCTTCGACCTCGTCTGGACGGAGGGCCTCACCTACGGCGACGTCTATCACCAGAACGAGGTCGAGCAATCGACGTACAACTTCGAGCAGTCGAACGCCCCGCGGCTCTTCGAGCTGTTCTCGTTCTTCGAAAGCGAGGCGAAGCGCCTGCTGGAAGCGAAGCTCGCGCTCCCCGGCTACGAGATGATTCTCAAGGCGGCGCACAGCTTCAACCTGCTCGACGCGCGCGGTGCCATCTCGGTCACCGAGCGCGCCGCCTACATCGGGCGCATCAGGGCGCTCTCGCGCCTGGTGGCCGTGGCCTACGTCGCGTCGCGCGAGGCGCTAGGCTTTCCGATGCTGCCCGAAGCTCTCAAGCGCAGCGCCGCATGAGCGCAGGCGCCGCGACCTTGCTGGTCGAGCTCGTCACCGAGGAGCTGCCGCCCAAGGCGCTCAAAAGCCTCGGGGCTGCATTCGCCGAGACGCTCGCCGCGGGGCTGCGCGCCCGCGACCTTCTGACCCCTTCGAGCGAGCTCACGCCCTACGCGACGCCTCGCCGGCTGGCCGTCTCGATCACCCATGTGCTGGCAACCGCGCCCGACCGCCCTTTCAAGGAGAGGCTCCTTCCGGTGAGCGTCGCCTTCGACACGCAAGGCCGGCCGACGCCGGCGCTCATCGGCAAGCTCAAGGCGAAGCAGCTCTCGCACCTCGATCCCGCGTCGCTCACGCGCGAGCACGACGGCAAAGTCGAAGCCTTGTACTACGAAGACGTCGCGAAGGGCGGCGCGCTGGCCATCAGCCTGCAGGCCGCGCTGGAGGAGGCCGTGGCCAAGCTGCCGATCCCGAAGGTCATGAGCTACGCGGGAGCCGGCGGCTACTACAACGACCGGCAATTCGTGCGCCCCGCGCATCGGCTGGCCGCGCTGCACGGGCGCGACGTCGTCGCCGTCGGCGTCCTGGGGCTCGCAGCGGGGCGCAGCACCGAAGGCCATCGCTTCCTCGGGCGCAGGGAGCTGGAGCTCGCTGCGGCCGACGCCTACCCCGACGCGCTCGAAGCCGAAGGCAAGGTCCTGGCCGCGTTCGGATTGCGCCGCGAGCGAATCGTCGAGATGCTGGAAGCGGCGGCGGCCGGCGCGCGCGTGATCAAGCCCGACGCGCTCCTCGACGAAGTGACCGCGCTCGTCGAATGGCCGAAGGTCTACACCGGCGGCTTCGACGCGACGTTCCTCGACGTGCCGCGAGAGTGCCTGATCCTCACGATGCAGCGCAATCAGAAGTATTTCGCGCTGGAGAGCGAGGACGGAAGGCTGCAGAACCGGTTCCTCCTCGTCTCCAACATCGATGCGCGCGATCCCGAGCCGATCGTCCGCGGCAACGAGCGCGTGCTCCGCGCCCGTCTGGCCGACGCGAAGTTCTTCTACGACCAGGATCGCAAGGCGACGCTGGAATCGCGCGTGCCGCGGCTCGCGCAGGTCGTCTATCACAACAAGCTGGGCAGCCAGCTCGACCGCGTGACCCGCGTGCAGGCGATCGGCCGGTTCATCGCCGGGCACGTCGGCGCTGACGAACGCCTCGTCGAGCGGGCCGCGCACCTCGCCAAGGCGGACCTGCTCACGGAGATGGTCGGCGAGTTCCCGGAGCTGCAGGGCATCATGGGGCGGTACTACGCGCTCCACGACGGCGAGCCTGCTGCCGTCGCCAACGCCATCGGCAGCCAGTATCTGCTCCGGCAGGACGCTGCCGCGTGGGCGCAGAACCCGACCGGCGCAACGCTGATGGCCGCCGATCGAACCGAGACGCTGGTCGGTATCTACGGCATCGGGCTCGTGCCGAGCGGCGAGAAGGATCCCTACGGGCTCCGGCGAGCGGCGCTCGGATTGATCGATGCCTTCGAAGCTTTCGGCGCCATGGCCCGGCACGAAGGGCAGCCGCTGCGGCTGAAGCTTCGCGCGCTGCTGGACTTCGCCGCATCGGTGTTTCCCCCTCGAACGCTCTCGCCGAGCGTCGCATCCGATCTCGAGGATTTCGTGTTCGAGCGCTACCGTCACCAGCTCGCCGGCGCATTCCAGCGCGAAGTCGTCGACGCGGTCGTCGACATCCGGCCGCCACTCGACGAAGTGCCTTCGCGGGTCGCCGCCGTCCGGGCGTTTCGCGACCTGCCCGAGGCGCAGGCGCTGGCGGCCGCGAATAAGCGTATCGTCAACATCCTCAGGAAATCGGGCGACGAAGCCGCCGCAGCGGTCGATCGCTCGCTCTTCGGCGACGGCGCCGAGCACAGCCTTTTCGCTGCAGTGCAAAATCTGCTGCCCATCGTCCACGGTCACGTGCAGCGGGGGGAATACACCGAGGCATTGCGGGCGCTCGCCTCCGCGCGGGCGAGCGTGGACCGCTTCTTCGATGAGGTCCTCGTCATGGCGGAGGACCCCGCCGTGCGCGGCAACCGCCTTGCGCTGCTCAGAGGGCTCGCCGAAGCGATGAATCAGGTCGCGGACATCTCGAAGCTCGCCGTGTGACGCACGAGCGCTGATGGTCCAGTTCGCCTCCGAACCGGCTCCGCATACCCGCCAGGCGAGGCTCATCATCCTCGACCGGGACGGCGTCATCAATCACGACAGCGATCAGTACATCCGGACGCCGGAGGAGTGGCGGCCCATTCCCGGCAGCCTCGAAGCGATCGCGCGGCTCAACCACGCCGGCTTCCGTGTCGTGGTCGCGACCAATCAGTCGGGACTGGGCAGAGGCCTCTACGACACCGCGACGATGATTGCGATCAACGAGAAGATGCACAAGGCGCTGGCCCAGGTCGGCGGCCGGATCGACGCGGTGTTCTTCTGCCCGCACACCGCCGAGGCGGATTGCGATTGCCGCAAGCCCAAGGCCGGGATGCTCTTCGAGATCGGCCGGCGCTTCGGCGTGGAGCTCACGGGCGTGCCGAGCATAGGCGACAGCTTGCGCGACCTGCAGGCCGCGGAGGCGGTCGGCGCCCAGCCGATCCTCGTGCTCACCGGGAAGGGCGAGAAGACGCTGCGCGAGGGCAGATTCCCGGCCAATACGGTGATCTTCCCCGATCTCGCCTTCGCGGTGACGGCGCTACTCGCCGGCGACTAGCCCGACGATGTCGGCGCTGCGTTCCCTCCTCTTCGCGCTCTTCCAGTCCGTCCTGACTCCGATCTACGCGGTGCTGGTGCTGCTGATGTTCTGGCTACCGCCGGTGCCGCGGTACCGGTTCATCACCGGCTGGTGCTGGCTCAACCTGTTTGCGGCGCGCTGGATCTGCGGCATCCGGCACCGCGTCGTCGGGCGCGAGAACGTGCCGCCGTTCGCCTCCCCGCATATCGTCATGTCCAAGCACTCTTCGACCTGGGAGACGCTCGAGCTCAACTTCCTCTTCCCGCCGCTCGCCTTCGTCGCCAAGAAGGAGCTGCTGGCGATCCCGTTCTTCGGCTGGGGCTTCACGCTCGCCTCGCCGATCACCATCGATCGCAAGGCAGGCAAGGACGCGATGGCGCAGATGGCCGAGCAGGGGCGAACGCGGCTCGAGCAGGGATTCTGGATCGTCATCTATCCCGAGGGCACGCGCATTCGCGCGGGGACGCGCGCGCGCTACAAGACCGGCGGGGCCAGGCTCGCGATCGAGCTCGGCGTTCCAATCGTGCCGGTGGCGCACAACGCCGGCTACCTGTGGCCGAAGGGCATTCTCGGCAAGCGTCCCGGCACGATCACGGTATCGATCGGCAAGCCCATCCGGCCCGAAGGCGGCGACATGCAGAGCCTCACCGTCGAAATCGAGCGCTGGATCGAGGATGAAGTCACCCGGCTGGGCAACCCCCTCAAGCCGGAAGCGAGGTCGCCTTGAACCGCGAACGCGCGCTCGAGCCCGCCGCCAGGCTGCGGCTCATCGTGGTCGACGGGCAGCGCATTTCGTACGCCCTGTTCCGCGCCCGACGGCAGTCGATCGGCATGCAGATCGATCATCGCGGCCTCGTCGTGCGCGCCCCACGATGGGTCCCGATCCGCGATATCGAGCTGGCGCTGCGCGAACGCGCGTCCTGGGTGATCGAAAAGCTCGCGGCGTGGACGGACGCCGCCCAGGACGCGCTGCCAACCGAGTGGCGTTCCGGCGCGCCGCTGCTCTACCAGGGCCGCCCGCTCACGCTCGCGCTCTTTCCCGCGCGCAGCCAAGCGATCGCGGCGGATCTCCTCAACCTGACCGTGCTGCATCCCTCCCCGAGCAACCAGGCCGAAGTCAGCGCCTTCGTCTGCCGCTGGCTCAGGCAACAGGCGGTGGCTCTGTTCGTGCCCCGCGCGTTTGACTTCGCGCGCCGCCTGGCGACGCAGCCCACCGCGGTGAAGCTGTCCAACGCCCGTTCGCAGTGGGGAAGGTGCAACGAGCGCGGCGAGATCCGCTTGAACTGGCGGCTCTTGCAGCTTCCCCCGCGGCTCGCCGACTACGTCGTCGCGCACGAGGTCGCCCATCTGATCGAGCTCAACCACTCGCCGCGCTTCTGGGCGCTGGTCGAATCTCTGCTCCCCGGGCACGTCGAGCAGCGGCGCGACCTGAATGCGTTCGCGCCGCTGCTCGATCGACAGCTTCTCTAGGTCGGAAGCGGCGGAATGTCGATCGGGCCGACGCCCTGTTCCTGCAGCAGGCGCCGCAGCGCGCTCACCAGCTCCTCGCCGCTGCGCGTATCCCGCCAGGCGCCATCCTGCGGGCGAAAGTGAAACCCGCCGGAGCGTGCCGCCACCCAGAGCTCCCGGTTCGGGACGTGTCGATTGACGATGATGCGGCTGCCGTCGCAGTCGATCGTGAGCACCCCGTCGTTCTCGGACCAGTCGACGTCGCTCTCCGCCGCATCGAGCGCGGAGCCGATGGCATCCAGCACGCGCTCGGTCAGCGCGAGGAAAGCGCTCTCGTCCTGCATCGC
>Ga0335080_10000163_pt1 | contig 57894 bp, 52 predicted proteins | sample Lox_Sample_34_FD_206720 | JGI IMG/M metagenome (GOLD analysis project Ga0335080, IMG submission 206720) | Soil microbial communities from Loxahatchee National Wildlife Refuge, Florida, United States - Lox_Sample_3.4 | ecosystem: Environmental > Terrestrial > Soil > Wetlands | place: USA... | reverse complement strand
TCATCGGTGCTGTTCTTCACCTCCACTTCGCGCACATGTCCATGTTCATCCACTTTGACGCCGCAGGTCAGCGTTCCATGATACCCGGGCACAGAGGGCTTCACGATGTAGATGGGGAGAGGTTGAGTGAATCGCAGGCTTTGTTCTTCTGAGGTGTATACCGGTGCGACGCCGGACATATGGAAAAGCTCATCGCTGGGGTTGGACGCGGGTTCCAGCGTATCGATATTAATTTCGATCTTGCCCGACTCTGCGCTGAACAGAGTCAGCTTGTGGGCGGCAAGCTTCTTCCCGAAGGCTTGAAAATCATTAAAGACCGTCAGTTCCGAATAATGAAAGCGTCCCCGAATCAGGTTGGACTCTTCGGCAGCAAAGTACATGACGGTCATCGCGTCCGGTCTGCCTTGCGGGCTGATGTAGCCGTTCGACAATCTCAACAAAGGAAGTTCTCCCAGTTTCGCGTTGGTTACGTTCCAATCGGCGGTGTGGAAGTCTACGCCGTTGTCTCCGGGCAGGCTGAAAGCGAGGGAGTCAATTAGGTCGTCAGCGAGACGCGGCGCGTATTTTCCGGGGAAAGCTCGATAGAATGCCTGCTCTGTCCGCACTTCGACGAGGGACACGCCGTTCAGTTTTAGCTCCCTTCGCCATTTTGTGGGCGAGACCCAAGTCTCTTCGTACGTGCCCTTTGCATCGCCGTTCTCGGTATGGAAGCTGGCTCTCAAGTGGAAAGCCGCGGCGCCTTCGGATCGCAGGGAGTTTACGGCACGCACTTTTTCGAACATGGATTTGACGTCGGGCTGGCCTGCCGCCGGTGCAAGATAGCTTGCCGGAAAAGAAATGATCAGTTCGGTTCGAACTTGTGCAGGTACGCCATTGAGGCTCTGGGGCTGGAAGGTCCATTTCCGCACTGCGGTGAGAGTCGCGTCCTCGATCGCATTTTCGATGGGGCTATAGGTTTTGGCCTCCTTTACCCTTCCGTCACGTCCGATGAGCAACTCCACTCGGACACTTTCGACGGTTGGCTTCTTGCTGACTGCAGGCCACTGGACATCACTTTTCTCGACGACCAGGGCGCGGGCCTGCGTTTCGCTGAGCCTGGTCGTGGTCATCTGTTTCTCAGGAGGCGTTGGCTGGGCGACGGCGAAGAGCGATTCATCGGGGACATCCAGGTCGCGAAGCGTATCGATACGAAAGTTGACGGGATCGTCTTTGGTCGCGTAGGCCACCATCTTGTTATGAAACTTTTTGTAGTCCGTCATCACCCCGTAGCAACAGGTGGGCGACCAGAGATAGATCAACAAACCGGTCCGGCAATCGTAAGCCAGCAGCACGCGGGTCTCGCGACCGTCGGCGTCGTTGAAATACTTTTCCGACATGCACTGGCCCTGCCGGGATCCGGGCTCATCTCCCGCCATGCCCAGACTGTTCATCAGGTCGACGGCTGGCTGGGGAAGGGGATCTACGATCTCGTTGGCGAGTAATTCATCGACGACTGGGAAGAAGTCACCGCTATTTTCTTCGAAGACTGCCTCACCGTTGACGACCTTCGTCTGTGAGAAGTCACGCAGCTTCACGACTCGCCGCCACTTGGTCGGGGAAACCCAGTATTCTTCGACGGTGCCGTTGAACTGAGACTTGGCGTCGTCCTTGTCGGTGATCGTGGCCTTCACGTAAAACGGCTTGCCACCGGGCTCGGCCAGTGTGGAGCGGTGAATCATCTGCTCCAGCAGCTTGTTCACGGGCACGCGGTTTTCAGCGGCAGACAAGAGCTGAGTTTGAAGAGCAAGGATCAGAAACAGTCGAAGGCGCATCGTGACACCTGTTCCGCGGGGAGTTGCATTCGTGTTTCGAACGGACCAATTTACGCGATCAGGGATTACCCTGCCAAGCGCATGATGAGCAGTCCCTTCGATTAGCGACTGAGTCTTTTAGTCCCGAGCTCATGCAGGCTCTCACTTGCCGACAATCAGACTGCTTGGGCCGGGCAGGTTGATCCGCTTTACGTCGTTGAATCCTGCGGCCTGCATCCACTCGGTGTACTCCGGTTCGCTGTAACTGGCTCCGCGATCCGTGCCTACCAGCATGTTGATCGAGAAGAGCGCGGCGTGGGTTGGGCCGGTCTTGTCTGGATTCAGGATGAAGTCCTGTACCGCGAGGCGGCCATGCGGCGCGAGTGCCTTGCGGGAGCGGCGGAAGAGTTCGCGGTTCTCGTCCTCGGAGAACATGTGGCAGATGGCGTTCAGCATGACAAGGTCGTAGCCTGCGCCCAGATCGCCGCGCAACATGTCTCCGGCGCGCAGTTTGATCTGCCCGGAAACGCCCGCCTGGCGGACATATTCCTCAGTGAGCGGGAGGACTTCGGGCAGATCCAGAATCTCGCATTGCACGTTGGGTGACGCTTTGGCGAATGCGATGGAGTAGGCGCCCGATCCTCCGCCGAGGTCGAGAACGTGGCGAATTCCATCCGTACCCAACGCCTTGACGACCAGCGTTGCGCGGTCTTTGGCGTTGCGCTGCATGGCAGCGATGAAGTTCTTTGTACCGCTTGGACCAAAACCGCCAGCAGCGGGAACGCGGGTGCCCGTGCGGACAGCGTCAGTGAGTGTGCTCCAGCTGTGCCAGATGTTGGCGGTGTGCAGCAGGCCGTGGCGGTGGTTGTCTTTCGATCCTTCTACGAAGAACCGTGCGGACTCGGCCGTGTTCTTGTACTGATTGCCGTTTTTCGCGAGCACTCCGAGGGCGACGAGCGCATTCAGCAGCGTGGCAAGCGCGCGGGTATCGACGCCGATCTTCTGCGCGATTTCGGCCGCGCCGGCACCGTCGCCAACGGCGGTGAAGATGTCGAGTTCAAGAGCAGTTAGCAGGCAGCGGCTCGGCTGGTAGCCGCGAATCATCTGCTCGAGGCGATCGGGCAGAACTCCTGCCTTATCGCGGGCGGCCATGGCGGCGCGGAACTTCTCGGTGTGGTCAACGGCCATCGCCTGCATGGCGGGTGGATCGTTCCATGTCAGACGATCGACCGGCTTGCCATCGGCGAAGTGAGAGTTGACGATCTCCGTAACGTCGGACGGCTTCACGCGGCGATACCACACTCCCTCGGGATAGACGACCATGACGGGGCCTTCGTCGCACAGTCCCATGCACCCGCAAGTCGTGAGCTGGACGTTACGGTCGAGCTTTCGAGCTTGAATTTCGCGGTCGAGGCTCTCAAGCACTCCGAACGATCCACTCGCGGGACAAGACACGACGCCTTCGGGTTTCTGCTGGATACAAACGAAAAGATGAATGCGGAACGGTTCCATGATTCCTCCGCGTCCATGGTATCGCCGGAGGCAGAGAGGTGGATGTGATCGTAGCGAGGGAGAAAGGTCTGGCCCACGGGGAGACAAAGGGGGAGGGCTACGAACCTCCCCGTGAGCCAAGCTGGCTAGAACTGAGTCTTTACGTTGGTGACACCGAAGTTCTCGTTGGCTTCGCCAAAATGGCACTGGCGGCAGAACTGCGTGGTCGAACTCGCCATCTGCGGATTGTCGTTGCCGGCGCCGGGATTATAGGGGCCGTTGACGAAGAAGTAGGTCGGATAAACTCCGCCCTGGGCGATCGCCGCACCCGCCTGCTTGCCGCGCGGCGCCGAGTAGACGTACATGGCGTGCTGGTTATGGCAGGTAGTGCAGGTGATGAAGGCGTCGCCAGGATTCGCATCGCCGTCGGGAATTGCGAGGCCATACGACCACGCACTGCCGGCGAGAGCGGGATAGCCATAGTTGGAGACGAAGGAAATGTACCCGGAGGAGTTCGGAAGCACCGAGGTCACCGCGCCGTTGCTGATGGTGATGCTGACCGGGCTGGTGGTGGCGTTGTTGGTCCAGACGCGCACTGCCGCTGCCGTAGCGCGAACGCCGACCGGATGGTCGTTGCCGTATCCGGAGTTATTGCCATTGTTGTTGTCGTTGCCGAGCAATGTAGGAATCGGCCGCGTGCCGTAAACGCCGGAGGGCAGCAGGTCCATGCGCTGTTCCCAGGCCTGGCCGTTCATCATTTGTCCTCGAGCGACGACGCCGTCGTGGCAGGCGAGGCAGAACGTAATGCTTTCCAGTTCTTCCTTCTGCGTGGTGTAGGCGGTGGATTCGGCGGGCAGGTTCTCGACGTATCCGTTGCCGAGCGTGATGGAGTATCCGAGCAGGGGAGTCACGTCCTGGCCGAACAAGGCCACGGTTCCCGATTGCGCGTCGTTGAAGGCGACGGCGTTGTTGACCGAGGTGCTGTTGCCGCCATTGCCCTCCGCGCCGGAGTGCGGGGCGTGGCAGCCGGAGCAACCGCGTCCGCCGTTGTTGTGGGCGCCCAGAATATCGATTCCGGTCATGCCGGTTCCCGAGGTGTAGGTCTGCGCCGTGCCCAGCGCCACGGTGAGCAGAAGTACAAAAGTGAGGAGAAGGACGTTCTTCATGCGAGATGCCTCCAGATCAAAAAAGAGTTCCCGAGCAGAACACAAACGACCGCGCCTTATCGGCAGTCGGGGCTCAGAAGATCAGAGGTGTTTGCGGTGTTGCGCCACACTTCGGTAACGGAAATTCGAGAAATTAGTTTGGGATGAGAGCGAAATGCTGAGAAACGCAACGGGCGCGGCTATCGCGAACTTAATTGTGGGTCAAGAGAGCGTACTGTGACACACGGCGGGCCGCGAAAATCAGCAAGGCAATGACGATCACTGCACAGATGGCGTTGCTGACGCGGATCGTGAGGCCGGTGGTTCCATCCACGGGATTCTGCAGAAATGCGTGCCAGGCGTAGGCAAGGGCAGCGCCACCGGCAAGTGCGAGGCGATGACGTGCGTTCCAACCGGAGCGACGGGATATCTTCACGACGGTTAAGAGGATGATCGCGTCGAGCGCAAGGTAAAAGGCGACTGCGCCCCAGGCCCAGGCCTTTGGAATCACAAGAAAGATCGACCCGGCAATCAATGAGAGGGCCCCGGCCATCCACGGGCTGGGCGCGGGATTCTCATCGCGACTTGATGCGTGTTGCGGGAGCACACAGGCGATCAGGATCGCGCCGAGGCAGATAATCGCGGACGCAACGAACTGACGCGTCGTGGCGATGAAGTGATCGTGCTGGATGGTAAAGCGCGTCGACGCGACGGCGGCGAGCACGAACAGGATTGTGTCGGTCGTCAGCCCGAAAGCACCAAGCCAGGGAGTGGATGCACGATCGGGAACGCATGCTTCCACCAGCGCGATCGACGTGGAGATACTCCAGATGGTGTGGAGTGTGAGGACAAAGATTGTCCACCAGGCACTGATGCCTAACGCCGGGATAAACGCGGGTTCGAGAAGATGGAGATTGAGGTTCAGATAGTTCGGGTTGAAGAGCGTCTGCGTGGTGAAGGCTTCTTCGAAGACGGCGTAAGCGAAGGCGAATACGAAGATCGTTGGCCAGCCTTTGCCCATGCGACGCGCCACTTCCCGGATGAGTATGGCTCCGCCGCCGTACATGGGACCGAGGATGAACAGGTAGCCGATTTTGGTGAGGGGGAAGTCGCCGAGCAGGTACTCCGACACGAACGGGGCAAGGAAGAAGAGACCGAGGGCGGGCGCAACGCGACGGAGGAAGGTTGGCATGGACCGCTTCTTATACCACCGCGCAAGCACCTCAGACAATCGGGTTCTGCCTGAACTCGTGCGCTAGTCGCGATCTTCGCCTTCGACGTCAGCGCCGTAGGTTGCGGTTGAATTCGGCTTGGCTTTCGTCTTGGCCGGTTTCTTGGTGGGGCGCAGCCTTCCGGCGCTGTAGTGGCCGCGATTCTCGACGTCGTAGTTCCTGGGCAGGGGAGGAATCATGGCGGCGCCGCCCTCGATCTGGCTGATGCGGCTCAGGATGATTTCCGGACGGCCGTCGTAGACCTTGACGATTCCGCGGACCTCGATGGTGCGTCCGGCGAGACGGCGGACATCGCCCACGTCTTTCAGGTCGTGCGCGAAAACCACGACTGTAAACGGGCAAGCGACGGAGTCTTCGCAGAAATCGAGGAAGTGAACACCCTTTTCGCCGACCTTCACGCGGATGACCTTCCCCGTGACGCATTTCACTTGTCCGATGTGCTGACCGGTCTCGTGGATCGGGATGCAGTCGGCGGCGCGGGCGGAGCATGGGAGGAGGATGCAGATCAGCGCGGCCAGATGCCACTTCACGGACGGCAGCAGGGGTCGCGCTGCCGGGCTTGGCCCGGCCGGACGGGCGAGGGCGCCCGTCCCCACACGAGTTGATCCAGAAGCGGCATTCCATGCGAGCATAGGCAAATTCTAGGAAGCGCGCTGACCTGCTGTCTGTGATGTGGCTGGAAATATTTCGAGGATCGTTCCGGAATGGAACGTTGAGATTGGTGCAAGCCCCATTTCTCGCACAGGAGGCGCGAGAAATGGGGCACCCAAAAATTCAGGCTGAGATCTACTTGAATGACTTCACTGCGGCCGCTTCGTCGTCTTTCACGTCGAAAACGGTGTACAGCTTGGTGATCTGGAGCAGGTCGTTGACCTTCTTGGTGAGGTTCAGCAGCTTCAGCTCGCCGCCCTGGTTCTTGGTGGTGGTGAACGCGCTGACCAGTTCGCCGATACCGGAGCTGTCGATATAGTTCACTTCGGCCAGATTCAGCACGATCTTCTTGTTGCCTTTCGAGAGCAGATCGCGGACTGTGTCGCGAAGGATGACGCTGCCTTCGCCGAGGGTGATGCGACCGCTGCAGTCCACAATGGTGACGCCATCGATCTGCCGGTTACCAACCTTCATTGTCACTGGGAAGCCTCCTTGCCGCCCCCGGCAGAGCCGTGGACGTGCTTGATCAGTTTGAGTTCGGTGCCCGTGGACGACGGGCGAATTTCGACTACATCCATAAACGAGCGCATCAAAAAAATGCCGCGCCCGGAAGTCTTGAGCAGGTTCTCCGGCGCCAGGGGATTGGGAATGCGGCTGAGGTCCATTCCTTTACCCTGATCGCGAATGGTGATGGTCAGTTCGCTGCCGATGAGTTCAAAGGCGAGCGTGATCTTCTTGTCGGGAGCGTAGTTGTTGCCGTGCAGAACGGCGTTCACCGCGCCCTCGCGCACCGCCATGGAGATCTGCATGATTTCGTCATCGCCAAAACCCAGTTCTGTGGCAACTCGGGTTGCCTTTTCTTCCGCGCTGTCGATGGTCTCCAGCGAGGAGTCGAGCGTATAAGACACCCGTTGCTCTGTCATGGCCATGAGCGAAGCGAATATTGAGTATACGGCCTGGAGGGGAGAAAGTCCGCATTCCCGGCTCCGGACGCTCGCCAGATTGAGATTCCCAGCGAATGCGGTAGTTTGCCTGTCAAAGATGGAATTGTCAACGGAGGCCGGCAAGGAGTTTCTCAAGCCGGGGCTTATAATCTGGCCTCGTGGCGATGACGTGGGTGGTCCTGAGAGAGCGTCTGCGGCGAATCTTCCTGGGCGGTGTTCTGCTTCTACTGGCGATCGCAATTCTGACCTACGGCATCGACTTTGCCCTCTTCCGGGCGCGGGTTGCAGCCAACCGCAATCCTTACGGATCAGTTGTGGTGCGGCATTATTACTCCGTGGCGCAGAAGAATGGCCGGACACAGTTCATCTTCGATCCTCCTGCGGCTGAGAGCTGCGTCAACTCGCTCTTTCCGCACGCTGGCTTGCAGCCTTGCTGGTATCTGAGCCGGCATCCGGAGCGGCGGACCGATATCTAGATTCCGCGTTCAGCTTTTCTGCACCAGTTCTAAAAGCTTTACCGCGAAGATCGCAGAGAAACCCGCTAAGAACGCTAAGAACGACGTTTCATCCGCTAGAATGTTGCCGCACTTCCAACTGGACACATCGAGGCGATCATGGGGAACAGAATCCTGCGTGGCATAGTCACTCTGATCTTCTTCTCAACTTGCGCGGCGTTTGGTACCGAGCCCGATGCGCGGCTGGAGAAGGCTTACCGCTTCCAGCAGGGCGGATGGACCTACATCCACCTGGAAGGAGCGCCTGCGGATATTGGCTATGAGCACGGCTACCTGCTCGCGCCGGAGATTCAGGATGCGTTCGAGGCGATCAAGCTTTTCGATACGCATCAATCGCAGCATGACTGGGAGTTCTTCCGCACGATCGCACGCGAGCAACTCTGGCCGCATATCGAGGCCGAGTATCAGCAGGAACTTCAGGGGATCGCTGACGGCTTGAAGGCACACGGAGTCAGTCTGGACGTGTGGGACATCGTCGCACTGAATGCTTTTGAGGAAGTGCCGGATTACTATCTGCCGTGGCTCGCCAAACAGAACAAGACGGCGGCGAATCCGAAGCTGAAAGCGCCGGGGAATTGCAGCGCGTTCATTGCCACCGGCAGCATGACGAAGGATCATCAGATCGTCATCGCCCACAATAATTGGACCAGCTACCTGGCGGGGTCGCGCTGGGTGATGATCTTCGACATTCAGCCGCTGCATGGCAACCACATCTTGATGGACGGATTCCCGGGCGTGATCGCCAGCGACGACGATTTCGGCGTGAATTCGGCCGGGATCATGATCACCGAAACGACGATCACGCAATTTGAAGGATGGGACCCGAACGGTGCGCCGGAGTTCGTCCGCGCTCGCAAAGCGATGCAGTACGCCAACAGCATCGACGACTATGTGCGCATTATTAAAGAGGGGAACAACGGCGGCTACGCCAACGATTGGCTGATCGGCGACCGCAAGACCGGAGAGATTGCATACCTGGAGTTAGGCTTGAAGAATACTCCGCTATGGCGCACAAAAGACGGCTATTTTGTGAGTGCTAATTTCGCGCGCGATCCGAAGGTGATCAAGGAAGAAACGACGTTCGATCCGAACGATGCTTCGTCGTCGCCGAATGCCCGGCATGCGCGCTGGGAGGAGTTGATGAAAGAATCGAAGGGCAAGATCGACGTGCGGATGGCCGAGCAGTTTCTGGCGGATCACGTCGACTTTGTGGAACGGCATCCTTTCGCCGATAAAGGGATTCCTGATGAGCGAAGTCTCTGCGGCCATGTCGACAAATCAGATCGCGGAGTCAAGGAGTGGGCCTGGCAGCCATACAATCCTGGAGGCGCGGTGCAGGGCAAAGCGGCCGACAGTTCGATGGCTGCCAAGATGAGCTTCGTGGCGCGGGCGGGGCATCCGTGCGGAGTGGATTTTCTGGCGGAGCCGTTCCTCGAAAAGCATCCGGAGTTCTCCTGGCAGAAGCCGCTGCTGCGGGATATGAAGGCAGGGCCGTGGACGGTATTTACGTCAGGAGACAAAGCGAAATGACCAACTCGAGCAAAGTCCTGATCTACGAGAAGCCCACCTGAAGCACCTGTCGCGAGGTCAAGCGTGTCTTGATCGAAAAAGGCGTGGAGTTCGAAACCATCAACTACATCGAAGAGCCGCTGTCGGCGTCGGGCCTGCGCGACCTACTGAAGAAGGCCGGACTCAAAGCGAGCGACATCCTGCGCACCAAGGAAGAAGCCTATCGCGAACATGTGGCAGGAAAGAACCTCTCCGACAAGGAACTGCTCGCGGTGATGGCGGCGCATCCGGAACTCATCCAGCGCCCGATTGTGGTGCGCGGGGGAAAGGCTGTGCTCGCGCGGCCTGTGGCTCGGTTGAATGAGCTTGGGATTGAAGACTGAGGCGTTGGCCATGCTGGCAGCGTGCAGAATGATTGAGGGAGTGATCAGTGGCCCGATAAGAAGCGGATACTAGCCACTGATCACCGACCACCGATTTCCAAATCCCTTCCATAGACAATTTCAATTGGACTCGCTGCTTGGGCGGCCCCAGAATTCCAGGGTGCCGATGAGTCGTGCTCGAAGTCGCGGATTGCTGTCGCGGATGGGTGCTCCCGATCCGCCGCTGACCTTGTTTCGGCCTCCGTTTCGCAATTACCAGTTCGATGGGGCCTACGACGAGATGTTTGCTTCGCCGGGCGTGCCGCGCGAGCACTATCGGGCGCTCTTTCAGCGACTGCTGGAACTGCCTCCTGAGGAACTGCGCAAGAGCCAGCAGGCCGCCGATCTGTCGTTTCTGCATCAGGGGATCACTTTCACGGTGTATGGGAACGACGAAGGGACGGAGCGCGTCTTTCCCAATGATCTGCTGCCGCGAATTATTCCTTATCAGGAGTGGAGGAAGATCGAGAGCGGCCTGACGCAGCGGATCGCGGCGCTGAATCTGTTCCTCGAAGATATCTATCACAATGGCCGGATCTTGGCGGACGGTATTGTTCCCCGCGAACTGGTTTACAGTTGCCGGCATTTTCGCCGCGAGATGCGCGGGTTGTCGCTGCCGAATGGGATCTACGTCAGCATCTGCGGAACGGATCTCGTCCGGTTGCCGGACGGCAGCTTCGCGGTCCTCGAAGATAATCTGCGCGTGCCCAGCGGCGTGTCGTACATGCTGGCGAACCGCAAGGTGCTGAAGAAAGTTTTTCCGACGCTCTTCCGAGATTACGGAGTCAGTCCGGTCGATCACTATGCGCAGGCGTTGCTGTCCACGTTGCGTGCGTTGGCACCCGCCAGTTCCAAGGCGCGCCATGAGCCAAAGGTTGTCCTTTTGACCCCGGGAGTCTTCAACTCGGCCTACTTCGAACACACCTTCCTTGCCCAGCAGATGGGCATCGAGTTGGTCGAAGGCCGCGACCTGCTGGTGCACGACAACATCGTATATATGCGCACGACTGCCGGCCTGCGTCGCGTGGACGTGATCTACCGCCGCGTCGATGACGACTTCCTTGATCCGCTCTGCTTCCGCCAGGATTCGAACTTGGGTGTGCCCGGATTGTTCAACGCCTATCGCGCCGGGAATGTGATTCTGGCCAATGCGATCGGCACCGGCGTTGCCGATGACAAGGCGCTGTACGCGTACGTGCCGGCGATCATCCGGTACTACCTGAGCGAAGAGCCGATTCTGCAGAACGTGCAGACGTATCTACTGGGCGACCGTTCGCAGCGGGCATATGTGCTCGAACACCTCGGTGAGTTGGTGGTGAAGGCGGTCGGCGAGTCAGGCGGATATGGAATGTTGATCGGCCCGCACAGTACCGAAGAGGAAAGGGAAGAGTTCCGACGGAGAATCGAAGCCGAGCCGCGGAACTATATCGCGCAGCCGACGCTCAGCCTTTCGCGGGCTCCATGTTTCCTTGAGGGAGAAGTGCAAGCACGGCATGTCGACTTGCGTCCGTACATTCTTTATGGCGAGCACGTCACGCTCGTGCCGGGAGGACTGACGCGCGTTGCGCTGCGGCGGGGATCGCTGGTCGTGAATTCGTCTCAAGGTGGGGGAAGTAAAGATACGTGGGTGTTGAGGAGCTAGTGGTCACAGTTGGCCGAAGTCCCTCAGGGGCTAAAGCCCCATAGAAAAAGGAGCATTTTGCGGCACGACTGAAGTCGTGCCCTTCCAGGCCATGCCAGCTTTGGAGCTGAGATCGAACGATCAACAACCATCATGAACGATCGCAGACGAACAACGATGTTATCCCGCGTGGCGGACAGCCTCTATTGGATGAGCCGTTACCTCGAACGTGCCGAACATACGGCGCGCCTGATTGAAGTCGACCTGCAACTCCGGCTCGATCAGTCGCCAGAGTCGAGCGCGGGACGCTGGCTGCGGTTGTTGAATGCGCTGCAGACGGTTCCTCCGGAGAGCGGAAAGATTGATGCTGCGTCGGTCACGCATCTGTTGACGCTGGAGCGCACGAATCCGTCATCGATTTTGTCCTGCGTGGCGGCGGCGCGCGAGAATCTGCGCCAGGTGCGGGAACAATGCAGCACGGAGATGTGGGAGCAGCTCAACCGGCTCTATTTGCAGGTAAGCAACACTTCGAACAGCGACACGTGGTTGCTGAATTCGCACGTCTTTTTCCGGGCGGTGCAGGAAGGGGCACACCTGTTCCAGGGCGTCACTGACTCGACCATGTTGCACGGCGAGGGCTGGCAGTACATTCAGCTCGGACGCTATGTCGAGCGCACCGACACGCTGGCGCGGCTGGTCGGCGCGCACTTCACGAATCTTGCTTACCCGGCTGACCAGGCCGTGGAGCACGAAGAGTATCTGGAATGGGTCGGTTTGTTAAAGTCGTGTACCGCATTTGAGGCGTATTGCAAGACGTATACGGCCGAGATGCGTCCGCTGCGCGTAGCTGAGTTTCTGCTGCTCAACCCGGAGTTTCCGCATTCGGTGCGCTTCTCGGTCGACATGGTGCAGACCGCGTTGAACCGCATCGGCGAAATGACCGAGCGCAAGGGAGAGCAGCCGGAACGGCTCGCCGGACGGCTGCAGGCGACGCTGAACTTCAGCCACATCGACGAGATTGTGGCATCGGGTGCTGGTGCGTATCTCGATAGCGTGCGCTGGCAGTGCGCCCAGGCGCATACGGCGATCCACCAGGTCTACTTTGACTATTCGATTGAGGCGGCGCTGGCCTAGAGGCATTGAGAAATTGAGAAATTTAGTGATTGAGAAATTGTACCCAGCGCTTATTTGACTTACTCAATTACTAAATTACTCAATTACTGAATTCAAATGATTTATTCCGTTCGCCACACTACGACGTTTCGCTACGAGCCCGCCGTGCGCGAGAGCAATATGGAAGTTCGCCTGCAGCCGCGCAGTGACGGGGAGCAGCGCTGCCTGAACTTCACGTTGAAGGTTGATCCGGCGGCGAACATCATGCAGTACCGCGACTTTCTGGGGAACACGGTGCACCACTTCGATATTGCTGCGGCCCACACGCAGGTCGTGGTCGCGGCGACGTCGCAAGTCGAGGTGCAGGATGTTCCCGTGCCGCGCACGTCGGACTGCGGCGATTGGTCCGACCTGGACGCGCAGATCGCGGAAAGCGATTACTGGGAAATGCTGCTGCCCAGCCAGTTTGCGCGGCCTTCGCCGGCGCTGGAGGAATTCGCCAAGGCGCTGGAGTTCGAGCGCCGCGGCAATCCGCTGGAATTGCTGACGGAGCTGAACCAGGCTATCTACAAGCTGTTTGCCTACGTGCCGCAGAGTACGAAAGTGGATTCGCCGATCGAGGATGCGTTGCAGACGCGGCAGGGAGTCTGCCAGGATTTCGCGCACATCATGATCGCGCTGGTGCGGCGGTTGAAGGTGCCGTGTCGTTACGTCAGCGGATACATGTTTCATCGCGACGACGCGGAGAAAGACCGGTCGCTCGAAGGCGCCTCGCACGCATGGGTGGAGGCGTTGGTTCCAGGTCTCGGTTGGGTGGCGTTTGATCCGACGAACAATCTGGTGGGAGGAGATCGGCACATCCGCGTGGCCGTTGGGCGAGACTATGCCGATGTTCCGCCGACGCGCGGGGTCTACAAAGGAGAGGCGCAGAGTGAGTTGAGCGTTGCCGTCACGGTGAGTCCGGCGGACAAGGAACCGGTTGTTGAGCCGGCGAAGCCTGTCTTTGTGGTGCGGTCAAGACCGGTGCTGGTGCGTAGTACGGCCAAGAGGAGCGAGCAGGAACAGCAGCAACAACAATAGCCGCCTACTCGCTCAGTGAGCAGGCGCAGTCTGCCGGGACTACATGCGCCAGCAGGAAATCCGCTACACGCTTGTAGGCGTCGATCTGATTTTCCACGCGGGCGAATCCGTGGCCTTCGTTCTCGTAGACCTTGAACTCGGCGGTTCCACCACGTTTCTTGACGGCGTCGACGACCTGCTGCGCCTCTGATTTCGGGCAGCGCGGATCGTGTCCGCCAGCCAGCAGCAGCAACGGGGCTTTGATCTGGTCAACGAAGTTGATCGGCGAGCGATCTTCCCACAATGCTTTGTTCTTCACCGGATCGCCCATCGTGGCGAGATCGCTTTCCCTCAACTCCAGATCTTCATTCTGCACCTCGGTGAACCAGTTAACGAACGGAACGATCGGCACGCCCGCAGCCCAAACGTCCGGAGCCTTCGTTACGGCCATCATGCTGAGATAGCCGCCGTAACTCGCGCCCATCACGGCGATTTTCTTGGGATCGAGATGCCCCGTCTGCTTGATCCAGTCGACGCCGGCGAGGATATCCTGCAAGTCGCCGCCGCCCATGTCGAAGAGATTTGCCTGCTGAAATTCCTTGCCATATCCGGTGGAACCGCGATAGTTGGGCGCAAGCACCATGTATCCCTGGTTGGCCGCGAACTGGATGAACCGGTTGAAGGAATTCAAGGTTTGCGACGTGGGCCCGCCGTGGAGGTAGACGATGGCTGCATTCTGCCCGTTGCGCGCCATGTTGTAGGGAACGTAGAGGAAGGCGGAGATGGTCCATTTGCCATCGCGGCTGGGATAGTGAATGAGATAGGGCTCGACCAAATCTTCTGAACGAATGCCGCCGACGAGCGAGTGCGTGATCTGCTGCGACTTGCCGCTGGCCAGGTTGTAGACCCAGAGGTCGCCGGGAGCGGTGGGGCCGTTGTGGTAGTAGAGGAGGCGGGTGCCGTCGGGGCTGAAGGCGGAGTGGCCGCCGGCGGGTTCGTTCACGCCTTTGGGGATGGCAAGGGCAGTCGACTTTCTGCTTGCGAAGTCGTAGAGATGGATGTCTACGTTTCCATCGACGTTAGCGGTGAGGACGATGTGTTTGCCATCAGGAGAGAATTCATGGCCGCGAATTTCCCGTTCTTCGTGGGTGAGCCATTTGACCGGCTCGAACCCGAAGATACCGTTCGGCTCTCCTTTTACTCCAACTTGGAGCAGCCCGATGTTTTCGTATCCGCTTGCCGCGTTGCTGGTGACTAATACATAGAACGCATCTCTTAGGCCCACACCCGACGGCGAAATGTCGTTCGCCGAATAGAGCTGCTCTGCCTTATGCGGCGTCAGCAGGGTGCTCTTTCCTCTTGCGATATCCCCAAGGAAGATGTTCGAGTCCGTGCCCTTGGCCTGCTGCTGCGTGTAGACGATGTAATGGTCGTCCACCCAAATCGGATCCACGTTCAGCTTGTCTTGCGGCGTGTTTGTGGTGAGGTGCTTCACCTCGCGCATGATCATGTCGTAGACGTCGATCTCGATCGCGGCGGAGGTCTTCGGCTTCACTTCGTAAGCGAGATAGCGCCCGTCCGGCGACCACGTCGGATTCGTCTCGGCAATCTCGCCGGTTTTTGTTAGGTTGACGACTTGGCCTGTTTTTGGCGAGACGAGAAAAATGTCCCACTGCTCATCGCCATCGTAGTCAGACTGATAGGCGATCCATTTCCCATCGGGCGACCAGGTCGGGGAACCCTGGCGCTGGTCGCTGACCGTAAGTTGAGTAGGGAATCCGCCTTCGGACGGAACGATCCAGATATTGCTTCGCCCGCTCATGTTCGAGATGAAGGCGATGCTCTTGCCGTCCGGGGACCACGTGGGCGTGCCGATTTGGCGCGTCATGTACAGCTTCTCGATCGTCAAGCTGCGCGGCTCAACCTGAGCGTTCGGCTTGGAGGCAACCTGCTTGGGATCGGTGATCGCCTTCGGTTCGGACAAGGTTTGAGCGAAGAGTCCGGCGAGCGAACTCAGCAGAATTGCGACGGTAAGAATTACTGGGCGCATGGCGTGGAATCGCAAAGTGATGTAGAAGAGAAAGTCTAGCAAGGATGCTGGTGCGCGGTCACATCGATTCAAGGTGGAGATGCTTATGAAGATTCGCCTCGTCATTCTGCTCGCCGTCCTGTTCCTTCTATGTTGCTTTGCGTTCGCGCAAGAGAAACCGGCTCACTCGTTTGGCGTTGAGGGCAATCACTTCGTGCTCGACGGCAAGCCGTTCCAGATTATCTCCGGGGAGATGCACTACGCCCGCATCCCGCGTGAATACTGGCGGGACCGCCTGCAGAAGGCGCGGGCCATGGGACTGAACACGGTCTCTGCGTATGTGTTCTGGAACGCGCACGAGCCGAAACCCGGCACGTATGACTTCAGCGATATGCACGACGTGGCGACCTTCATCCGCATGGCGCAGGAAGAGGGGCTGTATGTGATCCTGCGTCCGGGGCCGTATTCGTGCGCAGAGTGGGACCTTGGCGGATATCCCTCGTGGTTGCTTGCAGATCCTGACATTGTGCTGCGCAGTTCCGACGAGAAGTTTCTTGCCCCGGCTGAACGCTGGCTCAAGCGACTCGGGCAGGAATTGGCTCCGTTGCAACTGGCGCGCGGAGGACCGATTCTCGCGGTGCAGGTGGAAAATGAATACGGCTCGTTCGGCAACGACAAGGTCTACCTGAAACGGATCTACGACGCCCTGCACGCCGACTTCAGCGATTCATTCTTGTTCACTGCCGACGGAGCCGACGAGATCCCGGACGGCTCGCTGCCCGGCGTTTTCACTGCGATCAACTTCGGTCCGGGACGCGCGAAAGCGGAGTTCGCAAAACTGGCGAAGATTCGCCCGGGGATTCCGGTCTTCAACAGCGAATACTGGGACGGCTGGTTCGATCACTGGGGCGAGCACCATCATTCGACCAACACCAAGCAGCAGGCCGAGGAACTCGATTGGATGCTGAGCCAGGGAGCATCGGTCAATCTATATATGTTTCATGGCGGCACCAGCTTCGGGTTCATGAACGGCGCGAATTGGGACAACAACAATTACGAGCCGGATGTGACCAGCTACGACTACGACAGCGCGCTGGGAGAATCCGGCGCAGTGGGGAAGAAGTATCTCGCGTTTCGCGAAGTGATCGCTCAACATCGGCCCGGAGTGGCGATTCCGGAGCCGCCGGCGCCGTTGCCGGTGATTGAGATTCCCGAATTTGGCGTGGAGAGGATTGCCGGCCTGTGGGATCTCGGCCGGGGACGCGCTTTCGGCGAAGAGCCGCCGCGAACCGTGGAACATCCGCGCAACATGGAGGCGTTTGGGCAGTCGTACGGATACATTCTCTATCGAACCCGGTTGAAGACGGCGGTCTCCGGCGATCTCGTTCTGCCCGCGCTGCGCAGCTATGCGCGTGTATACGTGAACGCTAGGCTGGTTGGCACAGTGGATCGACGCAAGAAGCAGGATCGCATCACACTGCATGCAAATGCGGACGAGGACCTCGACATCCTCGTCGAGGGCTCGGGACGCATCAACTTCAGCACCGAGTTGCGAAAGGAGCGGCAGGGCATCAATGGGCCCGCGCTGCTGGCCGGTAAAGAGCTGACCGGATGGCAGGTTTGGACCTTGCCGATGGACGATCTTTCCAAAATCGCGTTCACGGGGATGGAACCGAGTAAGGGTTCGGTCGGACCGGCCTTCTATCAAGGTCATTTCGATCTGCAATCGCTGGGCGATACATTCCTCGACATGCGCGGGTGGGGCAAAGGCGCAGTGTGGATCAACGGGCACGCGGTTGGACGATTCTGGAACGTAGGCCCGCAGCAGACGCTGTATGTCCCGGCACCGTGGCTGAAGAAGGGTACTAATGACGTCGTCGTATTCACGCTTGGAGGAAAGAGCCTGCGTCTGCGGGGGCTGCGTGAGCCGATTCTGGATGAGATGGGCAGCGAGTAAAGGCGACGAAGTGGATTAAGCGTCCCTGGCGGGACGCACTTCCTTCACACGAGGCTGTCCCGCCAGTGAACTGGCGGGCTATTGTGAGGCGTCCCTAAGGGACGTTTTCGCGGCGCGCACTCGTCTGCGCGGCGCCCTAGCCCACGGCGTCCTTGTGCATGTCCACGGTGCTCCAGGTTTTGTCGCCGGCGTGGCAGAGGTTTTCGAGCGGGCACTCGGCGCACTTCGGCTTGCGGGCGATGCACAGCTTGCGGCCGTGCCAGATGATCTGGTGGGAGAAAAGAATCCAGCGCTCGCGTGGGATGATCTTCATCAAGTCCTGCTCGATTTTCTGGGGTTCGTTCTCTTTGGTCAGTTCCAGACGCCGCGAGATGCGGTGCACGTGCGTATCGACGACCACGCCTTCGGCCTTCTTGAACCACGTGCCCAGCACGACGTTTGCGGTCTTGCGGGCTACCCCGGGCAGAGTGAGGAGTTTGTCGATGTCGTCCGGAACCTGGCCTCCGAAGTCGGCGACGATCTTCTTCGCCGCGCCTACTACGGACTTCGACTTGTTGCGGAAGAATCCGGTAGAGCGCACGTCGGGCTCGAGCTCTTCCGGGGCGAGCGCAGCGAACGCCTCAACGGTCGGATACTTGCGGAATAACTCCGGCGTCACGCGGTTGACGTTCACGTCGGTAGACTGGGCCGAGAGGATCGTTGCGACCAGCAACTCCCACGCGCTGGCGTGGGTCAGGGCACACGTGACCTCAGGATAGAGATCATTGAGGCGCTTCAGGATTTCTGCCACGCGCTCGGGAGCGACCGGGTTGTAGCCCTTCGCCGGCTTTCCCGCAGTGCCCTTGCTGCTGGGTGTCTTCGCTGCCGGCGCGCTCTTCATCCTGCTGGTATCGCGTTGGGACAACTTTGCGGGCGCTGCGACTCGCGCTGCGCGTATTTTGTCCTGGCGCCCGGTTCGGGCCGGCTGGCGGGGAACGACTCCACGAGGCATGCGAATTCCTTTCCTGCTGAGGGCTCATCATAGCAACCGGAGGTTTGTGATTGCCAATAGCCACGATGCTGGTTGCTCCACGCAAGATCCTTCGCTCCGCCGGAAGAACGGCTCCGCTCAGGATGACCCCGCGTGAGTTAAGCATGGTCGATTCGGACATCTACCGCATGACCGTCGGTAACCTCACAGGGAATTGACGTGGGGAATCTCACTCGGTAGTCTGAAAGCACACCAGAAACAGGAAAGATCACCGTGGCTGTTACTTCCATCCGTCTCGGACAAGTCTGGCGCAGCGAAACTGACGGCCAGGACTATCTCGTCACCAAGGTTTACGCCGAAGTCTTCACGCAATTCGCCATGCTGCGCCCGGCGGGCATCACCGCTCCCGACGCGCCGACGGTGCGGGTCAAGGTGGTGAAGACCGCCGAGGGCGCGACCCTTCCGGGATATGCCTTCACGCAGGACGGATCGTTTTGAACAGTGATCCGTGGCCAGTTGCCAGTGGTCAGTAAAACACCGCGCCTTCGACATTCCCCGTAGATTCGATACACTGGAACCCGTCGGCCATGCTTATCTGTCGCCGACGAGATTCTACTGACCACTAATCACTAGCCACTGACCACTGCCTCATGACTGAAAAGATCCTCGGCATTCTGTTCGTTTTCATCAGTAAGGTCATTCTCGGCACCGGATATGCCGGGATCGCAATTCTCATGGCCATCGAGTCGGCCTGCATTCCGTTGCCTTCGGAACTGATCATGCCGTTCGCGGGATATCTGATCTTTCAAGGCCACTTCAACCTGATCTGGGCGGCGACGGCCGGAGCGATCGGCTGCAATCTGGGATCGCTGGTCGCCTACGAGATCGGGGCTTATGGCGGACGTCCGCTGGTCGAGCGCTTCGGGCACTGGGTGCTGATGTCGCGCCGCGAGCTTGACTGGGCCGATCGCTTCTTTGCGCGCTGGGGATATCTGGCCGTGTTCATCGCACGGCTGCTGCCGGTGATCCGGACGTTCATCGCTCTGCCTGCCGGGATCGCGCGCATGCCCCGCGGCCGCTTCCATCTCTACACATTTCTCGGCTCGTGGCCGTGGTGCTTTTGCCTGGCATGGCTCGGGATGAAGCTCGGGCAGAACTGGCGCGAATTGGGCAAGTATTTCCACAAGTTTGACGCGGTGATCGGAGTCGTCATCGTTGTGGGTGCGATCTGGTTTGTGTGGAATCACTGGCAGAATCGCGTCGGGCGTCAGGCGCCGGGCGTCGGCCCGCAGTAGTTGCGTTTTAGTAGAGAGAGTCCCGTGACCGCTACAGCTCGCCTTCGTCTCGTGCAAGCAGGCTGTATCGTCATGCTTCTTGCTTGCATAGGGCTGGTTTACTGGCGGCGGAATCCGCCCGCAGTCCCGATGACTGCGCGTCATTGGATCGTTGTTGTCGGCGCCATCTGGTCGGCAAGTTCGGGGTTCACGTTTCAACAGTGGATTGTTAACCGACCGAGACGCGCGTCGAGCTCAGCAAAATCGACGCCATTCACGCGCTGGAGAGCAGGCCACATCGCTCGCCTTTGGACGGCTGCTAGTTTGGGCCCTTGGGCAGTTGTGCTCGACGATTGGAGAGGCCCGCGTTGGATTACCAACGGGCTGCTTGCAATTGCGTTACTGCTATTGGTGATCTGGTCGCCTGGCCGAGTGCCTGCGGAGCCTTAACTCTTGAAGCTTGGCCGTGATCAGTGCTTCTTTTCCTATCCGTCCTAGGAGAGCCGGACCAACTGTGAGGCTACAATCTGCCAACGGCCTTCGCGTTTTATGACCACATCCATGTAGATGTAGCACACCGCGGATCGCACTCCATGCCGCTCAATCTCATCCTTTTCCGAGCCGTGTACGACCGCAACGTCGTCATGCAGAAGCCTTACGTTACGGCCGGTTGAAACCATCGACCACAACCGCAGCGCTCCCGACCGCAGATTGCGGATCAGATCGTCGCGGCTCGATAGATTTCCATGCTCATCGGATTGCACGTAATCGGCCGCGTAAACCCGTTGCAGCTCATCCGGATCCGCCGACATGAGGGCGCGGTCGCCATCCTCGAAGAGCTTTATGATCTCCCGTTCGTCCGTTGGTGTCATTGCTAAGATGCACTCCCGAAGCTCGGTTTCGGTGACGCAAGCCTCGCATCTGTCCCCTTGCCTCTTGATGCCATTGTCTGCTTCGTGTACAAGCAAAGCACCTCGTAATGGAGGAAACCTGATGAACAGACGCCGTCTTCTCATCATTGCCCTGTTCCTTGCTGCAATGCCAGTCACGCAATTCGCCCAAACGCCGGCCACGTCCGGTCAACCTTTCGTTGTCGAGTACTACTACAAGGCCAAGTGGGGACATGCCGACGAGTTCCTCAAGCTGTTCAAGAAGAATCACTATCCGCTGCTGAAGAAGCAGGTCGAGATGGGACGGATGGTGAAGGTCTGGATGGATCAGCCGCGGTATCACACGACTGAAGATGGGCGCTGGGATTTCCGCGTGACCATCGTGTTCAAGAATGCGACCGTCGCGAACGAGCCATTCGACGAAGATGCGCTCAAGAAGCAGCTCTATCCGGATCAGGAAACTTACACCCGCGAGGAGCAGCGGCGCTTCGAGATTCTCGATGCGCACTGGGATCTGCCCGTCAAGACAGTTGATTTGGAGAAGTAAAACCGAGTCCTGGTGCCGGCAGCCTATTGAGTTTGTGGAAGTTTGCGACTCCGGCAGTGCTCTGCGTCCTTGGCGAGTTCCTTTGCGCACTTCGCGGTCAACAGCTCTAATCGCGAAGATCGCGAAGGAAACGCCGCAAAGGCCGCTGAGAAACCCAACGCGCGTGTGCCGCGCATTGCGATGTCTTATCGATCTGTCGAGAGTTGGCGATCACCTTCGACAGAGACTCCGGTACTTCTCTGCGTCCTTGGCGAGTTCCTTTGCGCACTCGGCGGTCAAGAGCCTTAACCGCAAAGATCGCGAAGGAAAGGCCGCGAAGGCCACCGAGAAGCCCGACGCGCGCGTGCCTTACAGCTATTCCTTATCGATCTGCAGGAAGTTGGCGATCAGCTTCTCATACGATTTCCAGGGAAGGATTCGTTTCAGCGCGAGCTGCGCTTTGGCATCGCTGCCGACCAAATAGCGCAGCTTAGGATTCGGATCCTGCGCGACCGCGACGATCTTTCTCGCTACTTCGATCGCATCGGCTTTCTTTAGTTTCTGAACCACCTCACGCATGCGCAGGCTGCGCTGGAAATTCGGAGAGGTGGGCTTTGTCGATTCCTCGCCCATGCGCGCGCCTTGGGTCCAGATGCCTGTCTCGAAGGCTCCGGGTTCGACCAGCACAACTTTGATCCCCAGCGCGTTGACTTCCAGGCGCAGGGATTCGCTCCATCCTTCGAGGGCATGCTTGGAAGCGTTGTAGCTGCTGAGGGTGATCGATCCCTGCAATCCGCCGATGGAAGAGATCTGGATGATGTGTCCTGAGCGCTGCTGCCGCATAACGGGCAGCACGGCCTTGGTCATGGCTACGGCGCCGAAGAAGTTGGTCTCGAACTGCAAGCGCAATTCGTCGAGCTTGATGTCTTCGGCAAATCCGGCGACAAGGAACCCGGCATTGTTGATTAGGACATCGATGCGTCCATAATCCCGCACGACGGTGTCTACAACGGTAGCGATGGCAGGGAAGTGAGTGACATCGAGCGAGCGGACGTCGACTCGCGGAGAGACCCCTCCGTCCGTCGCGGCCCGATCGAGCCGCTCCCTGCGCGCTAAGTCGCGCATGGTGGCCACCACGCGATATCCGGTCTTGGCGAGTTCGACCGAGGTCAGCAGGCCGAAGCCGCTGGATGCTCCGGTAATCAGTGCAATTTTGTCAGTCATTGGACCTATGTATCACAACGCGCAAAAGGCTGGAATGTCACGTGCGAAAGTGAGAAAATATAGGGAATCAGCTGTCTGTGGCCACCGCGGCGTATGCGCCCAAGGAGGTCTCATGCTGGCGACAAGGCATCGGTTTCAGCGCAATCCGCTGTTCCAGTTTCACCCGCTGCACACGTTGTTTTCGGTTCTCGGCGCCCTGATCCTGTTTGGCTTGCTGATCTGGTTCTTGGCGGTTCCGGCGAAGTAGAGCGGCGTTCCAGCGGGGCGCGAACCGGCAGGGTTTCGCATCCTTTCGATATCCTCCCACTTTTCCCTGCCTGGTATGCGATGCAGCAACATGCGCGCAGGATGTTAATCATTCGTAACAAAACGCAAGGAAATCCTTTATCGCAGCCATCAAAATCTTGAATTGGACTTGAATCCCTACCAAATTAATAATGTATCGCATGGACTCTCTTGTCACGGAAGACTCGCACGTAGATGTATTGCATGAGATTACGGTCCGTCTGAATGCGGCAGACGGATTTCACGAAGTCTTGGACCGCGTGGTGGAATTCGCATCGGCGCTGGTCAAGTGTGACTCCTGCCTCGTCTATGTGCTGGAAGAGGATGAACTGCTGTTACGGGCATCGAAGAACCCGCACCCGGAAGCGGTGGATCGTTTGAAGCTGCGGGTCGGGCAGGGCATCACCGGATGGGTGGCGGAACACAAAGAGCCGGTGGCGATTCCTGAGAGGGCAGCGCAAGATCCGCGCTTTCAGTTTTTCCACGAGTTGCCGGAAGACAGCTATGAAGCTTTCTTGTCGGTGCCGCTGATGTGCAGAGGACGGGTGGTTGGGGTCATCAACCTGCAGCATCGCCAGCACCATGTCTATCGCCGGCGGGAGATCAAACTGATTTCGACCATCGGCTATCTGGTCGGCGCGGAAATCGAGATGGCGCGGCTGGAAGACGCGAACTCGTCGCTGGCCGAGCAGTTGCAGACCAGAAAGGTCGTGGAACGGGCGAAGGGCATCCTGCAGCGCGATCTGGGATTGAACGAGGAGCAGGCGTACCTAGCCATCCAGCGGCAGAGCCGGCAGAAACGCAAGCCGATGCGCGAGATCGCGGAAGCGATCGTGCTCAGCGACGACGTGCGCGGCAATTCACAGACGCAGCCGACGTAACCCGGCAACTTCGGGACAGAGGCGCGAAACCGGGCCCGAGGTCAGCTCGGGCCCACCGGGGTTGCCGATCCGGGCCAGACTATCGATTCCACTTCCTACGCTTGATCCATGCCAGTCCTGCCATTCCCGTTCCCATCAAGAGCAGGGTTCCAGGTTCGGGCGTGACCCCTGGCATCTGGAGCGAGGTGGTACCGGGGCCGCTTAGGATGAAGGATCCTCCGCCATACTGCCCGTTACTGAGAATCGTGATCTGCGAGATGGCGCCCGATCCGATGAAGATGCTCGGCCCGCCTGGGCCGTTGGGGAAGTAGTTTCCGCTGATGGCGCCGCTCAGTGTGTAGACGCAGGCAGCGGTGCAACCGGGCGTATCCAGCGTCCAGTTCACATCCGAGGAGAAGGTGCCGGAGAAGAGGATTCCATTCACGGGACCGGAGGTCTCGGTCAGCGTGAAGGTTCCGCCCGAAGCCCAAAAGCCGCCGCCCGACAGGCTGCCGGTAAACGAATTTCCGGTCGAGAAGCTCATCAATCCGGAAACGCTCTGGCCGCCAATCATCCCCGTGAAGCTCGAGTCGGTGAGGGTGAATGGCCCGAGTGCTCCGATTGCGGAGGTCCCTGCGGTCCCACCGCTGTTGCTGAAGGTCAGAATGTCCGACGGCGTCGCCCATGCGGTCGCCGTCAGCAAAATACAGAGCGCCGCGGCGAATAGTGACGCTGTAGTGAAAGGTCGCCGTGCCGGTCGTAGAACGTGCTCCCCCAAAGCAGTCTTTTTCATGGATAGGCTCCTCAGCAAAAAATGACCGCACCGCACAGTCCCCAGGCAGCCTCGCGGCTGACGGGTACGGCAGTTTCGGCAGTTCCTTTTCGCGGAACGAACCGGTTCGCCATCTTCGGCCCCAGAACCTGAGCGAACTCAGTTGTCACCCACACAAGCGCCTTTCCTCGGGTTGCGAGGCGAAAGACACTGTTCCGACAGGTAGCATATTCGCGGGGCGGGCGGGTTCGTGTAATCCCTCAAACAAGGTATTTTGGCGTTTTCCCCAGAGCCTTTCCGTTGAGTCGTCAACGCCCGCGCCCAGGTTGCACCGAGAACAGTGCAACCGCATGTTACGTGAGCATGAATTTGAGGATCGGAGAAGATTTTCGTGCACTGTTGCTTGACACTGCGCGAGCGACCCCGGACAATGACGCACACGGACGGGCCGTCCTCCATTCCCCCTGGTCGGCTCAGTTCAACGACGACGTCACGTGCCAGTGGGCCCCTGCGGAAACCGGGCGCGCGGACAGACGCCGTCTGTCAGTGGGCCGACTTGCAAATCGAATGGAGATAGCAGCTATGCGCAGCCGTTTGTGCGCAGCGGCAATTTGCGCTGCAGTCGTTATCCTTGTTTTCGCCGTTCCGTCCACCTCGGCGCAGTCGTTCAGTTTTGCTCCGAACGGCTTCACGAGCTCCAACGTCTGTGCCAACGGGCCCGGTACACCGCCCGAGTCCTGCCGGATACTGACGACCGGGAGTCCCTCGAACCCGCAGGTGACCAGCGGGGGGAATCTGCGTCTGACCACGGCCAATCAGGATCAGCACGGAGCGGCCTGGTTTGCCTTGCAGCAGCCGCTCGCGACCGGGTTCACCACCTCCTTCCAATTCCAGATCACCAGCTCGTGGGCGTGCAGAGGATGTGGGTTTCCGGCGGACGGCATCGCACTGGTGATCCAGAACGACCCGGCGGGCACGGGAGCTCTCGGCTTCACCGGAAACGGCCAGAATATTGCGTATGGGAACGGCGATGTCTACCCGAGCGGGAGCCCGGGGCAGGCGATTCAGAACAGCCTGGCCATCGAACTCGACACCTATCAGAACTTCGATTACGGCGATCCGGACGGCAATCACATTGCGGTGCAGAGTTGCGGAACCTATGCCAACAGCGCAGACCACAACTACACGTGTTCCGGCGGCAAACCGGCGAAGATTGCACTGCAGAGCCTTCCGTCGGGGCTGTCTCTGAGCGACGGCAATATCCACACCATCACGGTGAACTATGTTGCTCCGGGAAGTTGCACCAGCAACTGCAACAATCTCGTGGTGTACTTCGACAGCACGTTGATTCTGCAGACGACGGTAAATCTTCCGCAGTTGCTTAATCTCGTGGACAACTCCAGCGCCTACATCGGATTCACCGCTTCGACCGGCGGCGCGGTGGAGAACAACGACATCGTGAGCTGGTCGTTCAGCCAATTCCCGCTGGAGCCCATCACCATTAACCAGCCGTTGCAGCCGACCGTGACAGTATTCAACTTCACGCCGACTTTGAGCGCGAGCGTCGATTACAGCCAGAGCGGCTTGGGGAACAGCGCGTTCAACGGCGTGGTCATGCAAGGGACGGTGTCTTCGATCTCAGACGCGGACTTCGCCAGCCTGGTGGCCAACACACCATTCCAGGGAAGCACCTGCCAGCATCAGGACACCGGGAATGGGAGCTTCTCGTGCGTGGTGACGACCGATCTCTGCACGACTCCGAGCAATTCGCAGGCCGCGGGCGTGAACTGTCCGGCCGCCATCAACAACGGTTTCATTACCGTGAGCAATACGTACAATCTTGATCCGAACCAGAAGCCGTTGATCGGCGCGAGTAATCCGCCGGGCTATTTCATGGGCAAAGACAACGCCCTGGGTTGCGGGCAATCCGCCGACAACACCTGCAAGGGATTGATCAGCGTTTTCACCGGACTCAATGGAGATGCGGCGACCAGCACCGGCCGCACCAACAATTTCAACTCCATTTTCATTCCGATCTTCGGCGGGGTTCAGCCGCATACCAGCGTGACTACGAGCCCGGTTCTCCATGGTGGTTGGGCGAATGCTCCGGTGAACGTCATGTTCAGCGCCGCAGAGAATGTCGGCAACAACCAGAATCCTCCGTCGCCCCTGCCGACGATCAGTTCGATCAGCTACTCCACCGCCGGCGCGAACCCGTCGGCTCCGGTATCGGGATCGATCAGCGGGTCGGCCGGAACGATTACCATTCCTGCCGCCAATCAGGGGGCAACCACGATCTCGTACTCAGCGTTGGATAGCGCCAACGTGATCGAGAGCCTGACCGCGAACGATGGCGTCAACATCAGCACTTCAACGCCGACGTTTACGGTGAATATCGATACTGTTGCTCCCGTTATCGGCGGCCCGATGCTTTCGCCCAGCGCTCCGACGACGGGCGAAACTGTCACGGCAACGTATAGCTGCGCGGATGGTGCTTCCGGCGTGACTTCCTGCGGAGCGTATTCCTTCGGGGCAGCGACTGGAAACACAGGCGCTCTAACCAGCACATTTGTGGCAAGCACGACCGGAGCCAAGACGTACACGGTTGGCGCCACCGATCAGGCGGGGAATTCCAGCCAGGCTTCCGTCAACTACACCGTGGTCGCGCCCACGCTCACGTTCACTCCCAGCAGCATCAACTTCGGCAAGGTAAAGGTGGGCAAGCAGGTCTCGAAGACCATCACCGTCCGAAACAACGGCAAGGGAACGGTCACGATTTCGAATACCGCGATTCAGTCGATCACCTCGAAGCTGGCGGAGTTCATTGCGGTCAACGGTTGCTTGTCGCCACTGAACAAAGGCCAGACGTGCACCATCTTCGTCTTCTATTACGCGGACGATGCCACCAGCCCAACAGCGAATCTATTGGTTACCGACACGGCACCGGGCAGCCCACAGACCATACCGTTAGTGGCTACGGGAGTGAATTAGAGGACGGGAGGAACGGGTGTTCCTGTCAGATCCGGCTGCCGTTACTCGCGGCAGCCGTTGTCATTCGCTCTGGAAATCAAGCCCAAGCTATTCTTCCCGGAGCAGAATCGCCGGATCGACCGCCAGGGCGCGTCGCGCCGGGATCCACGTTGCCATGAGACCCAGCAGCGCCATCGACAACACAACCCCGGCCAGCACTACGGGGTCGCGGGGCGTGGCCTGGTACACGATGGAGGCGAGCACCCGAGTCGCAAGCAGTCCGAGCAACAGCCCTGCCAGTGATCCAAACGCCAGGAGCTTGAAGGCTCGTCCGAGGGCGGCGTGAAGGACTTCGCGGCGCTGCGCGCCGAGTGCCGCGCGGATTCCCAGTTCCCGCAAGCGTTTGCTGACCGAGTACGCTGCCATACCGAAGATGCCGGTGATGGATAGCATGGCTGCCAGTCCGCCCAGAACTCCAAGCGCGATGGAGGCCGCCCGTGCCGGCAGCAGCGCGGTGCCCAGTTCCTTATCCCATGAGTGAATCGTGAGCGGCAGACCCGGGTCGAGACTTCGCAATGTCTGCTCCACAACGGGAGCAAGGTCTTGCGCGTTGCGATCTGCCCGCACGATCATCCAGGTCCAACTCGATGGTGATTGCAGGATTGGGAGGAACATTGCAGGCTGAGGCGATTCACTCAAGGTTTTGTATTTTCCGTCCTCGACGATGCCCACGATGCGCACGCGAGTGCCGTCATTGAACTTGAACGAGCTGTCGATGGCATTCCCGTCAGAGCCGAACAACTCGCGGGCAAACTCCCGGTTCACTACGGCCACGCGCGGAGCGTTCTTGTCGTCGGCAGCTGTGAAAGATCTTCCTTGCAACAGATTCGTGCCAGCGGCGTGGAAGTACCCCGATGACACGTAGTATTCCAGCGGCTGTGCTGCGGCGTTCGAGTTCCGATAGTCGGTTGTGCTGTCCTTGAAGACCGTCCTCTCGCTCCAGCCGAGATTCAAGGGAACTCTCCCAGCATAGGCTGCGGCCGTGACCCCGGGAATGTTCTCGGCCGCCGCGAGCATGCGCTTCTGCATGACCGCCACGGGTTCGCCTCTGTAACCGGCCATGTTCAATTCCGTGTTCACCTGCAAGACGTTCTGAGGGTTAAACCCGAAACTGCTATGCAGGGAGCGGATCATTCCACGGATTGCGACCAGCGAGGCAGTGACGAGAACCGCACACATCGCGACCTGTGCGCCGAGAAGAAAATCGCGCAGAGTGAGGCGGCGTGCATGGCTCCATCCGGCGGCGCCAGCCTTGATTCCCGGCAGGGGATTTGCTTTTAGCACGCTTCGGACCGGCACCATGGCGAACAGGAACCCACTGCCCAGCGCCAGCAGCAGCGCCACAACGTAGGTCGGCAGACCGGGATGGATGTCGAGATAAATCGGAAAAACCGGATCAGGGCGCCAGTTGCTGAGAACGCGCAGCAGCCCAACACTTCCGGCCATTCCGAGAGCGCCACCAGCCAGCGCGATGACAATGGCTTCGGTGAGCAACTGCCGCAGGATTCGCCGCCGGCTTGAACCCAGCGCCAGGCGGAGTGCGACTTCGCGCATTCGGTCGGCAGCGCGAGCCGCGAATAATCCGCCAAGGTTGGCGCACGCTGCCAGAAGGATCAGTCCGGTGAGCAGCATAAGCCCGCCCACAAATGCGTGGACCGGGCCTCCCAACATGTTGCCCGCCAGTCCAGGCCGCCCCAGGGCAAAGCGGATGCCATCGTCGTCCTTGGGATAGGTTTTCGCCAGGTAGCCCGCGATGCTGTTCAAGTCGGCTGTCGCCTGCGACGGAGTGACACCGCTTTTCAAGCGCCCAACTACCCACCTCCCTCGGTTGGTGCGCGACTCGAGATTGCTGATGCCTTCGATCTGTTCCTGGTTCATCAGGGGCGCCCACAAAGCCGGCGTGTAGAAAAGTTCCGTGCCGCGAAAACCTTCGGGAGCAACTCCCAGAATCGTGTAGGAAAACTTGTTGAGCCGAACCGTACGACCGACTACTTCTCGATCGCTCTGAAAATGATTTTTCCAGTAGTCATAGCTCAGAACGATATAAGGGGAGCTGTTTGGACCGTGCTCATCACTGCCATGGAAGAATCGTCCCAGGTAGGGCTGAACGCCGAGCACATCGAAGTAGTTTCCGGTCGCGGTGTAAATCCAGACCGGAGCGGCCTTTCCGTCAGAATCGAGCCCGGCGGTAGAGATCTCGTAGGCCATCATGCCGTCGAACGAGCGGTTTCGATCGCGAAGATCTACATAATCGGGATAGGACTCTGATGGAACGCCTTCGGGCCATTGAACCTGGTACAGGTTTTCTCCGCCCGGGACGTTCACGGGACGCAGTACGAGTTGGTGCAACAGGCTGAAGACGACTGCGTTCGCCCCAAGCGCGACGGCCAAGGTCAACACCGCGGCCAGCGCGAAACCGGGAGATCTGCGCAGTTGGCGCAGTGCGTACCTGAGATCCTGCAACCAACCCGTCATTGTGCTCCTCCGTCTCGAGTCGAACTGGCCTTCACAACAATCAGGCTCGCGTCATCTTGAAACCGTCCGCCACAGTGCGCCGATGCGGCGTCGAGCAAGGCGTCCAGCAGGGCAGCGGCATCAGCCGTCGAATGTTCCTTTGCGACGCGAATCACGTTCTGCTCTCCGAATGGCTGGTCGTGGACATCGCAGGCTTCGACCAGACCATCGGTGAAAAGGACCAGGGTATCTCCGGATTTCATCCGGAGTTCGCTTTGCTGGTAGAGCCACTGCGGAAATTGTCCGAGCACAGCGCCTTCCGCGCGCAACTCGGCGGATGTACCATCGCCGCGCACCAACAGCGGGGGATTATGTCCGGCGTTGCAGTAGGTCAACCGATGCTCCATGGCGTCGAGCACGGCGTAGAAGAAGGAAATGAACTTTCCCACCGGCGTTACGTCGCAGAGAATCCGGTTCAGCCGATGACACAATTCCGCCGGTGGCAGATTCTGCCGAATCAACGGTTGCAACGCAGCCTGCAAACTCGACATGAGCAGCGCCGCCGGCATGCCCTTGCCCGACACATCCGCGACGCAGAATGCGGTGTGCGACTCGTCGATTCGCATCACGCTGTAGTAGTCTCCGCCTACAAACCGCAGGGGCTTCGTAATGGCCGCCAGATCGTAACCCGACACCACGGGTAACTCTTTTGGAAGCAGACTGTCCTGGATCTCGCGTGCGTCCTGCAACTCCTCCTCGCGCAGTCGCTGCATCCGGCGCTGCTCCTGGGCTCGGGACAATTCGTGCTGCAACTTCTCGAGCAGGTCCCGGTTCTCCCACGGCTTCTGCACGAAGTTCGACGCACCGCGGCGCATGGCTTCGACCGCCAGATCGACGCTGCTCCAGGCGGTCATAACCACGACGGGAATCAGCTTGTCGATGGAGCGAATCCTGGTGACCAGTTCCAGCCCTTCCGCGCCGCCGACGGTGTCGCGAGTGTAGTTCAGGTCCATCAGCACGGCGTCGAAAGATTCCTTCTCCAGAGCGTGCAGAACCCTGTCCGGATGCGTGACGGCTTCGGTCGAGTAGCCGTTGGCGTGCAGAAGCATCTGCAGGGCGAACAGAATGTGCTGCTGATCGTCGGCGATCAGGATGCGCCCGGCTGTGCACGCTCGGTTTTCCTGCATCTCGCTCATTGGCAAAACGGCTCCCATGCCCGGAGGATTGCATGACCGAGGCCATACCCACGTGGAGCGCACGCTGCTGATTCCAAAGGGATAAGTTGCGGCCTGTTATGTCAAATGATCGCTCGGGTTGTGCGGCGGCAGAAATCGTCTGTCCGGAAACGGACAAAGAAATTGCGCCCACAAAAGTAAAAGGCGGACACCATAATGTGCCCGCCCGTTGTTCCTGTTGTTGAGTTTCTTATCGCCCCGACGACGCCATGAGCGCTCCGGACTTGGCCAGTTGCTTGGCCGGATGCGACGGCGCCGCGAAGTGCAGCGTCACTCCGCATTCTGCCAACTGCATGGCGCTCACGTAGCTTCCGTCCGCGGTCTTTTCCAGCAGGATCTGGTTTGAGTCCGCGGGAGCGCCATCATCGGTGGCTGGCACTAGCACCATGTACCCGGCGCGGGCCCCGTCCAGTTTGCTGATCGTCAGCACCTTGGCAGTTTCGTACGGGTCATAGGAAAACGCGTACGTCCCCGCAGGGACCGTGGCATTACCCCAGTAAACATCGTGCGTGAGGGTGAATTTGCCGTGTGCCGGGGCCTGTGCAACAGCGTGGCTGGGCGCGAAAGTCATGGCACTAACCGCCAGTGCGGCGGCATAAACGAACTTGCGAATCGTAATCATTAGAATCTCCATTCTGCCCTGCATTCGAGGGCAAGTCTGACGAGCACGCCGGTCCGCCGGGCACACGAATGTGGGCACACGGATCGCATGGGCTCAGGCTTTGGTGGAGAACGACAGGGGTCAGGAGATTGTCGATGCCGCACACTGGGCAGGCACGCAATCAGCGACTGCGCGGGAACCGGCAAACAGAGCTGGTCCGCGAAGTGATTCCACTATGCAACAGGAACGATGCACGCGTCCAATTCAAAGAATTTATGACGGAGATCGAGAGAATTCGCGTGACTTGCGTAATGCCAGGGCGAATCTTTTCGCGGCGAGTGGCATCGCGCGGGGCGAGAGACTAGTTCGCAAACGATACACCGCGCACGCGTTAGCAAATGATGTGGAATTGATCTGGCAGCGCCAGATCGTCTATTGATTTGTGCGCACGTTGGTGCCATGCTGCGCGCAGTGATAACTCGCGCTCATCTTCGAACGGCGCCTCTTCTGGTCTTTTGGTTGTGCATCGTTGTGTCGGTTGCCTTGGCGCAGCAGAAACAGACCGTCGAGGCTTTCGACCAGTACATCACCACGTCTGAAGGACGGATCATCAAAGCCCACGCCAAGGCCGATACGTTTGTTCGACTCGACACTCTTCCTTCCGCCCAGCGCAACGAGACCATGGATCGCCTGCGGAACGGGGAAGTGGTCATTGAGAAGCAGGACGATACGCCCAAGCAGATCGCTGGCGGCCTGATCCACGATTGGGTCGGCACTGTGCTCATCCCCAAGGTGACCATCGCCCAGGTGCTGGCGCTCATTCAGGACTACGATCACTCGTCCGACCACTACGCGCCGGACGTTGTGAAGTCGCGGCTGGTGTCGCGCAAGAGCGACGACTTTCAGGTCTTCATGCGACTGCACAAGCACAAAGTCATCACCGTCGTGCTCGACACCGAGTACAACGTTCACTACGGACGCCTGGACGCTGCCCACCAATTCAGTTTGTCCCGCAGTACGCGCGTCAGTGAGATCGAAAATCCGGGCAAGGACAACGAGCAGGCAGTGGCCGAGGGCCATGACCACGGCTTCATGTGGCGCCTGAATTCGTACTGGGCCTTCGAGCAGACGGACGAGGGAGTACTGATCGAGTGCGAAGCGATCTCTTTGACCCGGGATATCCCCACTGGCCTCGGGTGGATGGTCGGACCCTTCGTCAACAGCATTCCGCGGGAGTCTCTGCAGTTCACTCTGGACGCCACGCGCAAAGCTCTGCCGGAAAAATGAAGCGATGTGGGGACAGCCGCCTTCGGCTGTCCAGCGCGCGAAGCGAGCGTGCCTTCTACACGGCTTGGACTTCTCCACTGCCCGTTTAATCGTTCCTGCGACCGTCCGCTGCATTCGATTGCCAATCACGGCCTTCGTGTGAGACCATCACCAGTTTTGTTGGTGACGGTGGCAGTGACCAGCCACCGCCACCCGAAAGGTCATCATGTATCAGAAGAAAGCCGGAGTTTTTATGGCCGATTGGTGGGACGCGAACGGCCGACGTCATCGCAAGCAGTTCTCTACAGCCTCTGCTGCACGTGAGCACGAGCACCGCGAAACCGCCCTGGCGCATGCCGAGCGTGCCGGCCGCGAGATGAAACTGGCTGCCCGCAGCGGAAGCGTCCGCCGGTCGAAGCCGGTGGCGGACACAGGCACCATTGATCCCGCCAAGGGGAAGCTGGGTGTCATGATCCCCGGCATGGGTGCCGTCGCAACAACGTTCGTCGCGGGCGTCGAAGCCATCCGCAAAGGACTGGCCAAGCCCATCGGGTCGCTTACCCAGATGGGCACAATTCGCCTGGGCAAACGCACCGACGGCCGCTCGCCCAAAGTCAAGGAATTCGTCCCGTTGGCCGGTCTCGACGACCTCATCTTTACCGGCTGGGACATCTTCGAAGACAACATGTTCGAGGCCGCGTCGAATGCCGGCGTTCTCGACTATCGGCTTCTCGAGCAACTCAAGCCGTTCCTGTCGTCGATCACTCCGCGTTCTGCTGTCTTCGATCACAACTACGTGAAGAAGATCGACGGGCCCAACGTGAAGAAGGGCAAGAGCAAGATGGATCTTGCCGAGCAGTTGCGCGACGACATCCGCGAATTCAAGAAGACATCCGGCGCCAGCCGCCTGATCACCATGTGGTGCGGCTCGACCGAGTCCTATATCGAACCGACGGAAGCGCACCAGTCGGTGAAGGCGTTCGAAAGGGCGCTCCGTGAAAACGACGAGATGATCGCTCCGTCGATGATCTACGCCTACGCCTCGCTCATGGAAGGCGTCCCGTTTGCCAATGGCGCGCCGAATCTGACGGTCGACCTGCCGGTCATGCTCGAACTTTCGCGCAAGAACGAAGCGCCCATCTGCGGCAAGGACTTCAAGACCGGCCAGACGCTGATGAAGACCGTGCTGGCTCCGGCATTCAAGGCGCGCCTGCTTGGCCTCAGCGGATGGTATTCGACCAACATCCTCGGCAACCGCGACGGCGAAGTGCTCGACGATCCGGGATCATTCAAGACGAAGGAAGAGTCGAAACTGGGCGTCCTCGAGCACATCCTGCAGCCCGGCCTCTATCCCGAACTCTACGGGAACATGTTCCACAAGGTTCGCATCAACTACTACCCGCCGCGCGGCGACAACAAGGAAGGGTGGGACAACATCGACATCTTCGGATGGCTCGGCTACCCGATGCAGATCAAAGTCGATTTCCTGTGCCGCGACTCGATACTGGCCGCGCCGATCGTGCTTGACCTCGTCCTGTTTATGGATCTGGCCCAGCGCTGTTCGGAACTGAAAGGGTTGGGCATCCAGGAATGGCTGAGCTTCTTCTTCAAGTCGCCGATGACGGTGCCGGGACTGTATCCGGAGCACGATCTGTTCATCCAGCTAATGAAGCTGAAGAACACGCTACGTCACCTGAAGGGCGAAGAGTTGATCACGCACCTCGGGCTGGAGTACTACGACTAGGATCGTGAACCGCTGGCAGTCATGTTATAATGACCATGGTCATATCGAGGTGACCAGTATATGAAGACCATGGCCGCGGGTGAATTCAAGGCGCGTTGTTTGCAGGTGATGGATCAGGTCCGCAGCACCCGGACGCCAGTCGTCATCACCAAGCGGGGCAAGCCGGTCGCGAAACTTGTGCCCGTGGATGAATCCCGCTCCGAGGTCTTCGACTCGCTCAAGGGGAAGATTGAAATCCTTGGCGATATCGTTTCCCCGGTCACTCCACTGGAAGACTGGGAGGCATTGAAGTGATCCTCCTCGACACGCACGTTCTGGTCTGGATGGTTTCCGATTCCGATCGACTTTCGCGAGTTGCCGCACGCGAACTCCGCAAGGCGGAACGGAACGGTGAGCTGGCAATCGCGTCGATCACTCTATGGGAGTTGGCGTTGCTGTACAACTCGGGGAGGCTGAGGACAACGGGCAGCGTTGAATCCTCGATTCGCATGATTCTGGAGAGTTCGCGCGTTCGCGTAATTGAGCTAACTCCCGAAATCGCAGCTCTCAGCACCACGTTTCCCGAAAGCTACCCCAAAGACCCGGGAGACCGCCTGATCGGCGCCACTGCCCGAGCCTTCGGGATGACGCTGGTCACACAGGACGAGCGAATTCGCAGCAGCCCCCTGCTCCGGACCGTTTGGTAGATCTGCAAATCTCTATGCGATGCGGTAGGCCTGCGCCTCACCAGTTCGGATACTTGGCCCGCACCTGTTCGTAGCGGGGCGAGGTGGTGCCGTTTTTCTTGTGATATCCGAGAATTTGCCGCTCGCGCGGCGTCGGCCAGGCCTGCCCTGTGGCAACGCGCTGCGGGAACGCTGCTTCGACTTCGCTAAGGTTCTGAATCCTGTCGCGCAACAGTGCGATCTTCTCGCCCGTCGGAGCCACGCGCGCTACCAGATGATTGCCCTTGCGAATCAGCGAGTCGCGTTCCGCCGAGAAAGTCCTGTCCAGTCCAGCAGCGTTGCGGTAGCGAATCGAGACTGGATGCTCAGGCCGGAAGTCGCCTCGCGTGGGCACCGTCGTTCCTGCCTGACGCAGCTTTCCACGTCGTTGCATGATATCGAAGTAAGGGCAAATCGGATTCCTGCAGTGGATCAGCCCATCACTGTCTTTGCGTGCGGCCCGTGTCCCACAACTCGGACACCGGATGTTGCCGCTGCTCAACAGGCTTCGCAAAAAGTCGAGCAATCCCATGGTCACCGCCGAATCGCAGAGCACTCAAGGGGACGGTTTGGTAAACGAACCTCCGCTTTAGCGGCAGGTTATTCCATCACACCCATGTACAGGCGGCCGCCCTCTCTCACGGGCGTTTCGTGGGCCGCTGCTTCTGGGCACGGAGAGAAATCCGGTGCGACGCTTGCGGCGTGCGCCCGATTGGCAACCGTCCCCTTGAAGGCTCTGTCAATTTTTTGCTGCTGCCAAATAAAGAACGGACTTTCGATCTTGCGATGCAGGATCAGCCGTTGCCGGTGAACCAGCGAAGGCAGTCCGAAATCTCTGAGTTGCGCAAAGCTGATCCTGGCGAAATGACCTTTCTTGTGCCCGCCGAACACCAGGCTCAGAATCTCCTCGGCCAGCCAGCGGTCTAGTAAATGAAGTTGCGCCGTGTCGGTTACGTGCTTGAGGTAGTAATCCACGATGGCGACATTGCGCACTCCTTGGTTGATCGTCTGGGCGGCGATGGCGACGAGCGTGCGCGCCCGCTCGCGGGGATCGCTGATTCTTTTCCATCGCCGCCGCGAGCGCCGGAAGGCGAAGCGGAACAGGTTCTGGATCTTTCGCGACTTGTCACGCGACAGCGACACTTCTCCGCCACTTTCGAACTGCAATCCCAGATGGCGGAACGACACGGCGTTCCGGAAGCGACCAGCGTCGGCCAGCTGCTGGAGCGTGAGCACCAGATCCTGCTCATGACTCGCTTTTGTCGTCAGCCGCAATTCGGCCAGCGCCTCGCGGATACGATCGATCCCAGACATTGCCGCATCGTGGGACGTTGAAATCACAAGCAAGTCGTCGGCGTAGCGGAAGTAGTGAATGCCGGGAATCCCTTCGATTGCTCGGTCGAGTCCAGTCAGGTAGATGTTCGCCATGACGCAGGCGCTGGCGCAGCCAAATGGAATCCCGATGTTGGCGCGATGGTTCCCCGATTCGTCCTGATACTCGAAGCGAATCCGCTCCGAAATGAGTTGGAAGAGATAATCACTCTCGTCAACGTGCGATGCGAAGTTGCGGAGCAGGATTTCGTGATTCACCGAGGCGAAGTAGTCGGAGATATCCCGCTTGACGAGATAAAGCGGCGCGGAGGCGGATCGCAAGATGGCCGAGATGCGCGACTGGCAGCGATCCAGACCTAGGGTGTGGTCGCGATAGGCGTACGAAGAGGGCGAGAACCAGCGGTGCAGGCGCCGATTCAGAAGCCGGTAGAGAAGCAGGTCGACAATTCGCTCCTCCCACGGAGGAATGTAGAGCGTGCGGCGCTTGCCGTTGAAGTTGTACTTGAGGCCGACCGAAGGCCGGAAGTGAAAGCGCTCCGTGCGCAGCTCCTCGTGAATGCGATTCAGGCCGCGCAAGCCGTGTGCGGCCAGATCGTAGAGCGTCTTGCCATCGGTCGAAACCAGCGCAGCCTTGCGCCACAGAAACAGCGGCTTGGTGTAGACGCGCACCGCCGCCTTGTACAATTCGGCCTCGCGATACAGGTCGCGCCAGCGCATGAGCCGGGCCGCGTTCGGAGTGTCTTCCACGAGTGCGAGCAATCTACTACCAAAGCTGCGGCGGAGCAAGCCGGGGGCGGCGCGCGAAAATACGCTTTTCCCGATAGAACGAACCGCCGGGTGTGTATAGTAGTCGAACGGCCACCCCGGCTGATTTCGGCATGAAACGCTGTCCATCCTGTCAATCCACCTTGCCCGGCGATTACACACATTGTCCGCGCGACGGCAGTTCGCTTATCTCCGTTGCGGAATGGACTGAAGGCGCGGTAATTCGCGGCAAGTACCGCATCCTCGGCAAAGTCGGTGAAGGAGGGATGGCGTCGGTCTACAAGGCAATGCATACGCGCTTCAACGAAGTACGGGCGCTCAAGGTGATCAGCCCACAATTGGCGAGTGACGCCAGTTTCGTGCGGCGCTTCGAGCAGGAGGCGATCGTCACCCGCAAGCTCCAGCATCCGAACGCGGTGCGAGTCGACGACATCGACGAGGCGGAAGATGGTCGCCCCTTCATCGTGATGGAGTATGTCGAGGGCCGCAGCCTCAAGGATGCGATCGAGCAGGAAGCGCCGATGCCACTGTCTCGAGTCAGTGCGATCATTCAGCAGGCGGCTGGGGCACTCGACGCTGCGCATGCGGTTGGATTGATCCATCGCGACATCAAGCCGGGCAACATTGCGCTTGCCCGCACGGCCGGCGGATTGGGCGAGCAGGTCAAGATCCTCGACTTCGGCATCGCCAAGCTGCGCGAGGCTCACCTGGACGACAGCCGCACCCGTTCCGTTCACATGACGTTGACCGGCACCGGCATGATGATTGGCACGCCGGCCTACATGTCGCCCGAGCAGGCTCGCGGATTGAAAGGGGATCAACTCGATGGCCGCTCCGATCTGTATTCGCTCGGCGTGGTCATGTACCAGATGCTGGCCAGAGAGCTTCCGCTCAAAGCCGACTCGACGATCGAACAACTGATGGCGCACCTGAACACGCCGCCACGCCCGATCGGCGAGGTGCGGAAGGACATTCCGCCGGCCGTGGCATCGGTTGTGATGAAGTGCCTGGAGAAAGATCGGAATCTGCGTCCGTCGAGCGGACTACAGTTGGTCCGCGAACTCGATGCGGCGAGGCGACAGCCGGCGACGCCTTCGGTGAGCGCGACGCAAGTGATCTCGCGGGGAGAAGTGACGGCACCTCCGGCGTCGGAAACGACGGCCGCGCCACGCGCGGAAACGACCGCTTCGGTTGCGGTCGAGGAGCCTCCGATCGCGAGTGAGCCAGAACGAACATCAACTCCGCGTACCTGGCTGTGGGTCGCGATTGCGGTGGTTGTCGTCGCTGTTGTAGGAGGAGTCGCCTTCCTGCGCCGGGGGCAACCCGAGCCGAAGGAGTCTGCCCCGCCTGCGACCGTGACCACGAGTCCGGCAACGACTCCTGCGCCAGCGATAGGGAACACGAATCCAGCACCGCCGCCCGCAGCACCGGAGTCTCCAGAGGTGAATCCGCCACACCCGGCTGCGCCTGCAACGAACGCCGCGAAGGAGCCGGCGCTGAGGAATTTGCCGTCGTCCAAGCCACCTGCTGTGGCGGCGGGGACGCCGACCAAGCCCGCTTCATCTTCACATCCCCCCGTGAGCAACGCTCCGCCGTCGAATTCGCAGAAGGCGGCGACCGGCACTCAGGCACCGGCTACGCAGAATCCCGGACAATCGACTCCATCGCCCGCCGCGAGTTCGAATACGAATCCGACTCGCCCCGCGAACACAACTCCTGCGGCCACCAGTTCGCCGAGCACAGCGCAGCCTCCGGGGACAGAACTCGTCACCGTCTACCGCGTCGGCGGAGGCGTTTCCGCGCCCAGCATTGTGGCGTCGATCCAGCCTGACTACACGGACGAAGCGCGACGAGCCCGCAAGGAAGGAACCGTCGTCCTGTCGCTGATCGTCGATCCGAGCGGCCACGCGCGCAACCTGAAGGTGGTGAGCCCGCTCGGTTATGGGCTCGACGAGAAGGCGATCGAGGCGGCAAAGCAGTGGCGCTTCCAGCCGGGCATGAAGGACGGCAAGCCGGTATACGTACGAATCGATATTGACGTGGAATTCCGCCAATACTGAGCGGCCCTACGCGATCTTCTTCTCCCGCTTGTACTCGTCAAACTTCGCCAGGAATCGATCGATGTCCTTCTTCTGCAGGTAATAGGGCGTCGACAGGCGGAGTTTGTGCGGATCGCCGCCCCGGATACGAATCTTGTGCGTCTTCCAGAGCCAGTTCTCGACATCGGCGCGCTGGATGGGTGGCACGTTCACGCTGACGATGGCGCAGCGCAACGCCGGGTCGGGCGACGTCCAGGATTCCGCGCCGCGCTTCTGCATCTCTGCAAGCATGTAATCGGCGAGCATGCGGTGGCGTTTCTCGATGCGGTCCATCCCAATGTCATTCGCCAGCTTGATCGACGCGCGCAGTCCCCATAGAGCAGGCACGTTCGAACTGCCAATGCGCTGAAAGCGCTCGGCACGAATCTTCACGTCGTCCCAGCCTTCGGTTGCGATCGTATTCCAGAGGCGGTCGATGACTTCGTCGCGCACGTAGAGAAATCCGGAACCTTTGGTGGCGAAGAGCCACTTGTGCGGACTCGACGAGTACATATCGCAGCCGAGGTCGTGCACGTTGAGGCGCATCATGCCGGGGACGTGCGCGCCGTCAACGGCCGAGAGAATTCCCTTGTCCCGTGCCAGTTTCGACAGCTCCTTCGCGGGCAGAACAACACCGGAGAACGTCGTGATGTGGCTGAAGAACATCACGCGGGTGCGCGGCGTGATGGCGTCATTGAACAGGTTGAGCACCTGCGCGGCGTCTTTCACGGGGCGGGGAAGCGTGACCTTCTTGATGACGATCCCGAAGCGCTTGGCCTTCAGGTCCCAGGGATGCTCGCCGCCGGGATGCTCCTGGTCAGTCATCAGGACTTCGTCGCCGGGCTTCATGTCGAGGCCGTTGGCGATGTAGCTGTTGGCTTCAGTGGCGTTGCGGAGCAGCGCGATCTCGTCGCGCGTGCAGCCGACGAATTCGGCCAGCGGATCGCGGAACTCGTTCCACTTGGCGTAGCCCCAAATCGGATAGTCCTCGGGATCCGCCTGATCCATCTTCTCGGTGGTGGTGTAGGCGTCGAAGATGGCGCGCAGCACGGGCGCGGGGCTCGATCCGACGGTGCCGTTGTTCAGGTAGATCTCGTCGGCGGGAATAATAAACTGCTGGCGCATGGCGGCCCAGAAGGCGTCTTCGTCTTTGTCGAGCAGGGAATGGTCGGGAAGCGGAGGGAGCGGTCGGTTTTTATCGAGTTGCGCGAGCAGCGGGCTGCGCGGGACGATCGAGGCAGCGACTCCAGCGGCGGCATGCGAGAGAAAATCACGGCGGTCCAGCACGAGGCACCTCCTGATGACGCGAACGTTTATATCACGGGGGGGAGCGGTGGCCAGTGGTCAGTGGTCAGTGAGAGGCATTTGGGGCAGTGGCGTCGGGTGCCGCAGGAAGAAGCAAGATTCCGTGGTGCCGGCTTTCGTGGACGCCCACCCTGTCGCACCGAACGCGACCAGGGTGGGGCAACCCGGCAGGGGGACTTACGGGTTATTCGATGCCCCTCCTGCGAGTCAATGAGTGTCAGCGCCTGATTACAGTATTCAATCAAGAGACAGATGAGGGTGCGGGTCCGGTTTCAATCGAATTTTCGCCGTCGAAGATTTCACGCAAATTCGCTGCGAGTAGGGCAGCATCGCCCCTTTCGAGACAAACACGTCGTAGCAGCGCCCCTCGACCCCTGAGAATGTGATGCTCCCATCCCCTTGTGTTCGTCCCTCCCAGTTTTCCGATGTGGAGCCGTGGCCCGATGATTGATAGTCATGCATTAGCACAAAGGCATCGGAAATGGCCTTGTCATCCTGAGTCACAACCAGAACTTGGAATGTCCGTGTACTGTTTTGCGCCAGCAACGGGATCGGAATGAGCAACACCGCCATTAGCCAAATTCGCATAATTGAGAGTTTAATCCTTTCAGGTCCGCCGGAAGGATTTGAGTGCAATCGCCTGATTTCAAGATTCGTGTTGGCGGATAATGTGCTGGGCGGTAGCCATGACCCGATTCAAGGAATTTGCAAGAATCCAAGCCGCTATCAAGTACAGGGATGAGTCCGAGCTTCGGTGGGCTGCCGAGTACTGTCAGATGAGGCTGCGAATAGTCACCCGGAAGGATCACACAAAGCACTGGCGCAATATCGAGCGCGACGTCACGGACACACTCCGCTCACTGGCTTCACCAACGCTCTGAATGGCATTTTGAGTGTAATCGGCTGTTTTCGTCAGTCGTCGAAGAGAGTGTAGACTGGCGCGTTATGCCCCTCTTCCCGAAGGTGTGCGTCGCGATAATCGCCGTCGGCATTTTGAACTTCGTAGTTTTTGTCTTTGTTGCGAGTCACCTCGGTGGAGATGCCGTAAACGGCAAGGTTGAGGATGGTCATTATTACCTTTTCGGAGTTCGTACTGAGTCAGGGCACAAGGTCTACACGGAGGTGAGCGAATCGGTCTTCACGTACAGTAAGTTGCACGTCTATAGCCTTCTCGCCTCATGGCCTCTGGTGATGGCTGCTGGCTTCGCGCGCAGCCGCTACAAGAAAGGACTGTCGGGCAATGGCGCCACTCCCCCATAACGCGATCAGCCAGGGATTTTGAGTGTGATCGCCGCTTAACGACAGTTGACATCTGACCTATACTTCCACCGTGCTCAATAACTCTGCAAAGTGGCTGCTTTGCATTGTCGTTCTTGCTACCAGCGTTCTTGCTCAAGTCAGAATCCTCGTTCCCAAGCAGCACTACCAAGAGCAAGAGCAGATTTCGGCAACGCTCGAAAACCAGACCTCCCATCCGAAACCGTGTGTGTTCAGTTTGGACAACGGTCTCCAAACGGAGACACGACTGAAGGCACCCCGTCTCCGTTCTTTGTGGAACGAAACGACAACGGCAGGTGGGGCGTTCTGCTAAACGGACCTGACGTTGGCAGTAATTCGCAGCCGGTGGAACTGGGCTCCGGCAAGTCGATGGAGTTTCCCTTCCGGTTGAATGGCGAAGGAACGATGCGGCTCCGACCGATTACTGGATCGGGTCCAGACCGGACCTGAAGTGTAACAGTCCTGCCAAGTCCACAAAACACTTGCGTTCCGCCACCTTCACAACCGGCAAGTTGTCGTAATATCCCCATTACACTCATCATTCGTTGCGGGCTGGTATGCTGATCGCGTTGCACATCCGGGGAGCCTAAGAGCGGCGGAGTGGCGGAAAGAGCAATTGAAAACAATTCTCTGGGTATTCTTAGCGCTCGTCGTTATCTTTTTCGGGATTGCCGAAATTAAGGCCTATTACCGTTTCTCACCTCTCTATCATCCGGCCCTTAAGTCAAAGTAGGCTACGACCAGCGATAGAGGTCTCGCTGGTTGTCGTAACATCCCATACACTCAGCGAGGCGGCTCTTAGCTCAACGATCAGAGGGGGCTGCATGCGAGAGGAACACCTCGGCGGTGTCGGCTTTCATGGAGGCCCACCCTGTCGCACAGAACGCGACAAGGGTGGGGCAACCCGGCTCTAAATCCCACCTCGTGGCTCAAAGCGTGCAATCGCCTGGTTTCGACAGTTACCAACGTGATGAGACGGTTCGAGAACGCTTCGGTGTCTAATCCTGCATAGAACTCCGTTGCAAGGGGAGTGCCCATCAAGGAGTCGCCATGCTCGATCCAAGTCGCTCAATCTGGGCAATGTGGCCCTACCTATCGTCGCTGGAAAGGCTGTTGTTCATAGCGCTGATTGTGCTCGGTGTTTACGTTCTCTTCTCAGCCGCCACTACGGTCTTAGGAGTTCGGAAAGCCAGAGCATTGCGCAGTGGCGGCAACTCTGACGCACAAACCGTCACGGCGCTTCGCAGCCGATCCGCCAGGGTGGACAAGCTGATTATGTCTGCCTTCTATCTGTTCGGCTGGGTCCTGTTCTGGGGCTTGCAAGGAGCGTATTTTACGATCATCGACGGTAAAGGACCGGCCGTTGAATCGGGCATCTTGCGGGATTTTGAACCTCATTTTGCGTTCGCGGCGAATGCTTTCTTCGCTTTCTTTATCCTGTACGCCGTTGCGTGGTTCATCTCATCCCGCGTGAGCAGATTGGCATTTCAGCCGACACCGTGACTTGTCGGTGGTACACAAGTGAGCCATGGTTGATGAAAAATCTCGAATACACTCATAGTCTCCGCTTCTCGCTCAACGATCGGGGCTGCCGTTACCAGCCGATCACGGCAATTTTGTAGGCCAGCAGAACGAACACGCTGGCGAACGTGATCCACACGGACACCGCGTATCGCCGGAAGAAGTAGAAGATAACCCCCGCCCAGCAAGCGCAAACCGCGATCAGGGCGCCGCCGACATAGAGGGCGGCTACCGCCGTCGAGAAGCTGGCGCTGTGGATGTGTTTGAGGCGGAAGAACTCACCCAGAGTTCTGACGATGATGAGAAAGTCGATCGTGATCCCTATCTGAGCCCAACGTTCCTTGTTCACGGGGAGAATTGTAGCTTCGTGCAGGGTGCTGCACACTGAAGGCTAGTTGGCGGGGTCGGCGAGCGCAGGCATTGCCCCCTCCAAAGCTGGATCTCCTTCGGATTGCCAGCGAGGTTGGGGGCTTGGGGAATGACCACCCTCGCTAGGACTCGGGCGGATCAATGGGGTCCCCGTAGACTTGGGCTAGGCTTCGCCTGCGCTGGACGGGCGAGGCGCCGTCCCCACACGGTTTGCGGTGCTCCCCCCGCTTGGGGCTCGCTTCGCTCGCCGGACAGCCGAGGCGGCTGTCCCCACATGGTTTGTCGTGGTTCCGGGCTCGCCTTCGCTCGCTGGACAGCCGAGGCGGCTGTCCCTACGCGCTTGTTACCGCCCCTGCACAAACAGGGACATCCCTGGATAACCCCGGAAGTGTCATCCTGCGTCTAAGTTACAGGCAGGAATCGAGGCCTTGGTGTCCCTGGACCGGGGCGTATAATCGATATAAGGAGTACCCCTATGAAGCTCAGATGGCTGGCAGGCGCGCTGGCAGTGGCGGCGTTCGCTGTGACGCCTTGGATGGTGGCGCAGACGACGGGACAGGATCCGCAGAATCAACCGACAACCCAGACGCCACAGAATGCCCCGAGCCAGGCTCCGAAGGACGTTCCGACGGGTTCCCCGGACGAAGGCAAGGTAAAGGCGAGCGACATGCAGAACGCTCCCAAGAAGCCGGACGCGGCGTTGCCGACACAGGATGACAGCCAGATCAAGCACGACGGCGGCAAGACCGACGTCGATGCCGTGGGCAACCGCAACGTGGGTTGCGGGCGCGGCGTGGGCAACTGGTACAGCGTCGAGAAGCAGGTGGCGATGGGACGCGGGTTCGCCCAGCAGATCGAGGCGCAGGTCAAGCTGATCAACGATCCGGTGGTCACGGAATACATCAACCGGGTCGGGCAGAACCTGGTGCGTAATTCCGACGCGCAGGTTCCGTTCACCATCAAGGTAATTGACTCCGATGTGGTGAACGCCATGGCGCTGCCCGGCGGATTCTTCTACGTGAATTCCGGGTTGATCCTGGCGGCGGATGAGGAAGCGGAAGTCGCCGGAGTGATGGCGCATGAGATCGCGCACGTGGCGGCCTGCCATGCGGCTCGCGAGCAGACGCGCGCCACCCTGATGCAGATGGCGTCGATTCCGTTCATCTTTGTGGGCGGCGGCATCGGTTATGCCGGATACGAGGCGGCCGGTTTGGGCGGCCTGTTCGGCATCCTGAAGTTCTCGCGCGGATTCGAAGCGGAAGCCGACTATCTGGGCATCGAGTACATGTATCGAGCGGGGTACGATCCTTCGGCGTTCGTATCGTTCTTCGAAAAAGTGCAGGCTATGGAGAAGAAGAAGCCGGGCACTCTGGCCAAGGCGTTCGATACCCATCCACAGAACGCGGACCGGATCGCCAAATCGCAGGACGAGATCCGCAAGATTCTGCCAGCCAAGCAGCAATATGTCGTGACCACTTCAGAATTCGACGAGGTCAAGGCGAGGCTGGCGTCGCTCGAGAACAAGCACAAGCTCCTCGATCAGAAGGATTCGTCGAAGCCCAGCCTGCGGCGGACCTCGAATCCCAGCGACAAGACGGACGACAGTAAGGACAAAGATGACGATCGTCCGACCCTGAAGCGGCGGGACGATTCGTCGAATTAGGAACCAGCTTTTGAGGGTGCCCCACCCATTCTCGCCGATTGGGTGGGGTTTTGCTTTGGGGTCAACGCACGGCGTCAAGATCCCCACCCAGATCGCGCAGGAAGCGCAAGGGCGGCGGGGCGGCCTCTCGAGGGTCGTTACTTGTGGGGAATCTCTTTTACGAAAGGTTGACATTGGAAGCGCAGCCGGTCGTTTATAATTCTAAAACTGTGCCTAAGTACTCCATCGTCGTTCCCCTACACAACGAGGAAGAGAACGTCACCGACCTTTACGACCGCCTGAAGGTGGTCATGGAAGCCCATGGGGAGAGCTTTGAGATTGTTCTCGTCGACGACGGCTCAACCGATCACACGTTTGCCATGCTGCGGGAAATCGCAGCGGTCGACAGCCGCGTGACGGTGGTCAAGCTGCGGCGGAACTTCGGGCAGACGGCGGGTCTGGCGGCGGGCTTCGACCATGCACGGGGCGAGTACATCATCGCCATGGACGGCGATTTGCAGCATGATCCCAACGATATTCCGATGTTTTTGGAAAAGGTGGCCGAAGGGTACGACATTGTTTCGGGCTGGCGAAAGAACCGCGTCGATAACTTCTGGATGCGCCGGATTCCGTCGCGCATCGCCAACTGGATGATGGCGAAGATCAGTGGCGTGAACATCCACGACTTCGGGACCACCTTCAAAGCGTACCGGCGCGATATTCTGGAGCAGGTGCCCCTGTACGGCGAACTGCACCGGTTCATCCCGGCGCTGGCCTCGTGGCACGGTGCAACCATCTGCGAAGTGCCGATCAAGAACGTGAATCGGGAGCGCGGCGCGTCGCATTACGGCATCACGCGCACGTTTCGCGTGTTTTTCGATCTGCTGACCATCCGGTTCCTGCTGAAGTACCTGTCGCGTCCGCTGCACTTTTTCGGCAGCATCGGCATGATGAGCATCTTTGGCGGGAGCGCCGTGGTGGCGTGGATCGGATTCGAAAAGTTCGTGAATCACGAGCACGTGATGACCGCTCACGGGCCGCTGATGATGGCCGCCCTCGGCTTGCTGCTCGGCGGATTGAACCTGCTGGCGATCGGACTGCTGGGCGAGATGCAGGTGCGGCACTACCACGAGCCGAGCCGGCGTGCGCCGTATTCGGTGGACCGTGTTCTGCGCTCGCAGAGCGAAGAGCACACCGTCTCGGAATAAACCCGAGCTTTCACGTGTGCACGGTCTCTTTGTCAAACTCAACGCCTTAACTGTCGGCCTTTACGCACTATTTCCCGCGTTGGTGGTCCGTCGCCTTCATCAGCACTTTTCCGTCACACTCTATCTTTGCCATTCCTCCGGCGGGAATTTCGTTCGAGACGCACATTTTGCAGCGCATGTTCTCGGCATCCGGCGGCATCAGCGTGCATGAGATGTCCAACTGCCTGCCATTCATCTCCATCTTCTCCGGCTTTGCCTCTGCCTCAGCGAGATCCCACAATTCGTAGATGGTCGATGCCTTGCTCATGAGCTGCTCCGGGCCTGCCATCCACTTTTTGCTCGCACCGTCCCAATCCGATGTAACAACGATTGCCGCCATCGGCGAGATCTTGGTGATTTCCACCTTCCGCGCTGGAGCCCCATCCGAGCCGGTGTAGGACACCCAATCGCCCACCCGCCCACCAGCCAGCGTACCTTTCGACTCGCGGATCACGTCAGGCTTAAGCGCTACGGGAAGGGGAACGGATGCCGCATGGGCAAAGCCGATGTTCTCCCGATGGATCCACTCGGCCCGTTCGCGAGCTCCGGCCGCGTCGCCCTTGTATCGTTCAGCCTCGGCGAGGGCTGACAGGTTGATCAGCACGGCCTCCAGCGATTCGTGATGCCGCCCGCGTTTTTCCTCGTAGTTTTTCAGCGCTTCACCCAGCAAGTCTCCCGCGCGATCGTAAAATCCTGCGGCGGTGTAGACCGCGCCGAGAGTATTTTGCATCGGCGCCATCATCTCTTTTACATCCGCCTCAGTCATACCCTCCGGCCGCAGCTCCAGGCCTTCCGACAGAACAGTGAGGGCGTACTTCAACTGACTCTCGGCCTTCGTCAAGTTTCCCTTTCGCAGATAGACTTCACCCAGCGCTCCCTGGCATCCCGTCAATTCCGGAGCGGCCGGCCCCATCAACTTTGACAGGGCATTCTCACTGTTTAGAAGCGTGGTCTCGGCCTCGGACAGCTTGCCCTGGCGGAGATACACCACGCCGATATTCTGCATTTCCATCAGATAGGGAGGCGCGTCCTTCCCCATCGTCTTTTCGAGGATGGAACGTGCCAGTTCGTAGTTCTCGAGCGCGGCCGCATCGTCTCCTGCGAGCAGGTTGAGCGTGCCCAGGTAGTCCGCCGCCACGGCGACATCGGTGGAATTCTCTCCGCTGCTTTTCCGCGCGATCGCCAGCTCCCGCCGCATTAACGGCATGGCGGGGATGTATCCGCCCTGTTCGCGATAGGCCTTCCCGATTTCCTCCAGCACAGGGATTAGAGCTGCATCCTCTTTGCCCTTGCTGCTTTCCAACTCGGCCAGTTGCTTTTCGAGCGCGGGCAAATTGTAGACAGTGTGGTCGAGCTGGCGACCCGGGCTTGGTGAGTTCTTGGAGGCGGCGTCATTTTGCGCCGCTGAAACCACGCACAGGAAAATACTCAGCTGCAAGGCCAGCGTGATGCGGGCGGTAGTCTCCTTCATAAGTCTTTCCTTTCTGATTTACCACCCGCAGGAGGGAAGACGGTTGCGGGGGTGCGATACGGGCCCACCCAAGGATGTCGAGGATTATACTCACTCGACGAGCGCCCGTGCCCATTTCTGAAGTTGTCGTCAGGGTTTGCGGTGGGCCCGGGCTAAGTCCACTGCGCCGGCGGCTGGCCTTTCTGCAGCCAGATGATGTAGTCGGTGCTGGGCGGAGTTCCGCCTAATTCCCGGAGACGGGTGGCGTTCTGTCCGCGGTGATAGTGGCTATGCATGGCGGCCTGAGTGAGGGCCTGGCGAATTGTGATTCTCGCCGGAGGACGGAACCAGGGCACCTCGATCATCTCTTCCAGGCGCGACGGGTCGGAATTCTTCAACAAGCCGTTCAACTGGTCGAGGCCTTCACGCGCGTAACTCTTCAGGTCGGCGGTCGCGGGGAAGTCTTCGATCTTCTTCACAGCGAACTGCGTGGTGCGCGGACCGACGATCCAGAAAAAAGCATGCTGCACCAGATGAATATGTACAAGGCGCTCACGAATCGCCTTGTCGGCAAGCGCCGCTGGATGGGATTCGAAGGCGTGCCAGTGCTCGGCGTCGGCCCACTCCTGGTGGGCGAAGAGTTCATCGAGAAATGAGAGCATCGTTCTTTCCTCTCCTGCCCGGTTATTTTTTCACAGTTTTCGAGTACGCAGCGTCCCGTTCAGCGCGTGAGGCTTGATCTGGCATGGGTTGCTGTTCTTGATGCTGTCGGACCTTGAGTTGACGGCCTTTGCGGTGGTAGGGTGACCAAGGCATTTTGCCTCTGTCGGCTCATGGAAGGCCCGGAGGTTCAAAGAGTAGAACGCAAGACTGGGGGGAGGCATGGCTTTCTTTGGGGTATATCGAGGGACAGTTCTGGACACCAACGATCCGGGGCCGGGCGGGCGCGTGAAGGTCAATGTAGAAGGTCGAACGGCGTGGGCGCTATCGACGCTGGATGGGCCTGACGTTCAGGTGGGATCGATGGTGATTGTGGCCTTTGAGCATGGTGATCCGGATATGCCGGTTGTGCTGGGGCGGGTGACGTAGGCGGAGTTGAGGCCAGCGCCTAATGGCGCTTTCTACTCGGGCCTTTACGGCATGCATAAATGCGTGCCCTGATACGAATCACACGCGAGATCCCTTCGCCTGAAGCTCAGGGCAGGCTCTTCACTTGCCTGAAGAACGGCTCCGCTCAGGATGATCCCTTTTCTCACGTGGTGTCTTGCCAGATTCGAGGTGCCGCTGCTTCCAAGAGCTCTGGACCAGCGAGCGTATAATAAACCGTTTGCGTTCGTGAGGAGTTTTCCCACCATGAAAGCCACCCAAACACAATACGAGTTGCAGCTGGCGCGCCGCATGTCGCGGCTGGGGACCGAAACTGCCTTTGAAGTTCTGAACAAGGCGCGAGCCTTGGAGCGGCAGGGACGGAGCATTGTGCATCTGGAGATCGGCGAGCCGGATTTCGATACGCCGTCGAATGTAGTGGAGGCGGCGGTGGATGCGCTGCACAAGGGATGGACACATTATGGGCCGTCGGCAGGATTGCCCGACTTGCGGCAGGCGGTCGCCGACTACGTCAGCCGCACCCGAGGCGTCGAGGTCACGAGCGATCAGGTTGTTGTCGTTCCAGGCGGAAAGCCAATTATTTTCTTCACGATCTTGGCACTTATTGATGAAGGGGATGAAGTCATTTACCCCAATCCCGGATTTCCGATCTACGAGTCGATGATCAATTACGTCGGCGGGCGGGCGGTGCCGATTGCGCTGCGCGAGGAGCGGGATTTTGCGCTCGACGTCAATGAACTGGAATCGCTGATCAGCAATCGGACGAAACTGATCATCATCAACTCGCCGCAAAATCCGACAGGTGGAGTGCTGCCGCGGAAGGATATTGAGCAGATCGCCAAGGTGATCGGCGACCGGAACATCATCATGCTGTCGGATGAAATTTACAGCCGGTTGCTGTTCGACGGCGGGCAGCATTTCTCGATCATGTCGGTGCCGGGGATGCAGGAGCGGACGATCCTGCTGGACGGGTTCTCGAAGACCTACGCGATGACCGGGTGGCGCATGGGATACGGCGTCATGCGAGCAGACTTGGCGGCGAACGTGACGCGGTTGATGACGAACTCGAACTCGTGCACGGCGAGCTTCACACAGGTGGCGGGGATCGAGGCGTTGCGTGGGGATCAGAGTTCGGTAGACCGCATGCGGGATGAGTTCCAGCGGCGTCGCGACGTGTTTGTCGCCGGGCTGAACAAGATCAAGGGATTTTCGTGCCGGATGCCGAAGGGCGCGTTCTACGTGTTCCCAAACATCACCGCGACAGGATGGAAGTCGAAGCCGCTGGCGGATGCGCTGCTGGAGCAGGCTGGGGTGGCGGCGCTGTCGGGGACGGCGTTTGGGGCATTCGGCGAGGGGTACCTGCGGTTCAGTGTGGCGAATTCGCTGGAGAACTTGCAGGAGGCGCTGAAGCGGATGGATGAGTGGACGAAGAAGAACCTATAACGGGAGCTACGTGGACCTCAGAGATTGCATCGAGTGTCTTATGCGACCGATCTGTTGGTATGTAGGGCTGACTCTGCTTCTTCTTGTCTCGCCGGGATTCGCCCAGGAGGGCCAATGCCCGCAGTACTCCGACGAGCCGGCCTTGCTTCGGTTTCTGCAGGACCATCGCTCGAAGAGCGTGGAAGCCGACCCAACGTGCGTCCGGCGCGCTTTTGCTGCTCTGTCGCACGACAAGTCGTACATCAAGGCCCTGGTGGAGTTGCTCGATTTCGAGCGAGACTACAGCCATGATGAAAAGTTACTCTCTCGCAGCAGCCAATATCCGGCAATCGGCGCACTGGCAAATTCGGATGCCGTGCCTTTCCTGATTAAGGCGATCGAAGAAAACGACAACGAAGTTGCCAGAATCAATGCCGCGGAAGCCCTCGATCTCGTTTACGGGGAGTGTATCCAAACGGCGATTTCGTTGTTAGAGAAGGAAGCAATCAAGCCAGAAACTTATTCCGAACAGCAATACCGGCTCCGTCAGGCCGAGAAATACATCAAGGAACGATTAGGCCCGCGCCCATGTAGGAAGAGAACTCAAGCCAAGAAAGGCGAGGAGTAATAGCCGATGCCATCTGGGAAAACCACTGCGCGTTCTGTAAAACCCAAGGCGTCGCGTCCTCATGCGCCGGGGTACGGATTTCCGACCAGCAGCAAGGGATTACTGCCGTGGGCGTGGGCGGAGACGCGGCTGAAGAAGTCGCACAACTACTGGATTACCACGGTAAAGCCCGACGGCTCGCCGCACACGATGGTGGTCTGGGGGCTTTGGCAGGATGGGAGATTCCTGTTCTCCACGGGAAGCAAGTCGCGGAAGGCGCGCAATCTGGCCGAGAATCCGCATTGCATTGTGTGTACCGAGCACGCGCACGAGGCCATCATCGTGGAAGGAGTGGCCGAGATCGCCGACGTCGCAGCGCGGCGGAAGATGCTGCCCGCATACGAACGCAAGTACAAGTTCGATATGTCGACGATGAAGGACGACATCCTGTCGATGAAAGAGCCCGTGTTCGCGGTGCGTCCGCGGGTAGCGTTTGCCATGTGGGAGAAGCACTTCCAGAGCAAGGCTACGCGGTGGAAGTTCGAGTAGGTCCCCCTGCACCTTCGATGGTTTCAGCCGTGTGAACGCGCCCTTCGCTTCGCTGTGGGCGCGGGGCGGACCAAGGCGTTCACCCCTACACAATCTGGCTCACCTTGCGGTGTGATTTCAATCACCGCCCGGGCGATGCCTTCCCCGATAGCCTCAATCCAAGGCACGTTTCTGCGCCTTCGTCCTAGTGTCCGCTTGCCAGAGGGGGAATCATGGCGCTCACCGATTCGACCACGGGGAAAGTCATCCGCGAGTACTCCATTGAACAACTGATCGAAACCGCCGACCTGATGCGGGCCTACGACCTGATCGCGCTGCATGCGGCGGGGTCGGGCCACGCGGGGGGCACGTTGTCGATCATGGATATTACGGCGGCGCTGTATCTAAAGGTCGCCAACCACGATCCGAAGAATCCGAACTGGGCAGACCGGGACCGGATCATCTGGTCGACCGGGCATAAGGCGCCCAGCCTGTATCTGGGGCTGGCGTTTGCCGGATTCTGTCCGATTGAGGATGTGGTGACGTTGCGCAAGTTGAGTTCGCCCTACCAGGGGCATCCGCACTGGCTGAAGCTGCCGGGAGTAGAAGTTTCGACAGGATCGCTGGGGCAGGGATTGAGCATTGCCGTGGGCATGGCCCTGGCGGCAAGACTCGACCACAAGGATCACAAGATTTTCTGCATCATGGGCGACGGCGAGCAGCAGGAAGGGCAGGTGTGGGAAGCGGCGATGGAGGCCGGGCACTATCGCCTCGATAACGTGGTCGCGATCATCGACTGCAACCGGCTGCAGATCGATGGCTGGGTGAAGGAAGTCATGGGAGTCGAGCCGCTGGCGGCCAAGTATGGGGCTTTCGGCTGGGATGTACTGCGGATCGACGGACACGACATGACGCAGGTGGTCGATGCCCTGAAGCAGGCACGCGAGGTGAAGGGGCGTCCGGTAGCGATTCTGGCGGATACGGTGAAGGGCAAGGGCATCAGCTTCATGGAGGATCAGGCTGGATGGCACGGCAAGTCGCCGAATCGCGAAGAGTTGAAAAAAGCGCTGGTAGAACTGGAACTGGACGACAAGATTCCGCTGGACAGATTGCTCGAACGGGCGAAGAAATATCAGGCTGAGGTGGATCACAAGCTCGACGCCAAAGTTCCGAAGTTCACCCGCGATTACTGGTGGAATGCCGGCGGCGCGATGAAGGTGAAGATGGAGCCGACGCGCAAGGGCTTCGGGCAATCGCTGGCGGCGAATGGAGACGATCCGCGAGTCGTTTGCCTGGGGTTGGATATCTCGGGATCGATCACCATCAGCGATTTCTACAGCGGCAAGCCGGCGCGGAAAGAGCGCTGGCTGAGCATGGGAATCGCGGAGCAGTCGGCGACCGCGGCGGCGGCAGGTCTGGCGCGGGAAGGGAAGCTGCCCGTGCTGGGCACATACGCGACGTTCGCGGCGGCGCGGAACCTGGACCAGATTCGTACCTCGGTGTGCTATGGCAATTTCAACGTGATGATTGCCGGGGCGCACGGAGGCGTTTCGGTGGGTCCGGATGGCGCGACGCATCAGGCGCTGGAAGACCTGTTTGCCATGCAGGGGCTGCCGAATATGTCGGTGGTGGTTCCGTGCGACATCGTCGAGACTCGCAAGGCGACGGATTATTTACTGCTCAAGCATGTCGGGCCGAAATACATACGATTCGCGCGCGAGGCAACACCGATCGTCACAGACGACAAGACTCCGTTCGTGTTTGGGAAGGCGAACGTGATCCGGCTGCGGCGCGAAAGCCCGGATTTCCTGGAGGCGTTCGAAACCGTGCTGGCGTCAGCCTACACGAACGAGCACGAGGACTTGAGTATCGTCGCGTGCGGGCCGATGGTGCCGGAAGCGATGCGGGCGGCATACATCCTGAAGAAGGAGTTTGGGTATGAGGCGCGTGTGCTCAACGTACATACGCTCAAGCCCATTGACGGTGAGGCGATCGTGCGGGCGGCGCTGGATACCGGCGTGGTGGTAACGGCCGAGGAACATCAGATCGGAGCGCTGGCGTGGCGGGTGAGCGCGCTGCTGACGGAGAGTCCAGAACTGTACGGACATCCGGTCATCACGGGCGCGATCGGAGTGAAGGATCGCTTCGGGGATTCGGGCGCGCCGTGGGAACTGATTAAGGAATTTGAAGTGAGCGCGGAGCACATCGCCGAGAAGGCACTCGGACTGATGCGGATGAAACGCACAAGCCCCCACAATGAGCCCATGCTGACAGGACACGGAGTGGGCTAGCCGCCGGGAGGAAGACGATTCGCACATCCGGGAAGAAGAATGCGCAGGATCCGATGGACCCGGAGGATGTGCGACGTTATCTGGAGGTGCTTGGGGTTACCCAGCACTCTCCCAGTCTTAGCGGCCTGAGGCAGCTTGTACTAGCACAACTGACGCGGGTTCCTTTCGAGAACATCTCGAAGCTCTATTACCGGAAGCAGTTTGGACTGCTGGACATCCCTTCGATCGACCGCTATCTCGAAGGCATCGAGCAATACCATTTCGGTGGAACCTGCTACTCCAACAATTTCTATTTTTACTGTTTGCTGGCCGGCCTGGGGTACGAAGCAAGATTTTGCTCGGCGGACATGGCTACACCCGATGTGCACGCGGTCATCCTCGTGACCCTGGATGGCCGTGAGCATCTGGTCGATGCGGGATATGCGGCGCCGTTTCTGGAGCCGCTGCCGCGCGATTTGAAGACCGATTACGTGGTAGAGCTGGGCCGGGATCTATACGTGCTGAAGCCGCAGGATGGGCAAGGGCGATCAAGACTGGAACTGTATCGCGACGGTGCATTGAAGCACGGATATCTGGCGAAGCCTGAGCCTAGAAGGATTGAGGATTTCCGGCGGGTGATCGCCGGATCGTTCTGGCCGGAAGCGACGTTTCTGAACTGCATCCTGGTGACAAGGTTCTTCCCTGGACGGTCGGTTGTGATTCATAATCTGAACCTGATCGAATCGCGCGGAGAGCGGTGCGAGGTGCGGCATTTGACTGATCTCGATGAAACCGCAGCGGCGATTCAGGAACAGATTGGGATTCCGCGAAAAGTGGTGACTGATGCGGTGGCCGACCTGACGGGTATGCAGGACGCCTGGAGTTAGAGAACGGGCGCGAAGTCACGAGGATGTGAACCGTGCGAACGAAAGGGAGTTGGCATGGCTTTCACCAACTGTTACGAAGATCCGCAGCACGCTGAAGCCTACGCGAAGCTGCAGTTTGCCAACACGTATTACCTTGCCTATCGGGACCTGCCGGAGATCATCAGCACGCATGTTGGGGGGAAGAAGGCCATCGACTTCGGTTGCGGGACGGGACGTTCGACGCGCGTCCTGAGCGGGCTGGGCTTCGATGCGGTCGGGATCGATATTTCCCAGGAGATGATCGCCAAGGCGAAGGAGATGGATCCTGCGGGCGATTACCGCTTCGTCAAGGACGATGATTTCAGCGGCCTTGAGCCGGCGGCTTTCGATCTGGTTGCCTCGATTTTCACCTTCGACAATATCTCCGGATTCCTGATGAAGATGCGGCTGTTCCGCGACCTGGCCGGGCTGCTGAAGCCGTCGGGGAAGTTGATCAGCGTGGTCTCCTCGCCGGAGATATATCTCCACGAATGGGCATCGTTCTCGACGAAAGACTATCCGGAGAACCGGACGGCGCGGACGGGCGACGTGGTGCGAATCGTTACCACGGACTTTCCCGACCGCCGTCCGACGGAGGATATCTTATGCACCGACGAGTCCTACAAGGAAATCTACGAACGTAGCGGGCTCAATGTTGTGGCGATGCATCGCCCTCTGGGCAGGCCAGAGGAACCCTATCCCTGGGTGAATGAAACGGCGATTGCTCCGTGGGTGGTCTACGTTCTGGAGCGGCAGGCGCAGAAATAGATCGTTACCTTCGTTACCAGGCGGGAGAAACCACCGGTATGGGTGGCGGCGCAGATTCGTCCCTATAATGCGAACACGCTAAAACAGGATGGCTTGGTATTTCCCGCGAGTCCGACATGGAAGAGCTTGATCTGGACCGCGCCGTCCGAACTGCTATCGTGCGAGGGCACACCGGGCTTGCATCTCGTCAGATAATTGACACTACCGCTGGTCTGCTGAACAATTAGCTATTCCTGCAATCGATTCTTTTTGTTTCCACAGGAGGAAGAGTGTATGGCCGATGAGGGCGAACAGATCCACGTAGAGAGTCACTCCAACGCCGGGAAGTGGATTCTGCTGGTTGCGGCGTTGCTGGTCGTGGCCGTGGGCGCTTACGGATTCTACAACACACACATGGCAGTGCAGAGGCTCACCAGCGATCTGGCCGCCAGCCAGGGGCAGGTGAAAGAACTGCAGAACCGCATGCAGACGGCGGAAGCCGAGGAAGAGACCCTCGCGCAGCAGGCCGGCATGACCAAGAAGGAGCTGGCGCAACGCACGGCCGAATTGCAGGCCGAGCAGCGGGCTGCCGCAGCGCGGATCGAGAAAGAGCAGAAGGCGCAGATCAACGCGGTGAGCGGCGATATTGCCGGAGTGAAGACTGACGTTGGTGGCGTAAAGACCGACCTGGGCAATACCAAAGCCGATCTGGAAGCGACCAAGGCGAAGCTGTCGACTGCGGTGGGAGATTTGACGGGGCAAAGCACCCTGATTGCCGCGACCCGGGCCGATCTCGACTTGCTGAAGCACAAGGGCGACCGCAACTACTACGAATTCACGCTGCTGAAAGGCGCCAAGCCGCAGCCAGTCTCGACCGTGAGCCTGCAACTGCGAAAGACCGATCCGAAGAAGGGCAAGTTCACGCTGAACGTGACCGCTGACGACAAGACGATCGAGAAGAAGGATCGCAACGTGGCCGAGCCGATTCAGTTTTACTCGGGACGCGATCGCATGTTGTTTGAGCTCGTGATCTGGACCGTGGACAAAGATAAGGCGAACGGTTACCTCAGCACGCCGAAGAATGCACCGGTTCCGGTGACGGCATCGGCACCAGGAAGCGGGAATTGAGCGGAATGTTTTTCCCCGGCGGGCACGTGATTCTGCAGATTGTGCTCCGCACGGCAGTGATTTATCTGCTGGTGCTGATGGGTGTGCGTTTAAGCGGCAAGCGTGAGGTCGGGCAGATGACCCCGTTCGACCTTACGCTGCTGCTCCTGCTGTCGAACTCCGTACAAAATGCAATGACTGGGCCCGATACGTCGCTGGCCGGTGGTGCCGTGGCGGCAGGCACGTTGCTGATTCTGAACTATCTGGTCGCCGAGGTCTCGGGGACCAACCGCCGCTTCCGGCGGCTGATCCAGGGGCAGCCCTCGCTTCTGATTCACGACGGAAAGATTATCGAGGCTCACCTGGCGCGGGAGCACGTGAGCGTGGATGAACTGCACCGGGCGCTGCGCGAACATGGCATCAACAGCGTCGATCAGGTCGCGCTCTCGGTGCTGGAAGTGGACGGATCGATCTCTTGCCTGAAGTATGAAGAAATCAAGGCGGACGCGAACACGCATCTGGTGCGACGAAGATTCATACAGAAGAAGCAGTAGTAGCTCACTCCCTGACTTTCCCACCTTGAGTACGGCTTCACTCTTGAAAATCATTTATTGAAAAGGTGGCCGCCCGGACGTGACGCGGCGCACCGAATTGCTGCGCTCCGTTCCGGTAGCATCCTGCTCGAAAGGGGATTCGATGACCACTGCCGAGCCGGACCACAGTCTGCAGCAGATCCTTGCGATTACAGAAGCGGAGGCGAGAGCCATTGAGTCAGGCGAGACAGAGGGATACTTTGCGCTGCTGAGCGACGACGCCGTGTTCCTACCGCCGAATGTTGCCAGCAAGACCGGGGATGCGCTGCGGCAATGGCTCCGCGACTTTGTCGAGAAATTCAAGATCG
>Ga0335080_10000162_pt1 | contig 57917 bp, 45 predicted proteins | sample Lox_Sample_34_FD_206720 | JGI IMG/M metagenome (GOLD analysis project Ga0335080, IMG submission 206720) | Soil microbial communities from Loxahatchee National Wildlife Refuge, Florida, United States - Lox_Sample_3.4 | ecosystem: Environmental > Terrestrial > Soil > Wetlands | place: USA... | reverse complement strand
TCGTTGAAAAGGTGGGCTTCGACGAGGTCACCTTCGACGGCTGGCACGGCTACGACACCGACTTCACGTTCCGCTGCCACCTCACGGGCTATCGTCTCGCCGTCTGCCTCGACATCCGGCTCATCCATTTCTCGGAAGGGACCGTCGACGACGAGTGGCTTCGCTACGCCGAGCGCTTCCAGCAGAAGCACGGCTCGCAGCTGGCGCCGGAGGAGGAGGACTGGTTCGAAGTTCGCAAGCGCGTGGCCACGCGCGAAGAGATTCTCGCCGCCTACGACATGACGCGCCTGCGGCGGCTGACCGATGAGATCCTGCGCCGGGCCTGAGGCGATCGAGTCGGCGCTTGCCGCGCTGGGCCCGGGCCCTCTCGACGAAGCAGGCGTCGCAGCGCAGGTCGCACCGCTCTTTTCCCGCGCGCTCGCCCGCCGCGCGCGCTGGATCGATCTCGCCAATCACTCGCTGGGCCGGCCGCTCGACGCGACCGCCGCCGACGTGGCGGAAGCGCTCTCGCTATGGGAGACGCAGATGGGCGACGCCTGGGACGGCTGGCTCGCGGAGCGTGACGCCTACCGTGCGCGGCTCGCGCGGCTGTGCGGAGCGCCGCGCCCCGATTGCATCGTCCCCAAGACCAGCGCCGGGCAGGGCCTGCGCGCCATTCTCAACAGCTATCCCCGGGAGAGCCTGCCGCGAGTCGTCGCCACGCGCGGCGAGTTCGATTCCGTGGACGTGATCCTGCGTCACTACGCCCACCACGGGCGCATCGCGCTCGCGCTGGTCGAGCCGCGCGCCGACGGGCTCTTCGCGGCCGAGGATCTTCTCGGTGCCGTGCGCGCCGGCGCCGACCTGGTCGTCGTCTCTCAGGTGCTGTTCAACACGGGGCAGATCCTGCCCGACCTCCCGGCGGTGGTCGCGGCGGCGCACGTCCGTGGTGCGAGGCTGCTGCTCGATGTCTATCACTCGCTCGGCGTGTTTCCGGTCGACTTGGCCGCGCTCGACGTCGATTTCGCGATCGGCGGCAGCTACAAGTACCTGCGCGGCGGCCCGGGCGCGTGCTATCTCTACCTGCACCCGCGTCATCTCGACGGCTCGCTCTCCACGCTCGACGTCGGCTGGTTCGCCAAGGAGGAGCCGTTCGCCTACGAGCGTCCCGATCCTCCCCGGTTCGCGCCGGGCGGCGATGCCTTCTTCGAGTCCACGCCGCCGATCCTGCCGCTCTACCAGGCGCGGGCGGGCCAGCTGTTCACGCTGGCGATCGGCGTCGCGCGGCTGCGTGCGCATTCGCTCGCGCAGCAGCGGCGACTGGTCGAGCTGCTGGCGGAGCGTGGTGTGGCCGCAACCGGCGGCGGCGAGGATCGCGGCGCGTTTGCCGTGGTCCGGCTCCCCGGCGGCGAGGCCGAGCGCTGCTCGGAACGGCTCGCCGAGCGCGGCGTCGTGACCGATGCCCGCGGGCCGTGGCTGCGGCTGTGCCCCGACGTGCTCACCACCGACGACGAGCTCGTCCGGGCCGCCGAGCAGGTTGCCCGGGCGCTGCGCGGCTAAGGCTCTCCCCCGCGCGGTCACCGCGCGATGAAGTGCACCAGGGTGGCGATCGCCAGCACCAGGAGCGCGGCGCCGAGCAGACCCGCCAGGACGACGTGCACCGGCTTGATGCTGCCGAGGTCCCGCTCGCCGGATGCGCGCTTGCGCACGCCGAAGAAGCTCCAGAAGACGGCGCCCATGACCTGCAGGAAGCCCGCCGTGGGTCGCTCCGGGCGGTCGGGTTCTAGCTCCGTCATCGTCCGAGCTTAGCACGCGGCAGACGCCCGCCCGGTCCGCGCATCCGCGGACGGGCGTTCCCCGTATATGCGAGTACGGCGCCGGCGAAGGCCCGGTACCGATTTCAGTCCCCAAGGAGAGGAGAACCCAATGCATACGAAGCTTCGACGGCTGGCGCTTCCCGCGGCGCTCGCGGCAGCCCTGCTGCTCACGGCCTGTCAGGACATGAGCATGAAGCCAATGGCGGACAAGAGTCTCTACGACCGTTTGGGCGGGAAGGGCGCGATCACCGCCGTGGTCGACGACTTCGTGGGCAACGTCGCGTCGGACAGCCGGATCAACGGCTTCTTCGCCAGGGCCGACATCCCGAGGCTCAAGATGAACCTCGTCGACCAGATCTGCCAGGCCACCGGAGGGCCGTGCGTCTACAAGGGCAAGGACATGAGGACCGCGCACAAGGGCATGGGCATCACGGACGCCGACTTCGATGCGCTCGTGCAGGACCTGGTCAAGTCGCTCAACAAGTTCAATGTTCCCTCCAAGGAGCAAGGCGAGCTCCTCGGCATTCTCGGACCGCTGAAGCCTCAGATCGTGAACCAGTAGGCTGGCGGGGCGGCGGCGCGCCTGCTCCTCACGCGCCGCCCTTTTTCGCGTTTGCCCGCGAGAGACCGGAGCCAGCCGCCGCCGGACGCGGTTTGCGCTTGAAATTCCTCCCGGATTCCCAATCTAGCGGTAGTCTTTGGGTACCGGGGATCTCATGCGTCTGGACAAGCTGACCACCAAATTCCAGCAGGCGCTCGCCGACGCGCAGAGCCTGGCGCTGGGCAACGACAACGGCTTCATCGAGCCGCAGCACCTTCTGTCCGCGCTGCTCGCGCAGGAGGACGGCGGGACGGCGTCGCTCCTGTCGCGGGCGGGGGTCAACGTTCCCCCGCTCAAGTCTGCGCTCACGAAGGCGATCGGGCGGCTCCCCAAGGTCGAGGGGCAGGGCGGCGAGATCAGCATCTCGCGCGAGCTCAACAACCTCCTCAATCTCACCGACAAGGAAGCGACCAAGCGCGGCGACCAGTTCGTCGCGAGCGAGCTCCTCCTGCTCGCGCTCGCCGACGACAAGAGCGAGACCGGGCGGCTCGCCAAGGAATACGGGCTGACCCGCAAGGCGCTCGAGAAGGCGATCGAGGCCGTCCGCGGCGGTGCAGGCGTCGACTCGCAGGAAGCCGAGGGGCAGCGCCAGGCGCTCCAGAAGTACACCATCGACCTCACCGAGCAGGCGCGCTCGGGCAAGCTCGACCCGGTCATCGGCCGGGACGACGAGATCCGCCGCGTGGTGCAGGTGCTGCAGCGGCGCACCAAGAACAACCCGGTGCTGATCGGGGAGCCCGGGGTGGGCAAGACCGCGATCGTCGAGGGTCTCGCGCAGCGCATCGTCAACGGCGAAGTGCCCGAGGGGCTCAAGAACAAGCGCGTGCTCTCGCTCGACATGGCGGCGCTGCTCGCGGGCGCGAAGTACCGCGGCGAGTTCGAGGAGCGGCTCAAGGCCGTGCTCAAGGACATCGCCGCCGACGAGGGCCGCACGATCGTCTTCATCGACGAGCTGCATACCATGGTGGGCGCGGGCAAGGCCGAAGGTGCCATCGACGCCGGCAACATGCTCAAGCCCGCGCTCGCCCGCGGCGAGCTGCACTGCGTCGGCGCGACGACGCTCGACGAATACCGCAAGTACGTCGAGAAGGACGCGGCGCTTGAGCGGCGCTTCCAGAAGGTGCTGGTCGACGAGCCTTCGGTGGAGGCCACGATCGCCATTCTCCGCGGCCTGCAGGAACGCTACGAGATCCACCACGGCGTGGAGATCACCGATCCGGCGATCGTCGCCGCGGCCGAGCTCTCGCATCGCTACATCACCGACCGCTTCCTTCCCGACAAGGCGATCGACCTGATCGACGAGGCCGCCGCGCGAATCAAGATGGAGATCGATTCCAAGCCGGAGGCGATGGACAAGCTCGATCGCAGGCTGATCCAGCTCAAGATCGAGCGCGAGGCGGTCAAGAAGGAGAAGGACGAGGCCTCGAAGAAACGGCTGACCGCGATCGAGGAAGAGATCAAGCGGCTCGAGCGCGAGTACGCCGATCTCGACGAGATCTGGCAGGCCGAGAAGGCGCAGGTGCAGGGCGCTCAGCACATCAAGGAGGAGATCGACAAGCTCAAGCTCCAGATGGAAGACGCGCGCCGGAAGGGCGACTGGCAGAAGATGTCCGAGCTCCAGTACGGGAAGCTGCCGCAGCTCGAGGCGCAGCTCAAGAAGGCCGACAGCAAGCTCGCCAAGGAAGCGGCCAAGAAGCCTTCGCTCCTGCGCACGCAGGTCGGCGCGGAGGAGATCGCCGAGGTCGTGTCCCGCGCGACGGGCATCCCGGTGTCCAAGATGATGCAGGGCGAGCGCGACAAGCTCCTGCATATGGAAGAGGCACTGCACAAGCGCGTCGTCGGCCAGGACGAGGCGGTGCAGCTCGTCTCCGACGCGATCCGGCGCTCGCGCTCGGGGCTCGCCGACCCGAACCGTCCCTACGGATCGTTCCTCTTCCTCGGACCGACGGGCGTGGGGAAGACCGAGCTCTGCAAGGCGCTCGCGGAGTTCCTGTTCGACTCCGAGCAGCACCTGATCCGCATCGACATGTCGGAGTTCATGGAGAGGCACTCCGTCGCGCGGCTGATCGGCGCGCCCCCGGGCTACGTGGGCTACGAGGAAGGCGGCTATCTGACCGAGGCCGTGCGGCGCAAACCCTACAGCGTGATCCTGCTCGACGAGGTCGAGAAGGCGCATCCGGACGTGTTCAACGTGCTGCTGCAGGTGCTCGACGACGGGCGCATGACCGACGGCCAGGGGCGCACGGTCGACTTCAAGAACACCGTCATCGTGATGACCTCGAACCTGGGCTCGCAGATGATCCAGCAGATGGCGGGCGACGACTACGGCGTGATCAAGCTCGCGGTGATGGCCGAGGTGAAGACGACGTTCCGGCCGGAGTTCATCAATCGCATCGACGAGATCGTCGTGTTCCACGCGCTCAGCGAGAAGAACATCGAGTCGATCGCGAAGATCCAGCTGAAGGCGCTGGAGGCGAGGCTCGCGAAGCTCGAGATCAAGCTCGACGTCGCGCCGGCGGCGCTTGCCGAGGTGGCGAAGGCGGGCTTCGATCCGGTGTACGGCGCCCGACCGCTCAAGCGCGCGATCCAGCAGGAGATCGAGAACCCGCTCGCGAAGGAGCTCCTCACCGGCAAATTCGCCGCCGGCGACACGGTACGCGTGAGCGAGAAAGCCGGCAGGATCGCGTTCTCGCGCGCCGGCGCCTGACGCCGTTTCGGCCGGCCGCCACGCCGCCGCCCGGCTTCCCGGCGCCGGGCAAACCGGCCGCCCACTCGCTTCCTAGTAGTAAGGCGCCATCCGCCGGAGGACCGCGTGGGGACCTTGGTTCGCGTGGCGTCCGAACGCCCGGCGCAGCGCCGCGCCGAGGCGCTCGAGGGCGCTCGGCGGGCGCTTCACGCGCAGCCGAGAGTTCTCCTCGGCGACGACGACCGTGCGTCCGCGGCGGTCGATCTCGAAGCGCATGCCGTCGGTCAGAATGATGTCGCGCAGGTCGCCGTCCTGGGTGATCCAGAGGCAGCCGTAGTCGACCGCGATGGCGGTGCCGCGGGCGTTGTCCAGCACGATGGTGTCCCGGGCGTGCAGGACGGAGCGGCGGTCGGCGGCGGTGACGGGCGGATCGAAGGGCATGGTGGATCTCCTGTCGAATGCGTACAATGCATGCATGGCCTCGCTCCTTCGTCTCGTCCGGCGCGCGCGATGCATGCCAGGAGTATCGGGGCCGGAGGCGGTGGTCACAAACGAAATCGCCGCATCAGTTGCATGAGAAAAGGGAATGGCTGAGCCCAACGCAGGAAAGCCCGGCGATGCCGCCCGGCCGCGGCGGCTACCCTCTCTCGACCTGCTGAAGGGCTTCGAAGCTGCCGCGCGGCACCTGTCCTTCACCCGCGCGGCCGAGGAGCTCTTTCTCACCCAGTCGGCGCTGTCGCGGCAGATGCAGGCGCTCGAGGAACAGCTCGGGCTGGCGCTCTTCGAGCGCCGGCACCGCCAGCTGCTGCTCACCGACGCCGGTCAGGTCCTCCATGCCACGGCGAAGTCGGTGCTCGAGGAGATCGCGCAGACCGTCGCCGTGATCCGCCGCGAGCAGGCCAGGCAGCCGCTGACGGTGTCGACGAATCAGCCGTTCGCGTCGCTGTGGCTCATCCCGCGGCTCGCGCATTTCCGCGAGCGCTACCCCGACATCGACGTCTACATCTCCGCCGACAACCGCGTGGTCGACCTCGAGCGCGAAGGCATCGATCTGGCAGTGCGCTATTGCGGCGAAGCGAGCGTTCCGCCCGGCTCGCTGCGGCTCTTCGGCGAGCGCCTCGTGCCCGTGTGCAGCCCCGCGCTCGCGAGCGACCGCTCGCGCCCGCTCAAGCGCCCGGAGGACCTCGCGCATCACGTCCTGCTGCACATCGACGACGAGCGCGGTCGGTTGCCGTGGCTCAATTGGTCGGCCTGGCTGGCGGCGAACGGCGTCGGGCCCTTCTCGTCCGCCGGGTCGCTGCGCTTTAACCATTTCGACCAGGTGATCCAGGCGGCCATCGACGGGCAGGGTGTCGCTCTCGGTCGCGAGCCGCTGGTCGATCGCCTTCTGCGGCAGCGGAAGCTCGTCGCCCCTTTCCGCGACCGCTACGCCACCCCGCGCGCCTACTACATCGTGCGCTCGGCGCACGCGGCGCTGCGGCCGGAAGCGCAGGCGTTCAGCGACTGGCTGCAGGAAGAGGCGCGCGCCGACGCCGTCGATGCGGCCGCGTCGACTCCCAGGCGCTCCGCCCGTCCGCGCGTGCGCAGGGACCGGTGAGCGCCGACAGAGACTCGTCAGCGAAGACCGCCGCCCACGGTCGCGGCCACGCGGGCCTCGCGCCGTCCCCGTGGATCGTCCGCTTCGCCCCGCTGGTGGCGCCGGGCGGGCGAGTGCTCGATCTCGCCGCCGGTTACGGGCGGCATGCACGGTTCTTCGCGGGGCGGGGCGCGCAGGTCGTGGCGGTCGATCGCGACGCCGCGGCGCTCGCCACGCTCGCAGGGTCGCCGCGGATCGAGACCCGAGTGGCCGATGTCGAGGATGGCGCGTGGCCGTTTCCCGGCGAGCGCTTCGACGCAATCGTCGTCGTGAACTATCTGCACCGCGCGCTCTTCACGCATCTCCTCGCCGCGCTCGCGGGCGACGGCGTGCTGCTCTACGAGACCTTCGCGCTCGGCAATGCGGCTTACGGCAAGCCGTCGAATCCGGCATTTCTGCTCGAGCCGGGCGAATTGCTCGAGATCGCACGCCAGCGCCTCGTCGTCGTCGCATTCGAGCAGGGCCACGTCGACGGCGAGCGGGCGGCGGTCATCCAGCGATTGGCGGCGGTCGCCGCGGGAAGGAGCTGGCCGCCGCGCCTGCCCGGCGATGGATTGGGGTAGAATGCCGCATTTTTCGGGCAGTCGAGGATGCTGAAGGGAAGTCTGGTCGCGATCGTCACGCCGATGCAGGACGGCGGGGCGCTCGATCTGCCCGCGTTCGGCCGCCTGATCGATCGCCATGTCGCGAGCGGCACCGCGGCCATCGTCGCCGTCGGGACGACGGGTGAATCGCCGACCGTCAACGTCGAGGAGCACTGCGCGCTCATCCGCGCCGCGGTGGAAAGCGCCGCCGGCCGCATCCCGGTGATCGCCGGCACGGGCGCCAACGCCACGACCGAAGCCATCGAGCTGACGGCCTACGCCCAGAAAGTGGGCGCGGCCGCCGGCCTGTCGGTCGTGCCGTACTACAACAAGCCGTCGCAGGAAGGTCTCTACCGACACTTCCGCACGATCGCCGAAAAGGTCGACCTGCCGCTCATCGTCTACAACGTCCCCTCGCGGACCGTGGCGGATCTCGCGAACGAAACGGTGCTGCGCCTCGCGCAGGTCCCAGGTGTCGTCGGCATCAAGGATGCGACTGCCGATCTCGCGCGCGGCAGCGAGCTGCTGCGCTCGCTCGCGGCGGCCGGCAAGACGGACTTCGCGGTGTACAGCGGCGACGACTTGAGCGGACTGCCGCTGATGTTCATGGGCGGGCACGGCGTGGTCTCGGTCACCGCCAACGTCGCGCCGCGGCTTATGGCCGAGATGTGCGCGGCCGCGCTGTCCGGCGATCTCGGCAGGGCGCGCTCGCTCAACGACCGGATGCTGCCGCTGCATCGGCGACTGTTCCTGGAGGCGAATCCCATTCCCGTGAAATGGGCGCTGGCCGAGATGGGGTGGATCAAGGGCGAGCTGCGCCTGCCGCTCACGCCGCTCGCCGCTCAACATCACGAAGCCGTGCGCGCTGCGTTGCGCGAAGCCGGCTGCATCTGAAGGAGGTTTCAGCATGTCGCATGCTCCGAATCCCTGCCCGCCGGGCCGCCTCGCGGCCTGGCTCGGCGCGGCTGCGCTCTCGCTCGCTCTCGCCGGCTGCGAATCGACGACGTTCTCGGTAGGCAAGAAGATCGAATACAAGTCGGCGAGCTCCGCCCCGGCGCTGGAAATCCCGCCGGATCTCACCACGCCGGCGTACGACGACCGGTACCTCGCATCTACCGCGTCGGGAGCGGCCGCCGCGAAGGCGACCGGCAAGCCGAGCGAGGTCCTGCCGATCAACGGCGAGGCGAAGGTGATGCGCGCCGGCACGGAACGCTGGCTGGTGGTGAAGACGACGCCCGACGCGGCATGGAGCGTGCTGCGCGATTTCTGGGCGCAGAACGGCTTCGCCATCGCGATCGACCAGCCCACGCTGGGGATCATGGAAACCGACTGGGCGGAGAACAAGGCCGACGCGCCCATGAGCTGGCTCACCAAGTACACCAGCCAGTACCTCGATTTCCTCAGCGATACCTATCGGCGCGACAAGTTCCGCACGCGCATCGAGCGCGGCAGCGAGCCAGGCACCGTCGAGATCTACATCACGCACTACGGCGCGGCGCAGATGCCGACGAAGACCAAGCAAGCCTCGCCGGAAGACTGGCAGTGGCAGGCGACGCCGCCGAACCCCGAGCTGGAGGCGGAGTTCCTGTCGCGGCTGATGGTGAAATTCGGAACGCCGGCCAATGCCGCGACGACGGCGGTGGCTTCGGCGGCGTCCAGCGCGCCGAGGGCGCACATCGAGAAGGACAAGGACGGTGCGAGCCGGCTGGTCGTCGACGACGCCTTCGATCGCGCCTGGCGGCGCGTGGGCCTCGCGCTCGATCGCACCGGGTTCACAGTGGTCGACCGGGACCGCTCGCAGGGACTGTACTACGTGCGCTACGCCAACCCGGACACCGAGGCCGGCAAGCAGAAGGGCCTGCTCGACAAGCTCAAGTTCTGGAAGCCCGACGACAAGGACAAGCCCGAGCAGTATCGCGTGGTCGTGACTCAGGCCGATCCGAACAGCGTCGTCACCGTGCAGGACCCGAAGGGCGCGGCCGACCGGTCGGCCAACGGCGACAAGATTCTCGCGCTTCTGCAGGACCAGCTGAAGTGATCGCGGGCGGCGCGCGCGCTTCGACTCCGGTCTAGGCTCGCCATGCGCTTCGCGTCGCTCGGCAGCGGGAGCGAGGGCAACGGCTTGCTGGTCGAGGCCGGGCGCACGCGGGTCCTGATCGACTGCGGCTTCGGGCTGCGCGACGCGATCGAGAGGCTCGAGCGCCTCGACGTCGAGCCCGAGAGCATCACCGCGATCCTGGTGACCCACGAGCACGGCGATCACATCGGCGGCGTGGCGGCCTTCGCGCTGCGCTTCGAGACTCCGGTGTGGCTCACCTTCGGCACGCTCTCGGTGGTTTCCGAGCGCTTCGCCGAGCTGCCCTGCGTCCGCGGCTTCGACAGCCACGACCGGTTCGCGATCGACGGGGTCGAGGTGCATCCGTTCCCCGTGCCGCACGACGCCCGCGAGCCGGTACAGTTCGTGTGTTCCGACGGGCAGCGGCGGCTGGGCGTGCTGACCGATCTCGGAGCGTCCACCGCGCACGTCGAGGCGAGCCTCTCGGGCTGCGATGCGCTGGTGCTCGAATGCAACCACGATCGCGATCTGCTCGCGAGCGGCGACTACCCCGAGCCGCTCAAGCGCCGGATCGCGAGCAAGTTCGGCCACCTGGACAACGCCACGGCGGCGGGCTTGCTGTCGCGCATCGACGCCTCCCGCCTGAAGCACCTGATCGCCGCGCACCTTTCGCGCGAGAACAATCGCCCCGAGCTCGCGCGTACCGCGCTCGCGAGCGCGCTCAACTGCGAGAGCCACTGGATCGGAGTGGCGGACCAGGAGCGGGGCTTCGGCTGGCGGGAATTCGTCTGACAGAGGAAACCATGGAGAAGCGCAAGGAGCTCTACCGCGGCAAGGCCAAGACGGTGTACGCCACCGACGATCCCAACGTGCTGGTGATGCACTACCGCGACGACGTGTCGGCGTTCGACGGAGCGAAGCTCGCCCAGCTCGCGCTCAAGGGCGAGACCAACAACAAGTTCAACGCCTTCATCATGGGCAGGCTCGCGGCCGCCGGCGTGCCGACGCACTTCCTCAAAGTGCTGAACGAGCGCGAATCGCTGGTCAAGGCGATGCGCATGATTCCCATCGAGTGCGTCGTGCGCAACATCTGCGCCGGCTCGATGGCCAAGCGCTACGGCATAGAGGAGGGAACGCGGCTGCCGGAGCCGATCTTCGAGTTCTTCCTGAAGAGCGATCCGCTGCACGATCCGCTGGTCAACGACGACCACATCCGCGTGCTGGGCTGGGGCACCGCGAAGGAGATCGACGAGATGCGCTCGCTCACGCACAAGGTGAACGGCGTGCTCAAGCCGCTCTTCGCGAAGGGCGGGATGGACCTCGTGGATTACAAGCTGGAGTTCGGGCACCCGAAGGACGATCCGAACGGCGCGCTCGTCCTGGGCGACGAGTTCACGCCTGACGGCTGCCGCCTCTGGGACCACTCGACCCACGACAAGATGGACAAGGATCGCTTCCGCCGAGATCTCGGGGACGTGATCGAGAAGTACCGCGAGGTTGCGCAGCGGATCGGCGCGCCGATGTAGCGGGACGCCGCGTCCGGCAACAAAAAGCCGGCCCGCGGGCCGGCTTTTTGTTCGTATCGAGCCGCTTACTTCTTGGTGGTGTCCGGCGCCGCCGCCTTCATCGAGTCGCCGGGGCTCTTCATCGCGTCACCGGAGGACTTCATCGCGTCGCTCGTCGTCGCCTTCGTCGCGTCGACGGCTGCCGATCCGGCGGCCTTGGCCGCGTCGGTGGCCGACGCGCCGGCCTGCATGGCCGCCGTCCCTGCATCCTTCGCCGCGGTCGCGGCCTTGTCCGCCGCATCTTTCGCCGCCGCGGCGGCCTTGTCTGCGGCCGCCTTGGCCGCGTCCGCCGCCTGCTTGTTGTCGCTGCACCCCACGACCGCGAGGCCGAGGGCGGCGACCAAAAAGAGAGACCTGTTCATCATCATCGTTTCCCTTGATCGATTATGGAATGAAAACCTCGTCCGGAAGACTTGAATCCGTTGCTCGGCCCGTACATTGCGAGCGCTGGTCGGCAAATCGCGGTAACCGTGCGACGATGCTCTGCGCGTATGCTCCCCACCCCCGTCCGCCGACTCGGCAATTGTACGCTACGCGAGGCGGCGGCGCGACCGCGCGCCCGCGAAGGCTTGCGCTCCGGGGCGCTACGTCGAGTCAAAGCCCGAGAACGGTCGCGTTGACGCCAGGCTCGCCGGTCGCCCAGATCTCCTCGTAGCGCAGCGCGAGCGGCCGCGTGTGTTCCGGCTGATTGATCCCCATCGCCGCACGCGGCTGTTCGAAGTGGAAGCGGTGCAGATAATGGAGATCGTCGACGAGGAGGAGCGGATCGGAGGCATGCCTCGCTTCGGGACCGGTGCGATAGATCGTGACGGCCTCGCTGTAGCTGCGCAGCAGGCCGAGGAGCCGCGGGCACGACGACTCGAGGTAGTCGGTCTCGTGCACGATGACGTCGAGCCTGCGCCCCCGCGCTCCGCGCAGGAACGAGCCGAGCCGCTCCGCGCGCTGCGGGCGGTTCCAGCCCATCTGCGAAAGGTCCTGGTCGAACACGCGGATGCGGCGCTGCGCGAGCCCGATCAGCTCGTCGATCGCGGCGGCCTGGGCCGCGATCGAGTCGAGCGCGACCGTTCGCGGCTCGGGTGCGGCGGCAGGGACGGCGTTATCGGAACTGGACGAAGCCATCGCGGTACCATCGATAGAGGATCCTCGCGGCGACGGGCTCGATCCGGCCCGGCGCCAGCGCGCGCGCATTCGCGAGACGCCGCAGCGTGGGCCGCGCTTTCGGGGGCGCTGCGAGCGCCTCGCCGTTGACGTACAGGCGGCTCGCGTCGTAGAGCAGCTGCGTGCGGCCGTCCAGGCGGAGGCCGGCTCGCGCCGCGCGGCGGGCGAAGCCAGTCGCCGACAGCGCGCGCTGCGGGCGCGCGAACGCGACCGACGGCTTGGGCTCCGTCAGATACGCGCCGAGAAAGCGCCCGACTGCGCGCTCGTTCCAGGCGAGCCGCGACAGCGTATCGGCCGCGTAGTCGCGTAGCTCCCGGCCGATGCGCGCCGGCGTCGTCGAACGCACGAGATCCGGATCGTGGTAGCGACCCTCCAGTGCCGTGCGGTCGCGAAGCCAGTCGAGAAAGCCGGTGGCGAGCTCCTGCGCGGACGGCGCGCGGAAGCCGATCGAATAGGTCGTGCAGGCGTCCAGCGCGACACCGTCGTGGGCGACGTCGGGCGGAAGATAGAGCATGTCGCCGGGCGCGAGCACGCATTCGTGCTCCGGCCTGAAGCGCGCGAGGACCTTGAGCGGCAGGCCGGGCTTGAGCGCGCGATCGCGCTGCCGGCCGATGCGCCAGCGCCGGCGGCCCTCGCCCTGCAGCAAGAACACGTCGTAGGAATCGAAATGCGGACCAACCCCGCCGCCGGGGGCCGCGTAGCTCACCATGAGATCGTCGAGGCGCGCATAGGGAAGGAACGAGAACCGCCGCAGCAGCGCGTCGGCCGCGGCGACGTGGAGGTTGACGCCCTGCACGAGCAGCGTCCAGTTCCTTCCGGGAAGCCCGCGCAGCTCGGCGCGCCGGAACGGACCGTGCGCGAGCGTCCAGCGGCCGCGCTCGCGCAACACCAGCCGCGACTCCACGTCGTCGCGCGCCGCGAGGGCGGCGAGCTCGTCCCAGGATAGGAGCCCGCTGAAGCCCGGAAGCGCGCGGCGGATGAGCAGCGGGCGCTTCTGCCAGTACCGGGAGATGAACCGCGTCGCGGTGCCGCCGTCGAGGAGCGCTCGTGGCATCGGCCGATTATAGCCGGCGCGCTGCGGGGCGATCGTCGCTCTGGCCGGGAGTACAATGCAATGCCCCGTCGCCGAACGAAGACCAAACGAAGCGGCGCCGCCAGGCCAACCGGAGTCCGAACGTGCGGATCGCAGACGACACCGTCGTGACGCTCAGCTACAAGCTTTACGCTGCGACGGGCGAGCTGATCGAGGAAGCCCCCGAGATCACCTACCTTCACGGCGGCCATCACGGCATCTTTCCCAAGATCGAGAGCGCGCTCCAGGAGAAGAATCCCGGAGACTCGTGCTCGGTCACACTCGAGCCGGAGGATGCCTTCGGCGAGTACGACGCGGAGCTCGTTCGCGTCGAGGCGCAGGACCGCTTCCCGGAGAGCGTCAAGATCGGCATGCAATTCGAGGAAGCGACGGACCAGGAAGACGAAACCCGCGTGTTCACCGTCACCGATATCGCCTCGGGGAAAGTCGTCGTCGACGGCAACCATCCGCTGGCCGGACAGCGGCTGCGCTTCGACTGCACCATCGTCGGCGTGCGCGCAGCGACCCCCGAAGAGCTCGCCCACGGCCACGTCCACGGCGCCGGCGGGCACCACCATCACTGAACGCGGCCTCGATCGCGCGGCCCGGGGAAGCGAGCGCGCAGCCCGGGTTGACGCGCGTCGCACGATGCCCGGAGGAAACGAGTCGTCGGCTGGATCTTCGCGCGCTACGGCGTGCCGTTGCCTTCGCGCTCGAGAAGCCGCTTGAGCTCGTAGAGCGCCGCGTGCGCCTCGCGCGGGCTGAGTGCATCGGGATCGAGCGCCGCGAGCCGCTCCAGGGCCTGAGACGCGCCCGGCGGCGCGGCGGGCGCATCCCCGCCCGCGAACAGGTCCCCGTGTGCGTCGCGCCGCGCGCTGAACCGGTCGAGGCGCGCGAGATAGGCGCGCGCCTGGCGAATCGCCTCGCCCGGCACCCCCGCGAGCTTCGCCACCTGCAGGCCGTAGCTGCGGTCGGCCGGCCCCTCGGCGACCTCGTGCAGGAACGCGATGCCGTCCTTGTGCTCGACCGCGTCGAAGTGCACGTTGGCGCAGCCGTCGAGCTCGGAGGCGAGCGCGGTCAGCTCGAAATAGTGGGTCGCGAAGAGCGTCAGGCTGCGATTGGCGAGCGCCAGCGCGCGCGCGATCGCCCAGGCCAGCGCCAGCCCGTCGAACGTCGACGTGCCGCGCCCGATCTCGTCGATGAGCACGAGGCTCTCCGGCGTCGCGCGGTTGAGAATCGTCGCCGCCTCGGTCATCTCCACCATGAAGGTCGAGCGGCCGCCCGCGAGGTCGTCCGCGGCGCCGATCCGGGTGTAGATCGCGTCGAGCGGTCCGATCTCGGCGCTCTTCGCCGGCACGAAGAAGCCGCAGCTCGCGAGCAGCGCGATCATCGCTACCTGGCGCATGTAGGTCGACTTGCCGCCCATGTTCGGTCCCGTCACGATCAGGAGCCTGCGCGTCGGGTCGAGGCTCAGGTCGTTGGGAATGAACGCGTCCACCTGCGTCTCGACGACGGGATGCCGGCCGCCGCGCACGCGGAGGCCGGGCGCGGCGGCGAAGCTGGGCCGCGCCCAGCCGAGCGCGTCGGCCTGCTGGGCATGCGCGCAGAGGACATCGAGGCTCGCGAGCGCAAGAGCGGCGCGCTGCAGTGCCGGGATCGCGTCCGAGAGCTCCACGAGCAGCGCTTCGTAGAGGCGCTTCTCGCGCGCGAGCGCGCGCTCCTGCGCCGAGAGCGCCTTGTCCTCGAACGCCTTGAGCTCGGGCGTGATGTAACGCTCGGCGTTCTTGAGCGTCTGGCGCCTGCGGTAGTCGTCGGGGATCCGGGCGGCGTACGCGTGCGTGACCTCGATGTAGAAGCCGTGCACGCGGTTGTATTCGACCTTGAGGCTCGGTATGCCCGTGCGCGCTCGCTCGCGTCCCTCGAGCTCGATCAGGAACGCGCCGCAGTTGTCGTGGATCGCGCGCAGCTCGTCGAGCTCGGCATCGTAGCCCGCCGCGACGACGTTCCCGTCGCGGAGCACCGCCGCGGGCTCCGCGGCGATCGCGCGCGCGAGGAGCGCGTGCCAGCGGGGATCGACCGCGAGCGCTTCGGTTGCATCCTGCAGAAGCGCGGAGCGGAATCCCGCGAGGAGGCCGCGGATCTCAGGCAGCCGCGCCAGCGTGTCGCGCAGCCCGGACAGGTCACGCGGGCGGGCGCTCGCGAGCGCGATGCGCGAGGCGATGCGCTCCGCGTCGACCGTGCGCTTCAGCGCCTCGGCGAAGCGGCGACGAGCGGCTGGAGCGGGAAGGAGTTCCTGCACGCCGTCGTGGCGGGCGATCGCGATTGCCCGATCGCGCAGCGGACGAGTCAGCCATTGCCGCAGCAGACGGCTGCCCGCGGCCGTGGCGCACTGGTCGAGCAGCGACAGCAGCGTGGGCGCCGCCTCGCCGCGAAGCGTTTCCACGATCTCGAGATTGCGGCGGGTCGCGGCGTCGAGCCCGAGATGCTCGCCGGCATGCTCGACGTCGAGCGCGCGGACGTGCGCGAGCGAAGCCGCCTGCTGCGTGGCCTGGGCGTAGTGCAGCAGCGCACCCGCGGCGCCGACCGCGAGCGGCGCGTCGCCGACGCCGAAAGCGGCGAGGTCGAGCGTGCCGAGCTGCGCGGCGAGCCGGCGCGCCGCCGCTTCGGCCTCGAACTGCCACGGCGGCAGCGCATGCGCAGGCACGCCGTCGAGCGCGATCGCCGGCATGTCGTCGGGGTAGACGAGCTCGCTCGGAGCGAGGCGCTCGAGCTCCTGGCGAAGCTCGTCGGCCGGCAGGTCGCGAAGGCGCATCCGGCCGGCGGACAGGTCGAGCGACGCCAGGCCCGCGCGCTGCCGCTCGCGATGGATCGCGACGAGCAGGCACTCGCGCTTCGCTTCGAGCAGCCCCGCGTCGGTCACGGTGCCGGGCGTGACGATGCGCGTGACCTTGCGCTCGACCGGTCCCTTGGCCGTGGCGGGGTTGCCGATCTGCTCGCAGATCGCCACCGACTCGCCGAGCCGGATCAGTCGCGCGAGATACTGCTCGACCGCGTGGTAGGGAACACCGGCCATCGGGATCGGCGCGCCGGCGGAGGCGCCGCGCGCGGTGAGCGTGATGTCGAGGAGCCTCGCGCCGCGCTCGGCGTCCTCGTAGAACAGCTCGTAGAAATCTCCCATCCGGTAGAGCACCAGCTTGTCGGGATGCTCCGCCTTGACGCGCAGGTACTGCTGCATCATCGGCGTGTGCGACGACACGTCCGTCGCAGGAGCGTCCTGTTTCGACTGCGATGTCAAAGGGGATTCCTGTCTTCTACCGACCAACGCTCCAGGCGGACGCAAGGCTTCGAGCGGCAGGTCATCGGCAGCTGAGGCATACTACGAGTTGTCCGGCCGGACCGAAGAATACGCCATACGGCCGGACTCAAGTCATCGCCAATCACAGAACTGGAACCACGTGAGATCGAAGCGTGGCCTGCGGCCCGTCATGCCGCGCATAGTTTGCCACTTCTGCGCGCGGCTGGTCGGTTCTCTCGCCTGCCTCGCCGTCAGCGGAGCGGCGGCCGACGAGCTGTCGCTGCTCGGAGGCGCGATCCAGGAAGCGGACACGCATCGGCGCTCCGGCACGGTCGAATTCGAGTATTCGCACGACCTAGGAGGGCCGTTCGCGGTCAGCGCCGCGTACCTCAACCAGGGACATCAGCTCAATCACGATCGCGACGGCGTGGCGCTGCAGCTCTGGGCGAGCGCCGAAGTCCTGCCGCGTTGCAGCGTGGCGATAGGCATCGGGCCGTTCTTCTATTCCGACACGACGCGCCTCGACAACTCCGTGTCTTCGGTGATCCTGTACAACGTCCTCGAGCAGGACGCGCACGGCCTCGCCTGGCTGTATTCGGCCGCCGTGCGCTGGCGAATCGACAGCCGCTGGCTGGCCGAGCTTCGCGTCGAGGAGACGCGGGCCCGCACCAGCATCGACACCGGCGCGCTCACGCTCGGGCTGCGCTACCAACTCGACAGCGCGCCCTCGACGGCCGATATCGGCGCATTCCAGTCGTCCCCCAACGAGTTGACCTTGCTCGCGGGCGAAGGCGTCGTCGTCAACAACGACTTCAAGGCGCATGGCGTGGCGGCGACCGTCGAGTACCGCCGCATGCTCCGTCCGAACGTCGAGTGGGACGTGGCCTGGATCCATGAAGGCGTGCCCGAGGGCGCGCGGCGCAACGGCGTGGCGACCGAGCTCTGGCTCGTGCGGTCGATCGTCGACGACCGCTTCGTGCTGGGCGCCGGCATCGGTCCGTACTTCATCTTCGATTTCTACCCGGACGCCCCGAATGCCAACCACGCCGATCGCTCGCAGGAACGCTTCGCGGGCCTGGTCAGCATCGGCGGCTCGTACCGGTTCGATCCGCGGTGGAGCGCGCGCCTGACCTGGCACCAGGTCATCGCCAAGGAGCCGTACGACTCCGGGCTTCTCGTGTTCGGGCTGGGGTATCGATACTGAGCCGCCCTGCGCAAGGCCGAGCGACGCGGAAAACGCTACCGGTTCGCAGCAAGATTTACAGCCCGCAGGGCGCGCGGACCACGGCCTGCCCCTGACCGGCCCGGGCACGAATCCTGCACCACCGGCGGCGAAGCCATGAGCCTCGAGCGGTATCGCCAGAAGCGCGATTTCGGCAAGACCTCCGAGCCCCGCGGACGCAAGCCTCGGTCGGGAGAGTCGCGCCTGCGCTTCGTGGTCCAGAAGCACGCGGCGCGCAGCCTCCACTACGACTTTCGCCTCGAATGGGACGGCGTGCTCAAGAGCTGGGCCGTGCCCAAGGGACCGAGCCTCGATCCGGCGGACAAGCGGCTCGCCGTCGAAGTGGAGGATCATCCGATCGAGTACGGCGATTTCGAAGGCGTGATCCCCGAGCACGAGTATGGGGCCGGGACCGTCGAGATCTGGGACCGCGGCACCTGGATGCCCGACGGCGACGCGGGCCGCGGGCTCGCGCGCGGTCATCTCGCGTTCGCGCTGTCGGGCAAGCGCTTGTCGGGCCGCTGGGTGCTGATCCGGATGAAGCGGCCCGAGAAGGGTCCTCAGCCGTGGCTCTTGATCAAGGAATGCGACCGGGCATCGCCAGAAGGCGCGAAGCCGCGGCAATCCGCCCGCAAACGCGCCTGATCCGCGATCGCTGCCGCGCTTCGGGTGTAGACTGGAAACGGAACGCTGCAACCTGCAGGAGCACCAGCCCCAGGAGAAATTCATGGACCAGAAGCACGTAGGCCTCGGCGCGTTGGCGAGCGCCTTGAGCATCCTGCTCGCTCTGCCGGTGGTCGCGACTCAGGCGCAGGAAGTCGTGAAGATCGGCTTCGCCTCGCCGCTGACCGGGCCGCAGGCGAACTACGGCAAGGACAACCAGAACGGCGCGCAGCTCGCGATCGACGAGCTGAACGCCCGGGGCACGACGATCGGCGGCAAGGCGGTCAAGTTCCAGCTCCAGTCGGAGGATGACCAGGCCGATCCGAAGCAGGGGCCGCTGATCGCCCAGAAGCTGGTCGACGCCAAAGTCGCGGGCGTCGTCGGTCACTTCAATTCGGGAGTGACCATCCCCGCGTCGCGCATCTACAACGAAGCCGGCATCCCCGAGCTCTCCGTGTCGACCAACGTCAAGTACACCCACCAGGGATTCCGGACCGCGTTCCGGCTGATGGCCGACGACGACAAGCAGGGGACCGCGCTCGGTAACTACGCGGTGAAGAATCTCAAGCTGAAGCGGCTTGCCGTGATCGACGACGCGACCGCCTACGGGCAAGGCCTGGCGGATTCCTTCGATGCGGCGGTGAAGGCCTCCGGCGGCCAGGTGGTCAAGCACGAGCACACCAACGACAAGGCGGTGGACTTCAATGCCCTCCTGACTTCGATCAAGGCCACCAAGCCCGACGCGATCTTCTTCGGCGGCTACGACGCTCAGGCGGGGCCGATGGCCAGGCAGATGAAGCTCCTGGGCATGAACATCCCCTTGATGGGCGGAGAAACGATGAACTCGACGAAGTTCATCGAGCTGGCGGGGCCAGCGGCCGAAGGCTGCATCGCATCGACGCCCGGCGCCGCGCTCGAATCGCGGCCCGGTGGCAAGGACTTCGCGGCCCGATACAAGAGCCGCTTCAACCAGGACCCCGGGCTCTATACGCCGTACTTCTACGACGGGGTCATGCTGATCGCCGCGGCGATGAAAGCCGCGAACTCGACCGACCCGGCCAAGTACCTCCCTGCGCTGGCGAAGATCAGGTATCCGGGCGTCACCGCCGACATCGAGTTCGACAGGAACGGCGACCTGACCAAGGGACTGCTTACGATTTTCGAAGTGAAAAATGGCAAGTGGGAGGTCGTCAGCAAGTAGCGCTCGCCGCAAGACGCGCGGAGCCGATCCGCGCGAGGCGCCGCGCCGGCCGGTGATCGACGGCGTCGCGATCACGCACCCGGAACGCGTGGTCTATCCCGGCCTCTCCGTGACCAAGCTCATGGTCGCGGAATACTACGCGCGCGTCTCGGAGCGGCTTCTGCCTTTCATCGCCGGCCGGCCGCTCGCGATCCTGCGCTGTCCCGAAGGCCTCGCGGGCGAGTGCTTCTTCCAGAAGCACGTCGGCCGGCGGTCGATTCCGGGCATCGATGTCGTCATGATCGACGAGAGCACCGGCCGCAATCCCTACGCGCTCGTCGACAACGCCGAGGCGCTCGTCGGCCTCGCACAGTGGAACGCGCTCGAGCTGCACGCGTGGGGATCGACCGCGCCCGAGATCGATCGCCCCGACACGCTGGTGTTCGACCTCGATCCGGACGCCGCGCTGCCCTGGGGCACGGTCGTCGACGCGGCCCGCGCCACGCGCGCGCTGCTCGACACGGCCGGGCTCGCGTCGTTCGTCAAGACCACCGGAGGCAAGGGTCTTCACGTCGTCGTGCCTCTGGAGCGGCGGCAGTCCTGGGACGAAGCGAGGGAATTCGCGCGCGGGGTGGCGCTCGCGCTCGTGGCGAAGTCGCCCGAGCGGTTCACGGCGACCTCGGGCGAATCGAACCGGCGCGGGAGGATCTTCGTCGACTACCTGCGCAACGCCCGCGGCGCGACCGCGGTCGCGCCGTACTCGCTGCGTGCCCGTCCGGGCGCGACCGTCGCGACGCCGCTCTCGTGGGACGAGCTCTCGGCGCGGGTCCCGCCGGCGAGCTTCACGATCGGCACCGTGCCCGAGCGCATCCGGCGCAAGCGCGATCCCTGGACGGGCTACGCTGCGCGGCGACAGCGTCTCACCGCGAGCGCATGGCGGGTGCTGCGCGGGCGCTGAAGGGCTTTGGGCGCTTTCTGGCACAATCCGCCGAACTCTCGCGCGAGGCTTGCGAACAGGCAATGAGCGTTCAGTTATCGCCGGGCCGTCTCACGCTCGGCTTGTTGCGCGACGCATGGACTGCGCCGCGAGCGCTCGCGCTCGACGGCGAGGTGCGAGGGCGCGTCGACGCGGCCGCCAGGCTCGTCTCCGACATCGTCGCCGACGGGCGGATCGTGTACGGCGTCAACACCGGTTTCGGCCTGCTAGCGCGCACCCGCATCGACTCGGCCCGGGTCGCCGAGCTGCAGCGCTCGCTCGTCCTCTCGCACTCCGCCGGCACCGGCGCACCGCTCGACGACCGCGTCGTCCGCCTTACGCTGTTGCTCAAGATCGCCTCGCTGGCGCGCGGCTATTCCGGCGTGCGCTACGAAGTCGTCGAAGCGCTCCTGCGCCTCTACAACGCCGGCGTGCTGCCGGTGATCCCGAGCCAGGGCTCGGTGGGAGCGTCGGGCGATCTCGCGCCGCTCGCCCATCTCGCCGGCGTGCTCATCGGCGAAGGCGAGGCGCGCAGCCACGGCGAGACGCTTGCCGCCGCGGCGGCGCTCGCCCGCGCGGGTCTCGATCCGCTCGCGCTCGGGCCGAAGGAAGGGCTCGCGCTCCTGAACGGCACGCAGGTGTCGACGGCGCTCGCCCTCTGCGCGCTGTTCGCGGCGGAACGGCTGTTCGCCGCCGCGCTGGTCGCCGGAGCGCTCTCGGTCGACGCCTGCCTCGGCAGCGACACGCCCTTCGACGCGCGCGTCCAGGCGCTGCGCGCGAGCCGCGGGCAGTCCGACGTGGCGCAAGCCCTGCGGGACCTGCTCGCCGGCAGCGCGATCCGCGCCTCGCATCGCGACTGCCCGCGCGTCCAGGATCCCTACAGCCTACGCTGCCAGCCGCAGGTGATGGGCGCGTGCCTCGATCAGATGCGGCACGCCGCGGCGATGCTCCTGGACGAGGCTAACGCGGTATCCGACAACCCGCTCGTGTTCGCGGACGAGGGCGAGGTGCTCTCGGGCGGAAACTTCCACGCCGAAGCCGTCGCTTTCGCCGCCGACGGTCTCGCGCTGGCGCTCGCGGAGATCGGCGCGCTCAGCGAGCGGCGCGTCGCCCTGCTGATGGACGCCAATCTCACGGGGCTGCCGCCGTTCCTCGTGCGCGACGGCGGCGTCAATTCCGGGTTCATGATCGCGCAGGTCACCGCCGCGGCGCTCGCCTCCGAGAACAAGGCGCTCAGCACGCCGCGCAGCGTCGACTCGCTGCCCACGTCGGCGAACCAGGAAGATCACGTCAGCATGGCGACCAACGCCGCGCTGCGCCTTGCGCCGATGGCGTCGAACGGCGCCGCGATCGTGGCCGTCGAGCTCCTCGCCGCGGCGCAGGGCGTCGAGCTGCGCGCACCGGTTCCGACGTCCGCGCCGTTGCGGCAGGCGCTCGCCAGGATCCGGCGCGAGGCCGCGTTCTGGGAGCGCGACCGCGCCTTCGCGCCCGATCTCGAGCGCGTGAAGATGCTGGTGGAGAGCGGGGAGCTGGGCGCGCCGATCGGTGCGCTCCTCTCGACCGATGGCGCGACGCCGCCGGCGGAGTGAAAGACGGGCGGGCACGGGAGGAAGACGATGCATCGCGACGATCCGAAGACGCTTTCCGCGACGGGCGGACAGGAGCGCGTGATCCGCGCCCCGCGCGGCACGACGCTCACGGCGAAGAGCTGGACGACCGAGGCGGCGCTGCGCATGCTGATGAACAACCTCGACCCGGAGGTCGCGGAGCGGCCGCAGGACCTCGTCGTCTACGGCGGCATCGGCAAGGCCGCGCGCGACTGGGCTTGCTTCGACGCGATCGTCGCCGCGCTGACGGACCTGAACGGTGACGAGTCGCTGCTCATCCAGTCGGGGAAGCCGGTCGGCGTATTCAGGACGCACCCCGACGCGCCGCGCGTGCTCATCGCCAACTCCAACCTCGTGCCCCGGTGGGCGACCTGGGAGCACTTCAACGAGCTCGACCGCAAGGGGCTGATGATGTTCGGCCAGATGACCGCCGGCTCGTGGATCTACATCGCGAGCCAGGGCATCGTGCAGGGCACCTACGAGACCTTCGCCGAGGCGGGGCGCCGGCATTACCGCGGAGATCTCGCCGACAAGTGGTTCGTGACCGCGGGGCTCGGCGGCATGGGCGGCGCGCAGCCGCTCGCGGCAACGATGGCGGGAGCCTCGCTGCTCGCGATCGAATGCCAGCCCTCGCGCATCGCGATGCGGTTGAAGACGCGCTATCTCGATCGGGAGGCGCGCGACCTCGACCACGCGCTCGAGATGATCTCCGAGGCCTGCGCCGCCCGACTCCCCGTGTCGGTGGGCCTGCTCGGCAACGCCGCGGAGCTCCTCCCCGAGCTCGTCCGCCGCGGGGCCGAGCCGAATCTCGTTACCGACCAGACCTCGGCCCACGATCTCGTGTACGGCTACCTGCCGGCGGGCTGGACGCTCGACGAATGGCGCGCGGCGCAGGCCGACCCGGGCAGGCACGCGGCGCTCGCCGCCGCGGCGCGCGACTCGATCAGGACCCACGTCGAGGCGATGCTGGCCTTCCACGCCCGCGGCATTCCGACGGTCGACTACGGCAACAACATCCGCCAGGTGGCGCTCGACGCAGGCCTCGAGAACGCGTTCGCGTTTCCCGGCTTCGTGCCGGCGTACATCCGGCCGCTGTTCTGCCAGGGCAAGGGGCCGTTCCGCTGGGTCGCGCTCTCGGGCGATCCCGAGGACATCCGCAGGACCGACCGCAAGGTGAAGGAGCTGTTCCCCGACGATCGCCACCTTCATCGCTGGCTCGACCTCGCCGGCGAGAGGATCGCGTTCCAGGGCCTGCCGGCGCGGATCTGCTGGCTCGGCCTCGGCCAACGCCATCGGGCGGGGCTCGCATTCAACGCGATGGTGGCGAGCGGCGAGTTGAAGGCGCCGATCGTGATCGGCCGCGACCATCTCGACGCCGGCTCGGTCGCGAGCCCCAACCGCGAAACGGAAGCCATGGCCGACGGCTCCGACGCGGTGTCCGACTGGCCGCTCCTCAATGCGCTCCTCAACACGGCGAGCGGCGCGACCTGGGTTTCGATCCACCACGGGGGCGGCGTCGGGATGGGCTACTCGCAGCACGCCGGCGTCGTCATCGTCTGCGACGGCACGCCGGCGGCGGCGAAACGCATCGGGCGCGTGCTCTGGAACGATCCTGCATCGGGCGTGATGCGGCACGCCGACGCGGGTTATGCGCAGGCCATCGACGCGGCCAGCGCTTTCGGATTGCACCTACCGATGATCGGACGCTGAGCGCCCGAACGCGGGGCGGTCCGGAAGAAAGGAGCCGCCATCAGCCCAGCGCAAGCGTGCTTGCGCGACCGCATGAAGCTCGGCGACGCGGCGCGGCGCCGGCGCCGCCTCGAGTGCTGAGAGCGCGGCTGCGACGTGGCCTTGAGCCGCCCAGTCCTGGTGGCCGTTCACCGGCGGAACCCGCAACAGATCGATTCGCGTCCGCGCCGCTTCGAATGCGGCTCCGCAGTCGGCCAGGGTTGCGAGCGCGGCACCAAGTCGTGATGCCGCTTCCTGCCAATTCCTCTCGGCGAGGGCGATCCGACCCAGGGCTCGCTCCGCCAGGCCGACATTGAACTTCATCTCGTAGGTCTGCCCGATCTTCAGCCCGCGCGATGCCGCTTCCCGCGCGGTTGGAAGATCGCCGGCCAGCAGTCGTGCCTCGGCGAGCAGAACCATGTGGCGCACATCTCCGCTGCGCGCCGGGCTCTCGTGCGGCTGCTCGACGACCTTCGTCAGGATGCCGACCGCGGCCGCACCGTCGCCCTTCTCGATATAGGCAAGGCCGAGCGCCCCCGAGACAAGACTTGCCGCCGTCGGATCGCGCGACAGGCTGAGGCTGCGCTCCGCCGTCGTGATCGCGGCCTCGATGTCGCCGCGCAAGGCATGCGCCCAGGCCGAAACGTAGCCGGCGAGCGCCTGAACGCGCGGGAATGCGGCAGAGCCGCCCACCAAGTCGGCTTGGCCCGCGGCGTCGAGCGCCGACGCCAGAGCGCCGGCGACCACGGAATTGAGCGCGAGGTCGAAATATGCGAGACCGAGCCAGATGTGCGCCGAGGGTAGCCCCCGAAGCAGCGCGACTGCCCGCGAGGCGTGCGCGATCCCGTCGTCCGGCTTGCCGGCGTCGTAGGCAGTCAGCGACAGAACGTGGAGCGCCTTGCCGATTCGCTCCGGCTCTCCCAGGCGCTCTGCGGTGAGCAATGCCTGCTCCGCCGCGATCCGGCTCGCCGCGCGCTCGCCGAGGTAGAACGACGTCAATCCGAGGCGGAAATGGTATTCAGAAGCCAGCGAAGGATCGGCGAGGCGCGCCACCTTGTCGGCGTGCGTCCGCAGGAGGTCGCGCACCTCGAGCGGTCGCGCCAGGCTCGACAGCACGAAAGCCTGGCGGAGCGCGATGTCGAGCGCCGTGCGGTCGCGCTCGTCGGCGGACAGGGCCTCAACCGCCGCGGCGGCCTGGCGAAGCGCCTTCAGCGCGTCGTCGAGCGCGTAGCTCTGCACCGCCAGCTCGGAGAAGCGGACCAGATGGGCGATCGCCTTTTGCGGTTCGCTCGCGCGCGCATAGTGGTGGCCGAGCTGGTCCGCGACCTCGTCCAGTCGGCCGTTGTGAAGGCGCTCGAGCGCCGACCCGACCGCGGCATGGAGGAGCTGGCGGCGTTGCGGCAACACGCGGTCATAGGTGACTCGACGGATCCAGTCATGGGCGAAATCGAGTCGGTCGCCGACCGAAACGAGGATGCGTCGCCGAACCAGTTCCTCGATCGCCGCTGCGCCGTCGCGATCACTGAGCTCTGCGGCCGCCGTGAGCAAGGGGAACGAAAACTCGCGGCCGATCACGGCGGCCGCGGCGACAGCGCCCAGCGGAGCGTCGCCGAGACGAGCGAGCCGCCGGGCGACGAAGTCCTCGATGCGACCCGGCATGTGCACTCCGTCGAGCGTCGTCTCGAAGGACGGGTCACGGGCCGCGCGCAGAGATTCGACGATGATGAACGGATTGCCCTCGCTCACCGCCAGGACCGCGCTGATGATCCGTTGCCAATTGCGTTGGGAGGCGAGTGGCTTCAACGCCGCCGCGAGGTGCTGCGCCTCAGCCCGCAGGAGCGGACCGAGCATGATCTCCTCGATCAGGTTTTCGGCTCGCATCTCGTCGAGGGCACGCCCGAGGATGGGGGCATCGAGGAGATCCTCCGGGCGCAGGCTCCCGACGATCAGAACCGGCAAGCGTGCGATGCGGCGTGCGAGAAAGGCTACGAAACGCGCACTTAGGGAATCCGCCCAATGCAAATCCTCGAGGATGAGAACGAGCGGGCCCTCGCGGGTCAGGGTTGCGAGGAGTTGGACGAGCGCCTCGAAGAGAAGGCCAAGCTGCTCGCCTGCCGGGCTGGGAACCTCCCCCGGCGGCAACAGCTCGGGGAAGATCCGGCCGAGCTGAGCGACGGCGCCGGCGCTCAGCGTCTCGCGAATGACGGCATCCCCGAGCCTCTGACGCAGAGCGTCGGCCCAAGGCCGCAGGGGCAGGATCTGCTCGGATTCGTGGCAAACGCCGACAGCCACGCTCAGCCCGCGGGCCGCCGCATCTCTGGCGAATTCGTGAAGCAGCCGCGTTTTGCCGATTCCCGCCTCACCGGCAACCAGGACAACACGCCCGCCATCGTCGAGTAGCACGCCAAGCTGCTGACGCAGTCGCTCTGACTCGGCGTCGCGTCCGACCATCGGTGCCTCGTCGCCCGAGGCCCAGAGCACGCCGGGAGCAAATGCCGGGACAACGGCGCGATGCGGCGCCGCCGTGGAACGCAGTATCTCGCGATAGAGCGCGCGCGTCTGCTCCTCGGGCTCAATGCCGAGCTCGCGGTCGAGCCAACCGACGCAGATTTGGTACTGCCGCAGCGCTGCAGCTCGCCGGCCCTCCCGCAGCAAGAGCTGCATGACCTTGCGGTGGATATCCTCGCGCAGCGGATCCATCGCCAGGAGGCGGGATGCTGTGTCCAGTTCCGCATCGGCAGAGCTCCCCTCGGCGGACTGGCGGTCCAAAAGCAGCGTCAGCGCCTTGAGCGCCAACCCTTGAAGCCTTTCGCGCTCGATGGCGCGCCAATCCTCGAAAGCTTGCTCGCCGATTCGCAGCCCGGCGAGGAACTCGCCCTTGTAGCAGACAGCAATGCGTTCGAGGGCGCGGGTATCGCAAGTCGCGGCGGCGGCTTCGACGTGGCTGACGTCGACGGTGACCGATGCGGGATCGAGGGCGACCGCATCCGCGCGGATGATCAGCACTCCGTCATTCGCGACGGAGAGGGCGCGGCGCAGGCCGGCGAGCGCCTGCCGAAAGCTCTGCCGCGCCCGCGCTTCCGGGGCTTCGCCCCAAAGCAGCGCGGCGAGCTTATCCCGGGAATGGAAGCGCCCCGGTGGCATCGCGAGATACGCCAGCAGCGCCTGCGACTTGCGGGTCGGCAGAATGCACGGTTCCGCAGCGCCGCGCCTGACCGAGAATCCGCCGAGCAATTCGACGTCAAGTCGGGCCATGCAGTCTCGAGGCAAGCATCGAGCAAGGCCGGCAATGGTCGCAGGTTTCTCGGCCTCCCGCCACTTTTCACGTTTTTTTCACGGTGTCCTGCTGCACTGCTCCCGGGCAAGAAGAAGAACGCCGCGCTGGGATAGGTACAACCTTGGGGAGGGTCATGAACGGGTCGACCTTTTGGTGGCGGAGTGCCCGCGCATCCTGCGCCGGCGTGCTGTGGGCGTCACTTGCCTGGCCGGCACAAGCGGCCGAACATCGCTTCCAGGTCCTTCTCGACGCCGACAAGAACGCTGCCACCGGTTGCACGGTCGCCACATCGAAGGGTCCGGCGGCAGGCATCGAGCAGGTATGGACCACGGTCGTCACGACCACCACCTCGGGGGCGACGGTCAGCCGCATCGAGCGGCAGACGTGCAGCGGCGCGAGCCTGACGGCGCCGAACGTGTTCGCAAGCGCCGGCTGGTCCGCGGGCATCGGCAACGGCACGTCCGGGACCGCGGCGATCGAAACCTATCTTCCGCTGTCCGCCCTCACGAACGCGACCCTGCGGGCGCTCGTCGCCAGCACCAACGCGAGCGGCGGACAGGATTCAACGGCTTCGTTTCCGATCGTGGTCGCCCGCGCGCCGGCGCCGCAGCCCGGGCAGGGTGCGCAAGCGATTCCCCTGTCGCCGTGGCTGGTGCCGCTGCTCGGCATCGTCCTGCTCGGCGTCGCGGGATGGTGCCGGAAGCGACTTCCCGGCCAAGGCCCGCTCCTGCTATGCATCGGCCTCGTCGCCGTATCGGGTCTCGCCTGGGCCGCGACCGTCATCCTTGACGGCAACGTCGGCGATTGGAGCGGCGTTGCGCCGGATGCCGTGAACAGCAAGGGCTCCGCTCCGATCGATGCGAACATCGTGGCAGTGTTCCATCAATCCGATGCGAACAATCTCTACTTCCGCATCGACGCGGACGTGCGACCGGATGCGGTGGCCAACCAGCCGCCCAACGTCGACGCGGGCAGCGACCAGACGATCACCCTGCCGACCAGCGCGTCGTTGAGCGGCAGCGCGAGCGACGACGGGCTGCCGAATCCCCCGGGCACGCTGACCACGACCTGGAGCAAGTCGAGCGGCCCGGGCACGGTGAGCTTCGGCGACATCAACGCGCTCGGCACTACGGCGAGCTTCTCGGCTCCCGGCGTGTACGTGCTGCGGCTCACCGCTTCCGACGGGGCGCTGAGCGCGAGCGACGACGTGCAGGTCACAGTCAATCCCGCCGCGAATCAGCCGCCGGTGACCCACGACGATTCCGTGGCAACCACCGTCGGCGTCGCAGTCTCGAGCAACGTCCTGGCCAACGACAGCGATCCGAACGGCGACACGCTCACGGTGTCCGCCTTCACGCAAGGCGCGAATGGAAGCGTGAGCTGCCTCGCGAACGGGCAGTGCACGTACACGCCGAACGCCGGATTCAGCGGGCAGGACGCCTTCACCTACACGGCGGACGATGGCCATGGCGCACAGACGCCGGGGCAGGTGACGGTGACGGTCGCACCCGGCGATCTGGTCGCAGCGCCCGTCGATCCATCGGTGACAACGACCGTCGCCAACTCGACCCAATTCCTCTACAGCGGGCCGAACGCGGTCCAGAGCGGCGTTGCGCCGGGGACGATCGCACCCGTACGCGCCGCCGTGCTCCGAGGCGCGGTCACTCGGCACGACGGCAGCGCGCTGGCAGGCGCGACGATCACGATTCTCGGCCATCCGGAGTTCGGGCAGACGGCCAGCCGCGGCGACGGTCGCTATGACATGGCGGTCAACGGCGGCGGAACACTGACGATGAATTACGCCGCAGCGGGATTCCTGCCGGCGCAACGCCAGGTGAACGTCCCCTGGCAGGACTATGTCGTATTGCCCGATGTCGCTCTGCAGGCGCTCGACGGCCAGGCGACCACGATCGTGGCAAACGCGCCAACGATGCAGGTGCATCGCGGAAGCCTCAGCAGCGATGCCGATGGCAATCGTCGGGCCACCGTCCTCTTCCCGGCCGGCATGAGCGCGACCATGGTCATGCCGGACGGCTCGATGCAACCGCTCCCGAGCTTCACCGTCCGGGCGACCGAGTTCACCGTCGGACCCGGCGGCAAGAGGGCGATGCCCGCCCAGCTTCCGCCGACAAGCGCGTACACCTATGCGGTGAGCTTCAGCGCCGACGAAGCGGTCGCGGCAGGGGCGACGAGCGTCGTCTTCAGCCAGCCGGTGATCCAGTACTCCGAGAACTTCTTGAACTTCCCGGTCGGCGTTCCGGTGCCCACCGGCGTCTACGACCTGGCAAAATCCGCGTGGCTCGCGATACCGGACGGGCGGGTCATCAAGATCCTGAGCGTCACCGCCGGGCTCGCCGACGTTGACAGTGATGGCGACGGCATCGCCGACGACGCGCTCGGGTTGAGCAGCGACGAGCGCCATAGCCTCGCGACGCTGTACACGCCGGGGCAGACGCTCTGGCGCACGCCGCTCCCGCACTTCAGCTACGTCGACAACAACTGGGGGTTCATCCCGGCCGACTCGACGCCGCCGACCGACGCCGGGCCGGTCAACGACGATCCGCTGCAGGACCCGGAAACGTGTCACGGCTGCATCGTGGAGATCGAGAACCAAGCGCTGGGCGAGAGCGTGCCGATCGTAGGGACGCCGTTCACGCTGAACTATCGCAGCGATCGCGAGCCGGGCCACGCTCGCGCGCGCACGATTCAATTGAGTGGCGAGACTCTCCCGCCGCAGCTCGCCTCGATCGGTCTCAGCCTTTCGGTCGCGGGCCAAACCTTCGAGCAGACGTTTCAGCCGACTCCCGACCAGAGCTACCGGTTCGTCTGGGACGGCAAGGATGCGTACGGACGCACGCTGCAGGGCGGCCAGGCGCTCACCGGCAGCATCGACTATCACTATCCCGCGATCTATGCCGCCAATCCGGCATCGGGTACGCCGTCGTTCGGCGCTCCGCCCGGGCCGAACGCCGTGCTGCTCGAAGGCTTCCGCGACGGGACGTACGCCACGTCCCGTACGTTCTCGACTACGATCGGCGAAGGACTCACCGACGCGCGAGCGCTGGGATTGGGAGGATGGACGCTGAGCGTGCAGCATTTCTTCGATCCGATCGCCCGCGTGCTCCACATGGGCGACGGAACGCGGCGGCGTGCGGACTCGTTGAGCCGCGTCATCAACACCTTCCTGTCGGGGCCGGCAAATGGCTCGGCCGGCTCGCTCGTCGGAACGAGCATCGCCGTTGCGCCCGATGGAAGCACCTACTTCCTCCGGCAGAAGCCCAACTTCACCTACACGGTGAATAGACTGTCGCCGGACGGCACCGAGGCCGTCGTGGCAGGCAACGGCAATAGCTTGACGCCGCCGTTCGGTGACGATGGTCCGGCGATCAACGCGAGCGACATCGGACCCCCACTCGCGGTCGGCCTGGACGGCAGCATCTATGTCCAAAGCCAGTTCGTGATCCGCCGGATCGGTCCCGACGGCATCATCCACCGATTCGCCGGGCGATATCCGGCTCAGGTCGGGGGAAGCTTGCTTTCCGCGTGCGACCTCCTCGTCGGCACCGACGGCGTGCCGGCAACCGACACCGACCTCTGCCCGATATTTTTCTCAGTCGCTCCGGACGGCAGCGCCTACATCTCCGAGCACCATCAAGGCGGATGCGACGTCAACGGCTGCTCGCCTGAATTCGCTCGGGTGCGTCGTGTCGGAGCCGACGGCATCATCACCACGGTGGCGGGTACGACCGCGGGTGTCTGCGACGACTTTTTCGATCCGGCAGACTGCGACGACGGCGCGCCGGCGATCGCTGCTCGTCTCGGAAGCGTTGGGCCGGTACAGGTCTCCGCGGATGGAACGCTGTACCTTGTCGACTTCGACCGCATCAAGCGGATCGGACCGGACGGAACCATCCATACGATGGCACAGGGCGTGACCAACTGCTTCAACTTCACCGGTGCGAACGCGATCGCTCTCGGACCGAATGGCTCGGTATACGCCGCAAACTTCTGCGGGCAGATCGTGCAAGCCGCACCGGACGGTACGGTGACGGTCTTCGCGGGGACGCTGACCAATCCAAACAACGGTGCCTTCGTTCGCAAAGGGGACGGCGGTCCCGCGCTTACGGCAGGGCTCGGCACCGTTGACGCCTTGGCGGGCGCACCCGACGGCACGATCGTTCTGGCGTCGAGCGGTTCCCTGGTCGCCTCCGACGGCACGTTGATCCCCGGATCGCTGGCCACCGCCATTCGCCGCATCGGCACGTTCCTTCCCGGCATCTCGGCCGGAGAATTCAGCATCGCTTCGGACGGCGGCACCGAGCTGTATGTCTTCGGCGCGACGGGCCTGCATTTGCGGACTCTCGATGCGCTGACCGGCGCGATGCTGTACGAGTTCGCCTACAACGCGAACGGGCTTCTGTCGCAAGTCACGCAGAAGACGGGTGGCACCGACAACGTGACGACCATCGAGCATGACGCGAGCGGCAATCCCACCGCGATCGTCGGTCCCTTCGGACAGCGCACGCTGTTCGGTGTCGATGCCAACGGCTTTCTCGCGAGCATAGCCAATCCGGCGGGCGAGACCCTGCGCATGGCATCCGACGCGAACGGTCTCATGACCGCGTACACCGACGCTCGCGGCAAGGCGAGCAGGTACGTCTATGATGCAGAAGGCCACCTGATTCAAACGAACGATCCGGTGGGCGGAGGCTGGACGCTTGGGCACAGCCTCACGCCACCCGGGACGGTGGTCGTCGGCGCGACGAGCGCGCTCGGCCGCGCTTCGACCTACGAGGTCGACAATCTGGCCGGCAACGTCCAGAGACGTCTGATTACCGCGCCCGACGGAACGACCACCCAGAGCAACGAGGCGATCGACGCGGCTTCATCGAGCATCACGGTCGCCGATGGGAGTGCAACCTTCATCCAGCAAGGTCCCGATCCGCAGTTCTTCATGAATTCACCGATCGAGGCTTCGTTCAGCGTCACCTTGCCGAGCGCCCTCGCGCTCGCGGGCTCGAGCACGCGGACGGCCGTGCGGAGCAATGCGTCCGACCCTTTGAGCCTGGTCAGCCTGACGTCGACGTCGACCGTCGACAGCCGTACGGCCACGAGCTCGTATCTCGCGGCTACGCGGACCTTCTCCGCGACCACCCCGATGGGCCGCACGTCGTCGACGACGCTCGATGGGCTCGGGCGGCTCGCCTCCGGCCAATTCGGCAGTCTCGCGCCGTTCACGGTCGGCTACGACAACCGCGGCCGCGTGGCCAGCGTTACGCGCGCTGGCGGCCCCGAAACGCGCACCGTCTCCTTGGCCTACAACGCCGACGGATACCTGCAGTCGATCACCGACCCGCTCGGCCGCACCGCGCAATACGCCTACGACGCGGCGGGACGCGTGGTCAGCAAGACGCTGCCCGATGGCCGAATCGTCGCGTTCGGCTACGACGCCGCGGGCAACATGACGAGCTTCACCCCGCCGGGCCGGCCGGCCTACGGATTCACCTACTCGGACCGCGGAGAGCTCACCGGCGTGACGCCGCCGCTCGTGCCGGGCGGAGGTCCGATCGGCTACGCCTACGATCTCGATCGCATGCCTACGGTGATGACCCGGCCCGACGCGCGCACCGTCACCTTCGGCTACGACGCGGCCGGTCGCATCGCCACTCGCACTTTCGCCACCGGGGGCGTTGCCGCAGGCACCGACGTGGTCGCCTACGACGGCGCCGGGAGGCTCGCGAACGCCGTGGCCGCGAGCGGAGAATCGACGAGCTACGCATACGACGGATCGCTATTGACGTCCAAGAGCTGGTCGGGGCCCGTCACGGGCAGCGTGAGTCGCAGCTTCGATACCGGATTCCGCGTTGCCACCGAGTCGATCAACGCGGCCAGCACCATCGCCTTTGCATACGACGACGACAACCTCCTGATCGGAGCAGGCGATGCCTCTCTGACGCACGACCAGAACGGGCTGGCGACCGGAACCGGCCTCGGGAACGTCACGACGTCGAGCGTCTACAACCCCTTCGGCGAGGTGACGGGCTACAGCGCCAGCAGCGCGGGAGCTCCGATCTTCTCCGAGAGCTTCACCCGCGACGCGCTGGGCCGTATCGTCCAGAAAGTCGAGACGATCGGCGGCGCGAGCGACACCTACGCCTACGCTTACGACCTTGCGGGGCAGCTCACGTCGGTGGCCAGGAACGGCGCCACGGTGGAGAGCTACGTCTACGATGCCAACGGCAACCGGACAGGCGGCTCGGTGGGCGGAAGCCCGGTCACCGCAACCTACGACGAGCAGGACCGCCTCACGCAGTACGGGGCTTCGACGTTCGCGTACAGCGCCGCGGGCGACCTACTGTCGAAGACGGTTGGGGCACAGACCACGAGCTATCAGTACGACGCCGTGGGGAATCTGCAAGGCGTGGTGTTGCCGTCCGGCACCACAGTCGGCTACGTCGTCGACGCCAACAACCGGCGGGTTGGCAAGCGAGTCGATGGAACCCTCGTCAAGGGCTTTCTCTACGGCGACGCGCTGCGCATCGCCGCCGAGCTGGATGGCGCCGGCGGGATCGTGAGCCGCTTCGTCTACGCCGGCAGCAGAGTCCCGCTCTACATGACGAAGTCCGGGACGAGCTTTCGAATCATCCCGGACGCGGTGGGCAGCGTCCGTCTGGTCGTGAATGCGCAGAGCGGCGCGATCGTGCAGCGCATGGATTATGATGCGTTCGGCAATGTCGTTCTGGACACCAACCCGGGGTTCCAGCCCTTCGGCTTCGCGGGCGGGCTGTACGATCCCGACACCGGGCTGCTGCGGTTCGGCGCGCGCGACTACGACGCGACGATCGGGCGGTGGACGACCAAGGATCCATTGCTCCTCGGCGGGGCGGATTCGAACCTGTACCGCTATGTGCAGAACGACCCGGTCAATCGCACGGATCCGCACGGCCTCGGCTCGGCGCTCGACACCCTCGGGGGATACCTGGACGCCTTGCTGGACAGCTACGCGATGATGTCGCCGGTCGACGCCTACCTTCTGAGAAAGCTCGACCCAGGTCGACTCGACACGGATTACCACGCCGTCGGCATCGACTCCACGAGCTCGACGTTCTTCTGGTCCAAGTTCATTTCGGAGCTCATCGGCGGCTCGCTCGGTTGCCCGGTGGCTGTTGCGGCCGAAAAAACAGGAAACATCCGAGGGCTGTTGAGGCTGTTCTCGAGGGATAAGCGTCTCGTGGACGAACCCTTGGACTTGTTCGTCGACTCGACCGAACAGATGCTCAAGCAATACCGCGGGCAGTCCCTGAAGGAAGCCCTGAAGGATGTCGAGTATGCCGACGGATGGAGGACCGGCGGCGGAGGGCCGATGGGCGATCTGCTCGGGGGCGGCGGTCACTGAAAAAGGCCGCCCTGAGCTGGCCAACTGCGGCCTGGTGGCGCTGGGCCGGCACCGCGACTCACCGGTTCACGAGCGCACCCTGGCCCCGGGAAAGCTGAAGCTGCCGATGCAGGGGTCCTGAGGCGGCTCAGCCGTATAATCGAACCGCGGGGTCGGGAAGGGGTCCTACGAGAGCGGCGCTTGGCGCTGCCTAGACCCAAAAAAAGGAGGAAACATGAACCAGTCTGGTCGGACCGGGTCCCGGTCCTTGCTCATCGCGGCCGCGGTCCTCTGCCTCGCAGCCGGTCCCGCGTTCGCCGCGGACGACGACACGCTCACCATCGGCTTCACGGTATCGCAGACCGGGGCGCTCAACCTCGACTCGATCGCCCAGCTCCACGGCTTCGAGATGTGGCGAGACGACGTCAACGCTGCCGGCGGCATCAAGGCCGGCAACAAGCACTACAAGGTCCGCTTCGTGAGCTACGACGATCAATCCCAGCCGGGGCGCGTGCAGCAGCTCTACACGCGGCTCATCACGGAGGACAAGGCGCAGTTTCTCTTCAGCCCGTACTCCTCGGGCCTGGTCGCCACCGCGACGGTCATCTCCGAGCAGTACGGCAAGCTGATGATGAGCATCGGCGGCGCCGAGCCCAAGACCTACCAGCTCGGCAACAAGTACCTGTTCCAGACCTACACCTCGGCCGACCACTATCTCACCGGCGCGATCGATCTCGTCAAGGCGAAGAATGCCGCCGCCAGGATAGCGCTGGTCTACTCGGACGATCCGTTCTCTAAGGCGGTCGCGACCGCCACCCGCGATCAGGCGAAGCAGCTCGGGCTGTCCATCGTGCTCGACGAATCGTATCCGCCGGCGCAGACCGACTTCAGCGCCATCATCAACAAGATCGTCTCCTCGGGCGCCGACACGCTGCTCGGCGGCGGCCACTATCCCGACGGCGCGACGCTCGCGCGCCAGCTCTACGATCAGAAGGCGAACCTGAAGTGGGTTACGCTGCTGGTCGCGCCCGACAGCCCGCAGTTCTCGAGCCTGGGCGCCGCCGCCGAGGGCATCTCGGTGCCGTCGCAATGGGCGCCGCAGGTGACCTACAAGCCGGACTTCGGGCCGACGCCCGCGGAATTCACGCAGCGCTTCCAGGCGAAATACAACATCGCGCCCGGCTACCACGCCGCGGGCGGCTACGCGGGCGGGCTCCTGTTCCAGCACGCGATCGAGCTGGCGGGCTCGATCGACCCGGACAAGGTCGCCGCGGAGCTGAACAAGATGAACGTGACTACGCTATGGGGCGCGACCCGGTTCTCGATCGATCCGAAGAGCCACGGCCTGCAGCTCGCGCACGAGATGGTGCTCACGCAGTGGCAGATGAAGAACGGCAAGCTGGTGAAAGAAGTCATCTGGCCGCTTGCCGCGGCGACCGCACCGATCGAGTATCCCTATCACTGATCCGAGATCGAATGCCAGCCGGGGCCGCGCGAGCGGCCCCTCTTTTTGCCGCGGATAGGCCATGTTCGGGATCGTCGCCTCTATCGTCGACGGCGTCCTGGTGGGCTCGGTCTACGGGCTGGCCGCGATGGGCCTCACGCTCATCTGGGGCGTGATGAACGTCATCAACCTGAGCCACGGCGCGATGATCGTCGCCGGCATGTTCGGGTTGTTCTACCTTGCCGTCGCGTTCGCCGTGCCAGCCTATGCCGCGATCCCGCCGCTGATCCTCGTCGGCTTCGGCGTCGGCATCGGGCTGTACTGGATCGCGGTCCACCGGATGATCGGCCGGCCGCCGCTCATGAGCCTGCTCGCCACCTTCGCTGTGAACATGGTGCTGATCGGCCTCGGGACGACGGTCTGGGGCACGGTGCTGTTCAACGTGCCAGTGACGCTTCCCGGGATCACGCTGCACGGCTACACCTTCACCGGCACGCACATCATGGCCGCGATCCTGACCGCCGCGATCGCGGGCGGGCTCTATCTCTTTCTCTATCGCACCCGCATCGGGAAGGCGATCCGCGCGGTGGCAAGCAACCGCGAGGCGGCCGAGTTGAACGGCATCCCGACGCGGCAGGTGCTGGCCTGCGCCTTCGGCCTCGGCATCGCGCTCGCCTGGGCGTCGGGCGCGCTGATCGCGACGCTGTTCCCCTTCACGGTGCTCTCGGGAACGGCGTACCAGCTCAAGAGCTTCGTCGTGACGGTGCTGGGGGGCTTGGGCAATCCCGCGGGCGCCCTCTTCGGCGGCGTGGCGCTCGGACTCCTCGAGGGGCTCGTCACGCCGTTCATGCCGGTGAGCTGGACCTCGGTCATCGAGTTCGTCGTCTTCGTGGTCGTGCTGATCGCCTTTCCCCGCGGGCTGTTCAATGTCCATCGCCGCCGCTGACCCGTCGCGGCGGCTCGCGGGCGTCGCCGCGATCCTCACGCGTCCGACTTTCTGGCTGATCGTCGCGGCGACGGCGGTCTTCGCCTTGCTTCCGCTCAAGGGCAACAACGTGGGTCTGCGCGAGGACCTGCTGCTCGCCGCGGTCTACATCATCCTCGCGACCAATCTCAACCTGATGATCGGCTACGCGGGCTACGTGAACTTCGGCAACGTCGTGTTCTACGGGCTGGGCGGCTACCTGTGCGTGTGGCTCGTGAACGCCTTCGCTTGGCCGCTCGTGGCCGCGGCGCTCACCGCGGGCCTGGCCGTGAGCGCGGCGGCGCTGCTCTTCGGACTGGGCATCCTGCGCCTGCGCGGCGCGTACTTCGCGCTCGCCACGATCGGCGTCAACGAAGGCGTGAAGGCCTTCGTCGTCAACTTCACGCCCTGGGGCGGCTCGACAGGCATCTACCTCTCGATCACCGCATATCAGCCGCTCGGCGGTCCGGCGCAGGCGCTCTGGACGATCTACTTCCTGATCGTCGCGGTCATGGGGCTCTCGCTGCTCTTGAGCTTCGGGATCAAGCGCTCCAAGTTCGGGCTCGGGTTGCGCGCGATCGGCCAGAACGAGAACGCGGCGCTCGTGCTGGGCGTTCCCACTCGGCGCTACAAGGCCCTGGTCTACAGTGCGTCGGCGTTCCTGCCCGCGGTCGCCGGCGCGCTCTTCTTCTTCAAGAGCGCGTTCATCCAGCCGGACGACGCCTTCGATCTGGTGCTCTCGACGGAAGCGATCGTGACCGTGATGCTCGGCGGGCAGGGCACCGTCGTCGGACCGGCGCTGGGAGCGTTTCTCTACGAAGAGCTGCGCAGCACGCTGCTGACCTCGCAGACCTTCTCCAGCTTCCAGCTCGTGGTCGCCGGCGTGCTGCTGCTGGTCATCGTGCTGTTCGTCCCCGGCGGGCTGATCGGCTGGATTCATCGCCGCTGGCCGCGTTCGAAGGCCGTGCTCGAATGACGGCGCTGCTCGAGCTTCAGGGCGTGGGCAAGCGCTTCGGCGGACTGGAGGCGGTCGCCGACCTGAGCTTCGCGCTCGGCGAAGGCGAGATCCTGGGGCTGATCGGCCCCAACGGCGCGGGCAAGTCGACCGCGTTCAACCTGATCAACGGCGTGTTTCGCCCGGACCGCGGCCGGATCCTGTTCCGAGGTGAAGACATCACGGGCCTCGCGCCCGACCGCGTCGTGCGCCGGGGCCTCGCGCGCACGCACCAGATCGTGCAGCCGCTGGCTACGATGAGCGTGCTCGAGAACTGCGTCGTCGGCGCGTGCTTCGGGCGCGAGAACCTGCCGCTCAAGGCGGCCGAGGACGTCGCGCGCGAGGTCGCGGATTTCGTCGGGCTGGCCGCGCGCCTCGGAGATCCGGCGGCCGCGCTCACCATCGCGGGCAAGAAGCGCCTCGAGCTCGCGCGGGCGCTCTGCGCACGTCCCGTGCTGCTGCTGCTCGACGAAGTGCTCGCGGGTCTCAATCCGGCCGAGATCGAGCGCATGATCGGCGTGTTGAGGAGGATCCGCGAGCGCGGCGTATCGATCCTCATGATCGAGCACCTGATGCAGGCGATCATGGGGCTCTCCGACCGTATCGTCGTGCTGAGCCACGGCCGCAAGCTGGCCGAAGGGACACCCGGCGCCGTCGCCGCCGATCCCGCCGTGATCGAGGCCTATCTCGGCGACGCGTCGCTCGCGGGCAGGCTGCAGCGGAAGGTCTCGGGATGAGCGACGCGCTGCTGCGCATCGAAGGCCTCGAAGCCGGCTACGGCGAGGTGCAGGTGCTTTGGGGCATCACGCTCGGCGTGGCGCCGGCCGCGCTCACGACCATCATCGGCGCGAACGGCGTGGGCAAGACGACGACGCTGCGCGCGGCCGTCGGCAGCATCCGCCCCTGGGGCGGACGCGTCGTCTTCAAGGGCGAAGACGTCACAGGGCTCGAGCCGCACGCCAAGGCGGCGCGCGGGCTCGTCCTTGTGCCGGAAGGGCGCCAGCTCTACAGCGACATGACCGTGGAAGAGAACCTCGAGATGGGCGCCTTCTCGCGGCGCGCCGCCAGGAGCTTCGCCGGGAGCCTCGACCGCGTGTACGCGCTTTTCCCCCGCTTGAAGGAGCGCCGGCGCCAGCCGGCGGGGACGTTCTCCGGAGGCGAGCAGCAGATGCTCGCGATCGCGCGCGGGCTGATGTCGGACCCGGAGGTCCTGATCATCGACGAGCTCTCGCTCGGCCTCGCGCCGGTGGTCGTCTACCAGCTCTTCGAGACGCTCAAGGCGCTCAAGGAGCGCGGCCTCACGATCCTGCTGGTCGAGCAGAACGTCCACCTCGCTTTCGCGCTCAGCGACTACGCCTACGTGATCGCTGAGGGAAGGCTCTTCGCGGAAGGCAAGCCCGCGGAGCTCGAGACCCGCTCGGACATCCGGCAGGCCTATCTCGGCCTGTAGCGCGAGCGGCTCCGGCTCGAATCCCCGGTCGGGCTAAGGCTTCCTCGCCCACGCGCCGACGTGGCCGAGGTGAAAATAGCCGGCGACGCCGCCCGGCGGCGCGTCCGCGATCAATCGCGCCTCCAGCGTATCGATGTCGATTTCCGCCTCGGTGGCCGCGCCGCTCGCGACGATCGACGGGAGCTGCGAGCGCACGACCGCGGCCAGGATGCGGAAGAGCGCCCCGCCGGGACCGTGCTGGATCGGGAGCAGCACGTCGAGGTCCGGAGACGGCTCCAGTCCAGCCGCGCGCAGCAGCCCGAAGAGCCGAAGGCCCATCCGCGGCTGGACGCCGGAATGCCGGAAGCCGGCGCGGAACCATTCGCAGGCTTTCGCGGCGAGGCAGCCCGGGGGCTCGATCAGCACCGGCCCCTCGTAGTCGACGATCGACTCCTGCAGGGCGATCGTGCCTCCCCGCCGGAGGTGGCGCAGAACGCGCACCAGCGAGTCGAGCGGGTCGGTCGCGTACATGAGCACGAGCCGTCCGACGATCGCGTCGACCGGGCCCTCGAGCTCGAGCGCCCGATAGTCGGCGACGAGAAAGCGCGTATGACCGAACCCCGCCGCTACGGCGCGCCGCTCGGCGAAGGCCACCTGGTCGGGATCGCGATCGACGCCGATGACGCTTCCGCCGGGCCCGACGAGCTCCGCGGCCGTGAGTGCCACGTCACCCGCGCCCGAGCCGATGTCGAGCACGCGCATCCGCGGGCCGATGCCGGCGCGCTCGAGCAGGCGCCGCGTGAGCGGCGCGAAGAGCTCCGCTTGCGCGACGAGCCGCCGGCGCTCGGCGTCGGAGCTCGCGAAGGGGTAGCGCTCGGCGGTCATCGGTGTCTCGAGACCGGCAGGCAGGTCCCGCGGCGAAGGTCAGGCGTCCACAAGCGCAAGCAGTTCCTGACCGTCGGCCTTGCCGCTCGCAAGCCGTGGTATTGCGCGCAGGACATGGATGCGAGAAGGCACCATGTAGGCCGGAAGCGCGCTGCGCAGATGTGTCTCCAGGCTCTCCACCCACCCGGGTGCCGCCTCGGGACGAGGAACCACGAAGGCGATCAATCGCGTCGTCTCCCCGCGCCGGTGCGGCAGAACCTCCGCTTCCGCGATTTCCGGGAACCGCCGCAACGCGAGTTCGACCTCCGCGGGCTCGGCGCGCTGTCCGTTGATTTTCACCATCCGGTCCTTGCGGCCGAGCACGACGAACACACCTTCGGAATGGAAGCGCGCGATGTCGCCGGTGCGATAGACCCGCACCGAGCCATCGGAGGACTCCGCCTCGAACGTCCCGGGGACGATCTTACCGTGCTTCCATTCACCGAGGGCGTTGTACCGGCTTCGGATGAGCAGCTCGCCGGGTTCGCCCGGGCCGCACGGGCGGCCGGCCTCGTCAACGATGAGCGCACTGGTGTCGGGCATCAGAACCCCCGTGGCTGACAGCAGAGGATCGAAGTCGTCCGGCGCCCCTGCGAACCAGCTCAAGCCACTCGCCTCGGTGGCTCCGTAGGTCGACCGTATCAGGCAAGCGGAAGGCAGCATCTTGCGAAGCTCCCCGACATCAGCCTTCAACACCGGTTCGCCATAGAGCTGCACGAGGCGCAGCCGCGCCAGCGCCGACGATGCCCCGGGAACGCGTACCAGGGCGCGGAGGAACGACGGCGCGGCGCGGAGAATCGTGATCGGCCGTGTCGCCAGAAGCTGGAGAAAATCGCCGAAGCCGCCGGGCCGGATGTCGAGCATCTGCATCGAGGCACCCGTCAGGGCGCAGGCCAACAGCGCCACGAATCCGCCCAGCGTCGCCGGCGGCGAGACCGATAGCACCCGGTCGTCGGCGGTCAGATGCAGGGCGTCGGCTACCGTCCTGACCCAATGCAGCATCGTCCGTTGACTGTGCGCGATCGGTTTCGGCTGCCCGGTGCTGCCTGAGGTGCAAAGGATGAATGCCGGCTGATCGAGCCCCAGCGGTTGGCGGTCGCCTGAGTCGGCGACGGCGGTTCGTTCGAAAACCTCGGCGACGCCGATCGTCACGCTGTCCGCCCACGCGAGCTTGCCATCGGGATCGGGCGCGACCAGCACCAACCTCGCCCCGGCGGCGCTCGCCAGCGCAGCGTTGCGATCGTCGGGGGAATTCCGATCGAGGAGCAGTCCGATGCGTCGCGCTGCAAGAACGGCGAACACCGCCACCACGTATGCGGCACCGGTCGGCAGGAGAATGGCAACCGGACCCTGGGTTTGCGCCGCGAATTCGATTTTGGCCTGCAGCGTACGGACCGCCTGCCAAAGCGCCCGATAGCCGAGACAAGCGTCGCGGGAGTCCACGGCGATCGCGTCCGGCGTCCCGATTGCGAAGCGCTCCAGCGTCGCCACGATCGGCAGACTCGCCGCTGGATCCGGGAAGGGAGTGTAGGCGCGGTCCACCGGCCCGCGGTAGTCGGGCCGAAGGTGCGGCGTTGCGATCCAGGGATCACCGAGCGTCATCGATGCCACCCGGACGACGTCGCGCGTCTGCCTGCCCGCGCGCCGCGGGTCTGTTCACTGGTCGGGGTGAGAGGATTTGAACCTCCGGCCTCTACGTCCCGAACGTAGCGCTCTACCAGGCTAAGCTACACCCCGACGTTTTTCGCGCGGGTCGGGCGCGGTGCGCGCGCTCTTCGGCGCTTTGCGCTCAATACGTCCGCTCGACCGCGAAAGCGGCCAATTTTAGCAGAGTTTGCTTGGCCGGCGAATCCGCAAGCCCCGCGAGGGCGCCGGCGGCTTCCTTGCTCTCTTCCTCGGCGCGATGCCGCGCGTAGTCGAGCGCGTCGGTGCGTCCCAGCGCATCGAGCACCGGCTGGAAGTCGTCCAGGCGCCCGTGCTCGAGCGCGTCGCGGATCAGCGCGGCGTCGGCCGCTTCGCCCACCTGCATGGCGCGGATCAGCGGCAGCGTCGGCTTGCCGTCGGCGAGATCGTCGCCCAGGTTCTTGCCGATCGCCTCGCAATCGCCCGAATAATCGAGCACGTCGTCGACGAGCTGGAAGGCCGTGCCGAGGCGCATGCCGTAGCGGGCGAAGGCACCCTCGATGGCCGCGTCGGCGCCGCCGATCACGGCCCCGAGCTGCGTGGCCGCCTCGAAGAGCTTCGCGGTCTTGCGTCGGATGACGTCGAGGTACGCTCGCTCGCCCACCTCGGGGTTGCCGGCGTTCAGGAGCTGCAGCACCTCGCCCTCGGCGATCACGTTGGTCGCGTCGGAGAGGATGCGCAACACCCGCATGTTGTCGACCGACACCATGAGCTGGAACGAGCGCGAGTAGAGGAAATCGCCGACCAGCACGCTGGCCGCGTTGCCGAACATCGCGTTTGCGGTCGCGTGGCCGCGCCGCAGCGAGGACTCGTCGACCACGTCGTCGTGCAGCAGCGTGGCGGTATGGATCATCTCCACGGTCGCGGCGAGCGTATGGTGGTGCGACCCGCGGTAGCCGCAGGCGCGCGCCGCGAGGAGGACCAGCGCCGGCCGGATGCGCTTGCCGCCGCTGCCGACGATGTACTCGGCGACCTGGCGGATCAGGACGACGTCGGAGGAGAGACTCTCCCGCAGGACCCGGTCGACGGCCGCGAGGTCGTCGTGCAGGAGCGGCTCGAAAAGCGGAATGGGCACGGAAAAGCGATCGAATTCGCTGCGCCGGAAGGGCGGGCGCTTTGCGGGGGAAACACCCGCGGGAGGCCGCGTATTCTACCCGAGCGCCGCCTCGGGCCTCGCGGATTCGGCCGCACTTTGACATGTGGGCCGCAAAGCCCTAAAATCACGCGTTTTTCTCGGCGGATCCCCGCCCGCGCGGCCAGCCGCGCCGGCAGAAAAGCGAAAAGTCCATGTACGCGGTCATCCGGACCGGCGGCAAGCAATATCGCGTTGCCCCTGGCGAAAAACTCAAGGTCGAGCAGCTTCCGGCGGATGTCGGAGCGCAGGTCGTGCTCGACCAGGTGCTCATGGTCGGCGACGGCGACTCGGTGCGCGTCGGGCGGCCGATCGTTGCCGGCGCAACCGTGCAGGCGACCGTCGTCGCTCACGGGCGCGGCGAAAAGCTCCAGATCTTCAAGATGCGCCGGCGCAAGAACTACCGCCGCCACCAGGGCCACCGCCAGGGCTTCACCGAGCTCAAGATCGAAGGCATCGTCGGCTAGGGGCAACCATGGCACACAAAAAAGCAGGCGGCAGCTCCCGCAACGGCCGCGACTCGCAGGCCAAACGCCTGGGGGTCAAGGCTTTCGGCGGCGAGCCGATCACCGCCGGCGCTATCATCGTCCGGCAGCGCGGGACCCGCGTGCATCCCGGCGTCAACGTGGGGATCGGCAAGGATCACACGCTGTTCGCGCTAGTCGACGGCAAGGTCGAGTTCCGCGTCAAGGGCGCGAAGCAGAAGACGGTCGTGAGTGTCGTCCCGGTCGCCTCCTAGCGCCGCAAGGCGAACCCCGAAGAATCCCGCTGCGGCGGGATTTTTTTCGCGCCGCGCCGGCGCAGCCTGCGCGTCAGCGCCGCTCCAGCCACCACAGCATGCCGGCGGCCACCGTCACGAAGGCGCACACCGGGAACGCGGCGGAAAACAGCGGCGGCCAGTCGTTGATGACGCCGATGTAGGCGAAGAGCCGCCCGACCAGGAAGAACACCAGCCCGAGGATCGTGCCGACGAAGATGCGGAATCCCATGCCGCCGGCACGCCGCTGAAAATAGGCGAACGGAATCGCCAGCACCATCATGACGATCACCGCCGCCGGGTAGAAGAGCTTGTTCCAGAGCGCGATCTCGAAGCGCGACGTCTTCTGCTGGTTTCGACCCAGCACGCGGATGTTGTCGTAGAGCGTGCCGAGCTCCAGCTTCTCGGGCGCGACCTGGTAGACGGTCAGGATCGAGGGCTTGAGGACGGTCTCCCAGTCGAGCTGGTCGTCGCGGGTGACCCGTGCGCCACCCGCGTCGAGGAAGGTGGTCTGAACGTTCTTGAGCCGCCACAGGCCGTCGCTCACGAAGGTCCCCGAGTCGGCGACGCGCAGCGATTTCAGGCGCAGATCCTTGTCGAACTCGTACATCCGGATGCCGAGGAGCTTGGTCTCTCCGGAGTCCGCGACCAGGCTCCTGATGTTGACGAAGGTCGACATCGGCCGGTCCTGCCGGAACCAAAACCCGGATTCGAACTGCTGCGCCACGATGCGATTGACCTGGCCCTGCGTCTGCACCCGCACCTGCTGCGCCAGCCGCTCCGCCGGCGGCGCGATGAACTCGCCGACGATGAACGTCGCGATCGCGAGCGGGATGCCGACGCGCACGATCGCCAGCGTGATCTGGGTGAGCGAGGCGCCCGAGGCGCGCATCACGGTGTACTCGGAATTCGCGACCATCTGCGAGATCGCGAAAAGCGTGCCGATCAGCGCCGCCGTCGGCACCAGCTCGTAGACGTGCCCGGGAATCGACAGCCCGACGAAGAGCAGCGCGCGCCCCAGCGGATAGCCGTCCTTGCCGACGTTGCCGAGCTCGTGGATCAGGTCGAAGAACGCGAACAGGCTGACGAGCCCGACGAAGATCAGCAGCGTCCCATAGAGGACCTCGACGGCGATGTAGCGGGAGAGCGTCTTCATGCGCGCGCCAGCCGGCGATGAAAGAGGCCGCGCACCGAGAGGCGGTTCCAGAACAGCAGCACTACGCCCGCGATGGCGATCGAGTGGATGAGGACCAGGCCGGCGAGCATCGACAACCGCCCCTGGGCGATGACGCTCTGCACGAGGTTGAGGCAGTTGCTGTACACCATGTACAGGAACGCGCCGGAGATGAGGTTGAACGAGCGGCCCATGCGGGGATTGACGTACGACAGCGGGATCGCCAGCAGCAGGAGCACGAACGCGCTGATCGGAACGGAGATCCGCCAGAAGAGCTCCGCGCGCTCGACCGCGCCGCTGCCGGCGAGCAGCGCCTCGGTCGGCGTCGCCTTCAGCGACAGCGGCAGCGAGCGCACTTCCGCGGGCTCGATGCGGCGGCCCAGGCGCTCGAACTCCGCGCTGCGGAACTCGGCGGTGCCGGGCGTGCCTTCGTAGCGCCGCCCTTCCTTGAGCACGATGAAGCGATCGCCGTTCGGGGCATCCTCGAGAAAGCCGGAGCGGGCGACGGTGGTCACGTCCTTGCCGTTGTCGATCGAGTGCAGGAAGACGTTGCGGATCGTGTTATCGAAGCTGTTGACGCTCTCGATGAACACGACCAGCCGGGCCGACTTGAACTCGCGGAACAGGCCGGGCGCGAGCAGCGACATCTCGTTGCGGGATTCGAGCTGCCGCTCGTATTCGAGGCGGCGTTGTTCAGCCCAGGGTGAAAGCCACAACGAGAGCACCACGATGGCCGCGAGAAACGGCGTGGCGAAGAGCAGGATGGGCCTGAGCCAGGCGGTGAGCCCCTGGCCGGAGGTGAACCACACGATCATCTCGCTGTCGCGGTACCAGCGCGAGAGCGTCAGGAGCACCGTGACGAACAGCGCCACGGACAGCAGGATGTTGAAATAGAAGAGCGCGTTGAAGCCGAGCAGCGCGACGATGCCCTCCGCCGGGATCGTTCCGCCAGCGGCGCGGGCCAGCAGCCGCAGCGCCAGGTTGGTGAAGAGAATGCCCAGCAGGACGACGAAGAGCGCGACTGCCGTCGCCGTCAGCTCACGCACCAGGCTGCGGCGGAAGACCATGACGGAGGAAAAATTTTGACTTTTTGAGGCCGATTTGCCAATAATGCCGCTTACCGTGCTTAAAGGCTACGTTACAGTCAACCGAAGAGGCGACGGAGCGGCAATGGAATTTACCATAAAAAGCGGGAGCCCCGAGAAGCAGCGCAGCGCCTGCGTCGTGGTCGGCGTCTTCGACAATCGCAAGCCGAGCCTGTCCGCGGAACTGATCGACCGCGCCTCCGGAGGCTACATCAGCGAAATCATCCGCCGCGGGGACATGGAAGGCAAACTGGGCAGCACGCTGCTGCTGCACAACGTTCGCGGCACGTTGGCGGATCGCGTGCTCCTCGTCGGATTGGGCAAAGAGCGCGATTTCCGCGAGCGCGAGTTCCGGGCGGCGATGCGCGCAACCGTGCAGCTGTTGAACGAGACCGGCTCCTACGAAGCAGTCATCTACCTCACGGAGGAGAAGGTCAAGCGCCGGGAAGTCGCCTGGCGGGTGGAGCATGCGGTGGTCGTCGCGATGGAGGCGGTCTATCGCTTCGACGAGATGAAGAGCCAGCCCGCGGAGGTCCGCCGGCCGCTGCGCAAGCTCACCCTTTCGGTCCCCCAGCGCAGCGACCTCGCCGCCGGGGAGACTGCGGCGGCGCGCGGGCTCGCGATCGCGCACGGGATGAACCTGACGCGCGACCTGGGGAACCTGCCGGGCAACATCTGCACCCCGACCTACCTCGGGGAGCGCGCGCAGGCGCTCGCGAAGGAGCTCGGTTTCGGCTGCCAGGTGCTGGATCGGTCGCAGATCGAAGAGCTCAAGATGGGGTCGTTCCTGGCCGTCACCGCGGGCAGCGAGGAGCAGCCGAAGTTCATCGTTCTCGAGTACAACGGCGCGGGCAAGAAGCAGAAACCGCTGGTTCTGGTCGGCAAGGGCATCACTTTCGACAGCGGCGGGATTTCGCTCAAGCCCGGGCTCGACATGGACCACATGAAGTACGACATGTGCGGGGCGGGAAGCGTGCTCGGCACGTTTCGCGCGATCGCCGAGCTCAAAGCGAAAGTCAACCTGGTCGGCCTGATCGCCGCCTGCGAGAACATGCCCAGCGGGCGCGCGGTCAAGCCCGGGGACATCGTGCGCAGCATGTCGGGCCAGACGGTCGAGATCCTCAACACCGACGCCGAAGGCCGTCTGATCCTCTGCGACGCGCTCACCTACGCCGAGCGCTACGAGCCCGCGGCGGTGGTCGACATCGCGACGCTCACCGGCGCAATGGTCGTCTCGCTCGGGCACATCGCCCTGGGCGTGTTCAGCAACAGCGACGGCCTGGGCCGCGCGCTGGTCGCGGCCGGCGAGGAGTCCTTCGACCGCGCGTGGCAGCTGCCCCTCTGGGACGACTACCACGAGGCGCTCAACAGCAACTTCGCCGATTTCGCCAACATAGGCAATCGGGCGGGCGGCAGTATCACGGCGGCATGCTTCCTGTCCAAGTTCACCAAGAAATATGACTGGGCGCATCTCGACATCGCCGGCGTGGCCTGGAAGGAAGGCAAGGAGAAAGGGGCGACGGGCCGGCCGGTCCCGCTGCTCTCGACTTGGGTGCTCGCGCAGGAGGCGGGTTCCTGAGGCATCCGCGACGATGACCTCGATCGACTTCTACACGCACGTTGCCGACCGCCTGGAGGTCGCCGCCCGCCTGGTGGCCAAGGCTTTTTCCCAGCACGGCAGCGTGCGCGTGCTCACCTCCGATCCCGCGACGACCGCGACGCTGGATCGCGCGCTCTGGTTGAGACCCCCGACCGCTTTCCTGCCGCACTGCCGGCTGGACAGCGCGCTGGCCGCCGAGACGCCCATCCTGGTCGACCACGCGCCCGAGCATGCCGGCCCGGCCGTCGTGCTGATCAACCTGCATCCGCAGCCGCCGTCCTTCTTCTCCCGCTTCGAGCGGCTGGCCGAGATCGTCGGCCTCGACGCTGCCGATGTCGAGGCGGGACGCGAACGCTACCGTTACTACCGCGAGCGCGGCTACGAGCTGCGCAGCCACCGTCTCGACGAGCGCTGAGGCGCAGCCATGCCGACCGCACGCGAGCTTCTCGAGCAGGCCGACGCGCTGATGCGTCGCAACCGCGGCGGCGAAGCCGTCCCGATGCTGACCGACAGCGTGCGCGAGGCGCTGGGCGAGCCCGCGCAGGACCTGCGCGCCGCCGACGCGGCTCACGCGCCACCACCCGGGGAGGATCTGGACCTGGCGCTCGATCGCTCGGTCGAGCAGAGCGTCGAGCCGCCGCTGCTGACCGACGTCGTCGAAGAGGTCGCCGTCGACGTCCTCCCGCTGCCGGGCGGTAAGCCGGAGGAAGATGCCGCGCCCTGGCTCGGTCCCGACACGATCGATCCGGCGCTGCACAGCATTACCGGCTCTTCGCCGGACTCGCTGGCCGTCGTACCCGCGGTCCTGCGCGCGGAGCGCGCTCAAGTCGAAGAGCGCGTCGCCGAAGCGGTCGGGGCCCAGCCATCCGAGGTCCTCGCCCCGGAGGTTCGCGTCGAGGCGCGCGCAGAGGAAACGATCGAGTCGGCGGAGCCGGCGGCCCACGCGGCGCGCAGCTACGTCGAAGAGGAGCTACCGGAGGCCGTCGAGGCGCCGGATCCGACCGCAACCCGGACGCTGCGCGCGCAGGGTTCCGCGTCCACGCCGGCGCCGGCCGGGTCCCTGTCCGCCGAGGCGATTCCGCTCGCCGAGATCCCCGACGAAGACCGCTGGCAGGCGCTCGCCGAGCAGATCTCGATGCAGGTTCTGCAGCGGCTGGACCTCTTCGTCGACACCGGCCTCAAGACTCGGCTCGCCGCGCACCTGCAGCCCATCGTCGAGCGCGCCGGCGCCGAGCTGGTCGAGGCGATCAACGAGCACGTCGGCCAGCTCGTCCGCAGCTACGTGGCCGAGGCCATCGAACGCGAGATCGCCCAGTGGCGGCAGGACCAGCGCTAGCGCGCGCGGCAGGCGCCCCTCCGCGCGCGCGGATCGTATGCTAGACTTGACGTCATGACTTTCGAGCCTCTGCGTCTCCGCATCGTCGAAGCCGGCGTGAAGAAGCCGTGTGAGGTCGCCGCTTCCGGCGCGTACTTCGACTTCTACTGTGGGCCAATCGCCCGGGGCCGCGTTCACCGATAGCACGAGAAGCAGGGACAGACAGCATCGGGCGGCCCAGGGGCCGCCCGATTTTTTTGGAGATCCGCCCATGATCATCGTCATGCAACGCGAAGCGACCGAAGAAGCGATCCAGGCCGTCGAAGCGAAGATCCTTGCCCACGGCCTGCAGGTTCACATCTCCCGCGGCACCGAGCGCACGCTGATCGGTGCCGTCGGCGACGAGCGCAAGCTCGATCCGGAGATGTTCGATCCGATGCCCGGCGTCGAGAAATCGATGCACATCCTCAAGCAGTACAAGATGGTGGCGCGGGAGTGGCACGAGGCGAACACGGTGATCGACGTGTCCGGCGTGCCGATCGGCGGACCGACCGTGCAGGTGATCGCCGGTCCCTGCTCGGTGGAGACGGCGCCGCAGATGGAAGCCGCGGCCGCCGGCGTGAAGGCGGCCGGCGCGCGTCTCATGCGCGGCGGGGCGTTCAAGCCGCGCAGCAGCCCGTACGCCTTCCAGGGCAAGGGCGTCGAAGGGCTGGAGCTCCTGCGCACGGCCGCCGACGCGCAGGGGCTGCCGATCGTCACCGAACTCATGGACGCGCGCATGCTGGAGACGTTCCTGCAGTACGACGTCGACGTGATCCAGATCGGCACACGCAACATGCAGAACTTCGATCTCCTGAAGGAGGTAGGCCGCACCAGCAAGCCCGTCATCCTGAAGCGCGGCATGTCGGCCACGATCGCGGAGTGGCTGATGGCCGCGGAGTACATCGCCTCCACCGGCAACCACAACATCATCTTCTGCGAGCGCGGCATCCGCACCTTCGAGACCGCGTATCGCAACGTGCTCGACGTCACCGCCGTGCCGGTGCTCAAGCGCGAAACCCACCTGCCGGTGATCGTGGATCCCTCGCACGCGGGCGGCAAGGCCTGGATGGTGCCGGCGCTGTCGTGCGCCGCGGTCGCTGCGGGCGCCGACGGCTTGCTCATCGAAGTGCATCCGAATCCCTGCGAGGCCTGGTGCGATGCCGATCAGGCGCTCACCCCCGCGGAGTTCGGGAAGCTGATGGGCCAGCTCGACGGGATCGCCCGGGTGGTCGGGCGCGCGCTCTGATCTCGCGTAGAGGTAGAGGAAGAGCACGCGAAGCCGAGCGCCAGCGAGAGCACGATGCCGACGGCCACGTCGCGGCCGCGCAGCCGATCGCCGAGGATCCCCATCGCGATGGCTGCCGCGACCCTGAAGGCGAGCAGCCCCATGCGGATTCAAGCCCACGAGCAGCGAGCCGGTAGCGCCCGCGAATCCGACGCAGCGTGGTCTTGCCCGCGCCGTTGGGCCCGAAGACGCCGATGAACTCGCCCTCGCGTACGGCCGCCGACACCTCCGCGAGAACGATCCGCCCGTCGCGCGCGAGCGTGACCCGATCGAGCTCGATCGCGACGGCGCTCATCGGCCGCCGAGCGCGCCGTCGAGCGCGTCGAGCTGGGCGAGCATCCACTCGACGTAGCTCCGGCCCGGCGGCAGCGTCTCGGTGATGGTCACCACGGGAACCCCGGCTTCGAGGGCGATCTCGCGCATGCGCAGCGCGAGGGCCTGCTGGGTCTGGCTGTTGTAGGGCAGTGCCTTGACGGCTCGCCCGCGCAAGTCTTGCTCGAAGGCCGCGATCGTCCTGGGCCCCGGCTCGGTTCCGTTCATCACCGCCAGCTGCAACCGCTCGTGGCGCATCGAAAGGCCGAGCGCGTCCGCCATGTACTGGAAGACCGGCTCGGTCGCGGCCACCGATCGAGACCGGTTCCGCGCGCACCGCCGCGGTCGCGAGGCAGGCGCCCAGCGCGGCGCATGCGGCGAGGCGCGCTCTGGCCGAGGTGATCATCGGCGGGAGCTTTGGGCCGAAATCGATAATGATAAACCATACTCATATTCACCTTGGATCGAGCCGGCGCCGCGCGGGGAGCGCGAGGCTCTTCGGCTATAATTCGTTGTTTATCCGAGAGTAAGCAGCGAATGGAACTCGCCAAGAGCTTCGAGCCGCGCGCGATCGAGGCCAAGTGGTACGCATTCTGGGAATCTAACGGCCTGTTCAAGCCGTCGATGAGCCCGGGGGCGAAGGTATTCTGCATCCAGCTGCCGCCGCCGAACGTCACCGGCACGCTGCACATGGGCCACGCGTTCCAGCAGACGCTGATGGACGTGCTGGTGCGCTGGCATCGCATGCTCGGCGACAACACGCTCTGGCAGGTGGGCACCGACCACGCCGGCATCGCCACCCAGATCGTGGTGGAGAACCAGCTCCGCGCGGAGGGCGTGTCTCGGCGCGACCTCGGCCGCGAGAAGTTCGTCGAGCGCGTGTGGCGGTGGAAGACGGAGTCCGGCTCGATCATCACCCGGCAGATGCGCCGCCTGGGCGCGTCGGGCGACTGGTCGCGCGAGCGCTTCACGATGGACGAGCGGCTGTCCAACGCGGTGATCGAGACTTTCGTCCGTCTCTACGACGACGGCTTGATCTACCGCGGCAAGCGCCTCGTGAACTGGGACCCGGTGCTCGGCACGGCCGTGTCGGACCTCGAGGTGGAGAAGGACGAGGAGACCGGCACGCTGTGGGAGATCCGCTATCCGCTCGTCGACGGATCGGGCCACCTCACGGTCGCGACCACGAGGCCGGAGACGATGCTGGGCGACGTCGCCGTCGCGGTGCATCCCGACGACGAGCGCTATGCCCGTCTCGTGGGCAAGCGTCTCGAGCTGCCGCTCACCGGCCGGACCATTCCGGTGATCGCGGATGCCTCGGTCGATCGCGCCTTCGGCACGGGTTGCGTCAAGATCACGCCGGCACACGACTTCAACGACTACGAGGTCGGGCAGCGCCACGGCCTCGCGCCGCTCGAGATCTTCACCCTCGAAGCGAAGATCAACGACAACGCCCCGCCGAAGTATCGCGGGCTCGACCGCTATGCCGCGCGCAAGGCGGTGCTCGCGGACCTGCGCGCCGCCGGCCTCGTCGCCGCGGAGAAGCCGCATCGCATGGTCGTGCCGCGCTGCGGGCGCACGGGCGAGGTCGTCGAGCCCATGCTCACCGACCAGTGGTTCGTGGCGATGACCAAGCCGGCACCTTCGAGCCATGCCTACTTTCCGGGCAGATCGTTCCAGGACATCTGCCTCGCCGCGGTGAATGCGAGCCTGTCGGACGTCGATCGGCCGGGCGCGGAAGTGCGAATCCGCTTCGTGCCCGAGCACTGGACCGCCTGGTACAACAACTGGCTCGGCAACGTCCACGACTGGTGCATCTCGCGCCAGCTCTGGTGGGGCCATCGCATCCCCGCGTGGTACGACGATGCCGGCAACGTGTTCGTCGCCCGCAACGCCGAGGAGGCGGCGAGGAAGGCCGGAAAGGACGCGAGCGCCCTCAGGCGCGACGAGGACGTGCTCGACACCTGGTTCTCCTCGGCGCTGTGGTGCCATTCGACGCTCGGCTGGCCCGAGGACACGAAGGAGCTGCGCACGTTCCTCCCGTCGTCGGTCCTGATCACCGGCTTCGACATCATCTTCTTCTGGGTCGTGCGCATGGTGATGACCACGACCTACTTCACCGGCAAGATCCCGTTCCGCGACGTGTACATCAACTCGATCGTCCGCGACGACGAGGGCCAGAAGATGTCGAAGTCGAAGGGCAACATCCTCGACCCGCTGGACCTGATCGACGGCGCGGATCTCGCGAGCCTCCTCGTCAAGCAGACTTCCGGCCTCATGCTGGAAAAGCAGCGCGACGCGATCGAGAAGCGCACGCACCGGCAGTTTCCCGATGGCATCGCGGCCTACGGCGCCGACGCGTTGCGCTTCACCTTCGCGAGCCTCGCTACCTTCGGCGACACGCTCAATTTCGACCTGAGCCGCTGCGAGGGCTATCGCAACTTCTGCAACAAGCTGTGGAACGCGACGCGCTTCGTGCTGATGAACGTCGAAGGCAAGGACGTCGGAATCGATCCGTCGAAGCCGGCGAACCTCTCGTTCCCCGACAAGTGGATCGCATCGGCATTGCAAGAGGCGGTCGATGAGGTCAATGAGCAACTGGCCGGCTATCGCTTCGACCTCGCCGCTCGAGCGCTCTACGAGTTCGTCTGGAACGACTACTGCGACTGGTACCTCGAGCTCGCCAAGGTCTCGCTCGCGATCGGCGACGAGAGCGGCCAGCGCGGGACGCGCCGGACGCTCCTCGGGGTGCTCGAGACGGTGCTGCGGCTTGCGCACCCCTTCATCCCCTTCATCAGCGAGGAGCTGTGGCAGTCGGTCGCGCCGCTCGCCGGCAAGACTGGCAGGTCGGTTTCGGTCGAGCCCTACCCCAAGCTAGAGCGCTTCGAGCGCGCACAGGGCGAAACCCGGCAGGTGGACAGGCTCAAGGCCCTGGTCGAGTCCTGCCGCTCGCTCCGCGGCGAGATGAACGTCTCGCCCGCGACGCGGGTCGCCGCGCTCGTCGACGGCGACACGTCCGCCATCGGCATGCCGGCGCTCGTCGAGTACCTCAAGGCGCTGGCGAGGCTCTCCGAGGTCGCGATCGTGGATCGGCTTCCCGCGTCGCCGGCGCCGGTGTCGGTCGTCGACCCGGTGCGGATCATGCTCGACGTGAAGGTCGACCCGACGGCGGAGCGGCAGCGGCTCGGCAGGGAGATAGCCCGGCTCGAAGGGGAGATCGCCAAGGTCAACGCCAAGCTCGCCAACGAATCGTTCGTCGCGCGCGCACCCGCGCATGTGGTCAAGCAGGAGCGCGACCGTCTCGCGGGCTTTCATGCGACGCTGGACAAGCTCAAGCCGCAGCTCGGCCGGCTGTCGGGCTGAGCGCCACGCGCGGCGCGCATGACGCATCGGCGGGCCATCGTCGTCGACGACGTCGTGCCCCGGGCCGGCTGGGGCGCGGGCTATCCGCGCAGCGCTCAGATCGTGCAGGCGCTCTCGCGCTGCAGCGACGACGTCACGCTGTGTCCGATGATGGAGCGCTCGCTGCCGCCGGCGCCGGCCGAGTCGTTCGCGGGCAACGTGGCCTTGAGCGGCGACGTCGGCCAGCTGGCGCTGCGCTCGGCGCTGGCGACCCGTCGCGGCGAGCCCGGACTGCTGTGGATCGGCCGGCCGCACAACCTGGCATGGGTCGTCGGCATGCATCGCACGCTGCCGGCACTGTTCTCGAAGCTGCGCATGGTCTACGACGCCGAGGCGGTGTTCGCCTGCCGCGACATCAGCGCGCTCAAGCTCGCCGGCACGCCGCTGAGCGAGGTCCAGTCGCGACGCCTCCTGCGCAAGGAGCTGCAGCCGGCGGAGCTCGCGCATGCGATCGTCACCGTCTCGGCCATCGAGCAGAAGCTCGTCCGCGACGTGATCGGGCGTGCGGCGGCGCTGATCGGCCTGGCGGCGCAGCCCGAGCCGACAACGACGCCGTTCGCGGAACGGCGGGGTCTGCTCTTCTTCGGCGCGCTGTGGGACGAGGCGGCGCCGAACGCGGACAGCGTGCGCTTCTTCGTCGAGCGCGTGCTCCCCCGGGTCGCGCAACGGATCGACGCGCGCCTGCGCATCGCCGGCTCCGGGAGCGACCGCGCGGCCTGGCTCGCAGCGATCGCCGGCGCAGGCGTCGACATCGAGGGTCCGGTCGCCGATCTCGCGGCGCTGTTCGGCCAGGCCCGCGTCTTCGTCGCGCCGACGCGCTACGGCGCCGGCATTCCGTTGAAGGTGGTCGATGCGGCGAGGCACGGCGTCCCGGTGGTCGCGACGACCCTGATCGCGGAGCAGCTCCGCTGGCAGCATGGACGAGAGCTGCTCGTCGCGGACGATGCCGACGCGATGGCGCAGGCCTGCGTGGACCTGCATCAGGACGAGCGGTTGTGGGAGCGCCTGCGCTCGGCAGCGCTCGACGCGGTGAAGCGCGACTTCGATCCCGCAGCCTTCGATGCCGCCGTGGCGGGCGTCGCCTGGGGCCAGGCCCCGGCGCTCGCCGCACCGTCGTCAGCGCCGTCGCCCTAGACCTCCGCGCAGCGCACCGAAGCGTGCGGCGCGCTCCGCTCCGGTATCGCGGGCGAAGCGATCCTGGTTGAGCTGATCGAAGCGGCCCTCCTCGCCTTTCGCGGCCTCGCCGCCCTGGCCCTGTAGCCGATCCCGGAACGAAGCGCCGCGCTCGGTGTCGCCGGAGAGATTCTGTCCGCCGGAGCTCTGCCGCGTCTCGCCGGACAGGTTCTGTCCCGCAGCCTGGCGCGTCTCGCCGGAAAGATTCGACGAACGGTTCTGGGCGGCGCTCTTCGCGTTCGTCGGCGGCTGGACAGGTTGCCACGAACCGTCGTCCCATTTCGACCAGCCGTCCGAAGTGTGCTTGTAGACATTGCCGTCGGCGCCCGCATAGACGTTCCCGCCCGCGCCCTTCGCGATCCCGGCGCTGTTGCCGCCTGCGCCCTTCACGCCGGCAGCTTCGGCGCCCGTGCTCGACCTCCGGCGGTTCCCTGCGCGTTGGACTGATGCTGCGTCGTCACAGTCTTGTTCGCGCCGCTGAACGTGCTCGAGCCCCAGCTCCCGTACTGGTTGTAATTCTGATTGGTCGTGCCCGAGATGCCGGTCCGGCCGTTGTACCAGTTCGCGTTGGCCGTGCCGCTGTCGGGTCCCCATGACGCGCTGCCGTGCATGTATCCGCCGGTCGAAGGGTGACCACGCGCCCGCACCGCCGTTCGGCCCGTAGAGCGCCGCGCCGTGGGCCCAGGCTCCCGTATTGGGGTTGTACGCCGATCCGCCGGAGATCGCGCCCCCGTAGGGCCCGTAGATCGTTCCACCGCGCGCCCAGGCGCCCGTCGCCGGGTTGTACCAGGTGTTCCCGGAGTACGAATAAGGATAAGGGTAGTAGATCGGGATCGGCCCGGGCCAGATCAGCGGCGGGTAGTAGTAGCCGGTGCCGTACACGACGACGCCGTAGGAGACGTAGCTCATCGTGTAGCCCGACGTGTAGCCGCAGGTGACCGTCGTCGTCGTGTCGCCGTAAACGCGCACGAACGTCACGCGATAGAGCGGACTGGCGGGCGGAATCGTGTAGATCGCCACCGGCACGCTGTCGGCGAGAATCCACGCGCCGGTCGGCATCGGCGCGACGAACCAGACCCCTCGATAGCAGAGGTAGTACTTCTCGCCGACGCGGATCACGTCGTAGGTGGTGTTGACCGCGTAAAGCAGCTGCGTCTGGACGATCGGCTCGAACTTGGGCTCGCCGGTGTAGATCACCGCGACCTTGGTCGTGCCGCGATCGAGCGTGGCCTGCGTCGGCACCTGCGCCTGGAGCAACGCTTCCCGCGCCGCCGGTGTCCCGGGCACCGACGCGAGCACGTAGCCGCGTGGGCTCGACGCCGGGATCCGCGCGAAATCGGGCGGCAGATCGGGTGTCGCGAAGGCCCACGGCCCGTCGAGCGATCCCGCCGAGAACCATCGGCCCGAGACCAGGTAGTAGTAGCGGTTGCCCCCATCGACGAAGAGCGGCGAATCGGTGTTCGACACGTAGCGCAGCGATGTGCCGGGAATGGCGACGGGCCGCGGCGGCCCATCGGTGACGATGATCTCCGCCGGCGCCGTGCTCACGAAAATCCGGGGCATCGCGGCCGCCGCGATTCGCCGTCCGGGTATCTGCTTCTTCACGGCCGCGAAGTTGTCGTTCGGCAGCGACGAGAACGCGGGCGGCAGCCTGGGGGCAGGAGACCACGGTCCCCTGAAATCGGATGCGCTGAGCCAGGCGTCGTTGTCGAGCCAGTAACACGTCCGGGTCGCCGGGTCCTGAAAGACGTCCCAGTTCGTGTTGACCGCGACCACGAGCTTCGTGCCCGCAACGGGAACGAGAACGGGCTCGCCGTCGAAGACGAGGAGGCTCGCAGGGCGCGAGCTGTAGAAGATCTTCGGCGGATCGTTGTTCATCGGCGGCGACGCCGGCGGCGCGCCCGCCTCCTCGTTGAGGCTGAGCAGCACCGTATCGAGAGGGACGCGCTTCGGACCGATCGTCGCGAGCGAGCCTGCGAACGCCTGCTCGAAGCGCTGCGCCTGTTCGGGCGAAGCCCCGGGAAAGCGCGACGATGTGAGACGCGGCGAGGTGAGCGTCACCATGCGCATCGCGAGATCCGAGTCGGTCGCGAACGCGACCTCGATCGTGCCGAAGGAGGTCTTGTTCGTGCGCGCGGGCGTGAGGTCGATCGCGATCCGCGTGTTGAGCGTGCGCCGATCGGGCCACGAGATCACTTGCGGCTGATAGATGGTCGCCTTGCCGCGCTCGTCGCTGATCGTGTGCGGCCACCTGTCTTCGGCAGACGGCGCGCTCGCGGGCGCGGAAGAGCGCGCGGGGGTCGTCGCGCGGGTGCCTGCGGCGGCCGGTGCCGCTGCGCTCGCGGCCGGCCGCTGCGCGCTCGCGCCGCCGATCGCGCGCAACGCCTCCTGGCACGGGGCAGAGGCCTGGGCGGCGTGCTCCTGCAGGCAGGCGAGCGATGCCTGGCCGCGGGCGGCACGCTCGAGCAGTGCGCCACATAGTCGGATCGGCAGCTCTGGCGCACGGCATCGACCTGCGCCTGCGTCGGCTGCTGCGCGCCCGCGCCCCATGCGGCGAACGCCGCCGCGATGAGAAGCGGGACACGAGCGGCGCACCTGCTTCCGGCAAGAGCTTCCATCCCTTCTCCGTTTCAGTCCTCGACGACGGCATGGCGCCTGGACGCGAGGCTGCAGCCGGATGCATGCGTCCTGAGTTGGACTTCGGAATGCGCGCCGCGAGCGTACC
>Ga0335080_10000161_pt1 | contig 58024 bp, 54 predicted proteins | sample Lox_Sample_34_FD_206720 | JGI IMG/M metagenome (GOLD analysis project Ga0335080, IMG submission 206720) | Soil microbial communities from Loxahatchee National Wildlife Refuge, Florida, United States - Lox_Sample_3.4 | ecosystem: Environmental > Terrestrial > Soil > Wetlands | place: USA... | reverse complement strand
CGCAACGTCGAGGCCGACGAGCAGGCCGTGATCGCCGGGATAACAGAACTGCGCGGGGCGGGCGCCTTCAGCTTCGAGACGTCGGCTTCATGCTGGCCACAGGCGCCAAGCAGGTTTCGAGTTAGTTGAATTGAGGCGTGAGCACACGCTCACCAACTATCTGAGTAGCAAGGTCGTGCCGGAAAGGATGGAGGAAAACGGTGAAGTGTCGCGGTCCGATCTGAATACGGTATCTCACAGGGCTCAAAGCTTGAGCACCCCGCAGCGAAGCCGAGCGGTGTTCAAACATCTTTCGCGTGCAAACACCAAAGCCGGTAGGCTGATTGCCAATCCGGAACGTGATCGGATTTATATCCATATGTCTTCCCGGTCCCGAGAGCGCGAAAATTCTTCATCGCGCGTCGATGCGCGCTGCTCGTTACGAAACTCCGCATGTTCGCTTCGTCGGTCCAAACTGTCATCGTATGATAGATGCCTGTGACAACGCGCGCCGTCACAACGATGATGCCGGGAGATTTCCGCGCCTGAGCCAATGATGTCAGTGTGCGCCACCAGAAAGCCGGCATTGACCATGGACCCTTTGGGCGAAAGCCGGTGATAGAAACGTAAAAATCCATCGGGTATTATGATCCGATTTGCCGTTGCTTGCGTTATCTGTTGAAACGCTCGTCAAGGTTTTGCGGATCAGGGGCGGCAATATTCGGTAGACGACGTCCGGCAAGATAATCCAGACTCGACTGTAATGCTCTTTGCTTTCGATTACTTCGAGACGGCCGCTCGTATGGCAGCAATGCTATGACGACGCCGATCAAGGCAGGTGGCGCAACGGCAAACACGACCCAGAACCTATGGCTGGTCGCTTTCCGGGAATTCGAGCCGCTCACGATGGGTAGATTTCAGAAGGAGATACTGAATGGATTTGACGAGCTGCTCGGCAGTGTAGGGTTTTGGGAGGAAAAGAAACGGCTCGACAAACAAAGCCTTCATTCCCTCGTTTACGCCCAGTCCTGAAGTATAGAGGACAGGTATTTCGGCCCGCCTTTCGCGTGCCTTCTGGGCGACCCTTAATCCAGCTTCCAAATCCTGCCCGAGAATCACGTCAATAAACAGGAGGTCAATTGACTGATCTGTTTCCAGCAGGGCGACGCTGCCATCGACCGCCATTGCGGCAATGACTTTGTAGCCGGCGTCTCGAAGAATCGACTCCGAGAGCACGCGAACCGGATCGTCGTCCTCAACAATCAGGATTGTTGCCATTCGGCTTCCTTGGCAAATTTGCTCTCGAGCAGCCTATCAGCATCCCGGGGAGGTGGAACTGAAATCTTCTCCAGCCGCACGTTTTCTTCTTTTCGCGCCGCTTGCATGGCTTAGTGTCGCAGGCAAGTCTCAATCAGCCGAGCCTGCCAATCGCTAGCTGGCGGCCTGGCAGGATTCGTGCGCGACCTCATGGTCTCTTCAGCGGGTGAGCGCCGTCACCGCCAACCGCGGCCGCGGCCGCGGCGCGAGGCCGAGGCACGAGTGGCGCGCCCTTCAGCCAGAGCCGAAGCGCCTCCCAATGGATGGCCAAGATGATCTTGAAGGTGAGAAGAGGGAGTGCCAGGAAAGCGCCCAACAACGAGCGGGACGTGAGCCGTTGCCGGTGTCCGGAAAAGGCCGCTGCAAACAGGGGGCCGACCTTATCCGTTTGCAGGATTCGTACCTTCACCTGCTCGCCGGCTAGCGATAGTCGGAAGTGGTAGCAGGTTTCCATTTTAATGAATGGCGAGACGTAGAATTGCTTCGCTTGCCTGTGCCGCACCGCTTCGCCGTCACCACAGCCGTCCTCTACCTTCAGCACGTAAGGATGGATTTCTCCAAACGTATTGCGTACCTCGTAGATTAACAGCGCAAGCTCGCCGGAGGCGCGATAGCAGAAATAGATCGAAAGGGGGTTGAAGGTAAAACCGAATAGCCGCGGATAGCACAGAAGAAGAATACGGCCGCCCGACAACTCAATGCCATGTTCGAGCGCCAGGCGTCTCACATATTCGCTTAACGACGCGCCATCGCGCTCTCCGTGATCGACCTCATGGAAACTGAATAGCGCGGCGCGATTGACGGCAAACAAGCTGGATTGCCGGTCCGCCTCATCCAGTCGGTCGAGATCGATGAGCAGACTCATGACGCGGTAGCTGAAGCGGTGGCGAATCGGCTGCAATCGCGCGTGCATCACCTTGCCGAGGTAGATAGCAGCGGCTGGCATCGTTTGCACTCTTTTCGTTCGCGCGAACCGGGACATGTTGCTACTCGGCCGCTTGGACAAGCAGCTGCCTGGGTTGGCGCCAGGGTACGACCGCGCCGAGCGCTTCGGCAACTGCAATTCCGGAGCGCAATCCGTCCTCGTGAAAGCCATAGCCGGTCCAGGCGCCGCAGAACCAGGTGCGGCGGCGTCCCTGGATTTCAGGCAACCGCTTTTGTGCCGCGAATGCACGCGCATCGTACTGCGGATGCGCGAAGGAAAATTTTCCAAATGTCAGATGCGCTGCCGGCTCGAACGGCGGATTAAGGCTGACGAACAACGGCTTTCCCTCGTCAATCCCCTGCAGCCGGTTCATCCAATAGGTCACGGCGACGTCATTTTCCACGGGGGTCTGTCGCTTCCACCGCAAGAAGTTCCAGGATGCCCAGGCATCCCGGCGCATGGGCATGAGACGGCAGTCGCGATGCAGATAGGCTGTGTTCGGCGAATAGCCGATTGCGCCCAGAATGGCACGTTCGCGCGTGTCGGCGTCGGACAGCAACGCCAAGGCCTGATCGCTGTGGCAGGCGATCACGACAGCGTCGTAATTCTCCAGCCTGCCATGGCTGTCCAAAACTGATGCGCCACGGTGATTCCGCTCAACCGAGATCGCAGCGCAACCCAGCCGGATGCTGCTTCTGTACGCCGCTGTGAGCCTCTCGACATAGCGGCGGCTTCCGCCCTTGACGGTTAGCCAGTGTGGGCGTTCGTGGTGGAGGAGGCGGTGATTGTCGAAGAACGTGACAAAATTCTCCGCGGGAAAGGAGAAGATTTCCTCCGGAGGCGAAGACCAGATTGCGGCGCCCATTGGCGCCAGATAGTCGGCCAGCAGGCGTGGTGCGAATGCCCTTACGCGGAAATACTCCCCAAGCGTCAGCCCGGCGAGTTGGCCCGCCCGCAGGTCCGCCACGCTTTGCCGGTTGAACCTTAATATTTCCGCCAGCATCCGCAGATACGAGGGCGAAAGGAGATTGCGGCGTTGCGCGAATAGGCCGAGCGCTTTTTCGAAAGTGCTGCCGCCACCGCCTCGCCATTCAAATCGGCCGGCATCTGCGGAGACCGAAAAGCTCATGCACGTCTCGATCGTCTCGACGTTGAGGTGCGCGAACAATGCCGTCAATTCCGGATAGTTGAGTTTGTTGAAGATGATAAAGCCGACATCGACGTCAATTGCGTCTCCATCATAGTCGATACGCACGGTATGACTGTGTCCGCCGGTGCGTAACTCCCGCTCATACACCGATACCGTATACCGTTGCGACAGCAGCCATGCGGCGACATTACCTGCGATTCCCGTACCGATGACCGCAAGTCGCATCCTGATTGCCCCCCGTTCGACATTAACTGAGCTACGGCCGTGGAAATATTTGATTTCGGAACGAATACCGAGCCGTCCGCTCGCAGCGAGGCGCGACACTGATCCGATCGCGCAGCCCTGACGTTTTCTTAAACGGTGGGACATCAGGTCTGGATCACTCGAACGCGTATCGTGGCTGCCCCTTTCTGAAACGGCCGCGGTGCCAGTCCGGACCTCGAAACGGTCGATGGCATGGTACTTATTCACGTTCAGGTCTTGGCAGCGATCGTGCTCTCCCTTTCGCTCCTGATGGCACTCGCCTGGATTGTCCAGCAGCGCACTGGCAACTCTGGTTGGGTTGATGCGATCTGGACCTATTCGGTCGGGCTGATCAGCACGATCGTCGCTGCATGGCCGCTCGACGGCGCCCTGCCGGCCCGCCAACTGCTTGTTGCCGGGCTCATTTTGCTCTGGTCGTTGCGGCTCGGCACGCACATCGCCGTTCGATCCCTCGGCGGCGCTGATGATCCACGCTATGCGAGCTACGCGCGGGAATGGGGTCCGGCGGCGCCACGGCGGATGTTTGCCTTCCTTCAGGCGCAGGCATTGGCAGCTGTGCCCATGGCTTTTGCGGTGTTTGTTGCCGCGCATGCCCCGCCATCCGCCATGCGCATACAGGACTACGTTGGTGGCGCAATCGCGCTCGTGGCAATCGCAGGCGAAGCCGCCGCCGACGAGCAGTTGCGACGCTTCAAAACTCATCCGGCCAATGTGGGCCGCGTCTGCGATATCGGCCTGTGGCGATGGTCACGCCATCCGAACTATTTCTTCGAGTGGCTCGGCTGGCTTGCTTATCCGGTCATCGCGTTGTCGCCGGCGTACCCGTGGGGCTGGGCCAGCCTCGCGGCGCCGGCGGTCATGTACTGGATCCTCGTGCATGTGAGTGGAATTCCTCCGCTTGAGGCACAGATGCTCCGGTCACGCGGCGATCGTTACCGTGCCTACCAGGCAAAGACCAGCGCCTTCGTTCCTCTTCCGCCACAAAGGACTTCCAGATGAGCCTGAGGTCTACGATGATCGGCATGGCCGAGCGCGTGCCGTTGCCGGACCTTGTGGTCCGCACTGCAATAGCGCGCATGTGCGCGAGAACCGCGACGGCCCTGTCCGAACCGGCAAGCGCAGCGGCTGCCGATTTTGCCGCCGCGACCGCGCGGCGTAATATCGCCGAATGCACGGAGAAGCCCAACATACAGCATTACGAGGTGCCAGCGGCCTTCTTCGGCCATGTATTGGGACCGAAACGAAAGTATTCTTGCTGCTACTACAACAGTCCTCAATCCACTCTGGAGGATGCAGAGACGGAGGCCCTCAAGCAGACCATCGAGCGTGCTGGGCTCGTCGATGGGCAATCTATTCTCGAACTCGGTTGCGGCTGGGGCGCGCTCTCACTGCGGATCGCCCGACAATTCCCGGCTTCCATCGTGACGGCGGTATCGAATTCGCAATCCCAGCGCGCACACATCGAACATGAAGCGGCAACAACCGGATTGCATAACCTTCGTGTCATCACGGCGGACATGAACGAGTTCGCTCCCGACGCGATGTTCGACCGTATCGTCTCGGTCGAGATGTTCGAGCACATGATGAACTGGCGCGAACTGCTGAAGCGTATCCGTTCGTGGCTGGCGCCCGAGGGTGAGCTCTTCCTACACATCTTCAGCCATCGCTCAGGCTGTTACGTCTTCGACCACGCCAACTGCGAAGATTGGATTGCCCGGCACTTCTTCACCGGCGGCGTCATGCCGAGCCATGATTTGATCTGGCAATATGCCGACCTTCTCAGGGTCAAGGAGGCTTGGCGCTGGAACGGCCTCCACTATCAGCGTACCGCGCTCGACTGGCTCGCTCGTTTCGACCGCAATCGCGACGTGGTCGCGAACATCTTGCGTGGTGTGTACGGCAAGGACACCGAACTGTGGATGCGCCGCTGGCGCTGGTTTTTCCTTGCCACGGCCGGATTGTTCGGATTTGCGGGCGGCAGCGAATGGGGCATCAGCCACTTTCGTCTGAAGCCAACTGAACGCACAGGGCGCGTGATCCAGCCTCGATTTCTTCCCGTTTAGGAGACGGTCGCATTCAAAGGCGCGGGCGAAAGCAACGGAACTGGAGTTGCGGGAATGAACATCCTCTTCACCTATTTTTCGGTCGCAATCACTTTCGTGGCGATAGACATGATCTGGCTCAAGACCATGGCCGAAAGACTCTACCGGCCGGTGTTGGGCGAGATACTCCGGCCTGAACCGAATCTTGCGGCTGCAGGCCTTTTCTACCTTGTCTATCCGCTCGGTCTGATCGGATTTGCGGTACTGCCCGCACACTATGCGGGAAGCGCACTGAGAGCCTTTTTGTCCGGCGTGATGTTCGGTTTCTTCACTTACGCGACCTATGATCTGACCAACCAAGCGACGCTCCGGAACTGGTCTACGACGCTAACCGTCGCGGATATTTGCTGGGGCTCATTGCTAGCCGGTGTAAGCGCCTGGATAGGCTACCTGGCGGCCGGACGCGCTATATCTTAGAGTGCGAACCGGAGGTGTAGGAGCCTGCAGTGGAATCTCGACCGGCTGACCGCCTTGCTTTTCGTTCCCTGGCTCACGGGCGGACGAACGGGCCAATCAGCCAGCCCAAGAACCAGTACGCCGTGCCTCCCTTGAATTCACACCACGAAATTTCTGGAGCTTCGCAAGATATTGTTGGGCAATGCCATGCGGTGGAATGTAATAGACCAGCGGGTGGCTGGTCTCGAGCACGCGAAACCCTGCGACACTGCGGGCAATCGTTTCGCGATGGAAGTCGATACGTAACCGCTCGCTGACCTTCTCAAACGCGTGGTGGTCGCGGATAGTCCCATACCGACCCCTTTCCGGGTGTCGGTTTTATGCGCCTGGGTGTCGGCATCGTTGGCAACTCCCTTAATGTTTCGCGGCTTGGATCGAGCAAATCATGCCTCATCGCACGATCATGGGAAACGTCACACCGATCGCCCAGGCGAATATCGCTGCATTGGCGATCGCGCCCGGCAATGGGTGATGTGTCGCCAGGTAACTCCATCGGGTGATCAATCCAAACGCCAAGAATAGCAACAGAATCGCCGGCAAAATAATGACCAGGAAGAACAGCTTCATCGGGTTGAGCGCCACTGCAAGGGCCAACGACAGCAGGAAGCAGAATTTCGTCAGAACGTAGGCGCCGCGCCTGACATCCGCTCCCCGGGTCAGCCATTCGTCGGCGATGAAGTAGGGCAGGGTGCCGCAGCCGATCGCAGCTATCAGAGGAAGGCGTGAAGGAATCGGCAGGAAAGAAATCACGTACGTGTCGATCGGTAACCCGAAGGCAAGAATATTGTAGACGGTGACGGAAGCCGCGGCAGCGAGGATAGCCTTCCATGAGGCCGCAGCCCGTCGACGTCGGTCGCGCCAGTTGAGCAGCAGTGCGAGTGTCAGCGCGGCATAGAGCAAAAAATGCAGCGTCAGATAATCGCCGAGCAGGATTGGTAGAAAATCGGTCGGCATCTTCCAAAGGATCAATGGCGTCAGAAATGCGGGTACAACAGCCGCTATGATCAGCGGTTTCCATGCGAGGTTGGCCCCGGCGGGCACTTCGATTGCGACTGGTAACAGCGAAGAAAGTGGCCACGCCAGCGCGATCACTCCCAGAAGAACAAGCCCGAGCCAGCGCGCGCGACTATCGATGAATCCCGCTTGCTGGTGCCCGAACGTCGCGTTGATCCACTGCAACGAATCCGAGAGGCTGTCGTGGCTGTAGAGCACGCCGATATGTTCGACGCCGCGCGCCAGCACCAGCCGCCGCGCGGTGCCATCGGCGAAATTGCCGTAGGTTTCGCCGGCGGCGGCGTTTGCACCGGCCGCGAGACGCACGATGCGTAGCCCCTCGTTCCGCAGCATCGACGGCTCGAGCGATCCGACGATCACCAGCAGATTGCGCGGATTGGTCGCAGTAACGACGGGCGAAAATACCGACACGGCGACAGTGGCCTGAACGTTCGGGTTCGCCACGGCGAAACGAACGACGATATCGGAAGCCATCGAATGGCCGAGCACCGCGACGCGGCCGTCGCTGCCCGGCAAGGTCTTGGCGTAACGCACGATCTGGCCAAGCTCTTCCAGTAGTGTCGCGGTGATGGCTTTTCCTTCGGTGACGTCGCCGCGCATCGGAACCGGGTTACGGCCATGGCCGAAGAAGTCGAAAGTCACGGCGATATAACCATTGCGCGCGAAAGTTTGTGCGAACGGCTGCATCAATTGCTGCGATCCGGCGAAGCCATGCGCGATGATGACAACCGGCGCCGCCGCCTTCTCTTCCGGCTGGAATATGGTGACCGGAGTTTCGTTGATGACCGTGCGAGAGATGCGTAATCCATGGCCCGCGCTGCGTAACTCAAACAGCCCGACCGCAACGGAAATCAGCGCCATGATCGTGATGGCCAATCTCGAGGCCATCAATCCTGGCCCGCGATATGTTTCCAACGGATACTGCGGACTGTCGACCAGATCGAAAACGCGGCGATCGGAATAAAAGCCGCGGTGACGATGCCTGGATCCAGCGCCAGCCGCCCGCTGTCGTGCGCCGTCTTGACGAGATATCCAAACAATCCGACCATATAGTAGGCGATCGCCGCGACCGAGAGTCCTTCTGCCGTAGCCTGCAGCCGCAGTTGCAGTCTCGTCCGCGTATTCATCGATTTCAGCAGCTCCTGGTTCTGCTGTTCGAGCTCGACGTTGACACGGGTGCGTACAAGGTTCGCGGCCCGGGCCAGCTTCAACGAAAGGCTCGATTGTTTTGCGTTCATGGTCACGCAGGTGCGCAGCGCCGGTTTCATGCGGCGCGCCAGGAATGAAGACCAGGTCGGCAGGGCCTGCGCCTTATCATTCCCGAATACGCCCGTAGCCACGACTAGCACTCTGTCGCGTCGAACAGAAGCCGAAACGATCAGACGGCGCAAGACCAGGGCGCATGACCGAAAAAATTTTCGCGCATATATAATGCGAGGCGCGCGATCGGTTTGCACCGCAATGAAAGAGCTCGGTTTGCATTTCGCTGGCGGCTGGTCTTATCCTGTCGCCGCAAAAGTCGCCGCGACCTTCCGCGGTTGACGGACGGAGCGTCGGTGGTGGCAATTTCGATGCGTATCGGCACGCGTAAGAGCGTCAAGGCGCTTGTCCAGACGGAGGATATTGCGCGTCGCCTGTCGGCGGCGCCGGACCTTAATGTTGAAATCGTCAAGTTCGAAACGGCTGGCGACATGGCTCGATCGAACGATTGGCAGACACGAGGCTATCTCTCGCTTATCGACGATCGATTGGCGCGTCTTAGCTGCGACGCCGAGCGCGAGGTGTTGTGGGTGCTCAACGGTCACTGTAACTCGCCGATTGCCGGGTATTCGACGATCGATGGCGAGCGAATGACGTTGACCGCGTCGGTGTTGGACGAGGACGGAGGTCGCTTCATCGAAGCCGCGCGGACCGGACCGGCCGAGCAGCCGCGCGAACTTGGCCGAGCGGTCGGCCTTGAACTGCTGGGCAAGGGGGCGGGCGAGATCATCGCGCGCACACGGCCCGAGTCATGAGGGCGTAGCATGGCCACCGCGTTTCCCTTTTCAGCTATCGTCGGCCAGGACGAAATGAAGCTTGCGCTCTTGATTGCGGCGGTCGATCCGAAGGTCGGCGGCGTGCTCGCCTTCGGCGACCGCGGATCTGGGAAATCGACGGCGGTGCGGGCGCTCGCGGCGCTGCTGCCCAAGATGAAAGTCGTCGTCGGATGCCGCTACAACTGCGATCCGGATCGCCCCACGGAATTTTGCGACGATTGCCGCAGCCGTGCGGCGAAGGGCGCGCTGAAATCGGCTCAGGTCCCGGTGCCGGTGGTGGATCTGCCGCTCGGCGCCACCGAGGACCGTGTGGTGGGCGCACTCGATCTGGAACGGGCGTTGGCGCGGGGCGAGAAGGCGTTCGAGCCGGGATTGCTGGCGCGTGCACATCGTGGCTTCCTTTATATCGATGAGGTGAATCTGCTGGAGGATCATCTCGTCGATCTCCTGCTCGATGTTGCCGCATCCGGCGAAAACGTCGTCGAGCGCGAAGGACTAAGCATTCGTCACCCAGCTCGTTTTGTGCTGGTCGGTACCGGCAACCCCGAGGAAGGCGAATTGCGCCCCCAATTGCTGGACCGGTTCGGCCTGTCGGTCGAAGTCAAGACGCCGGACGATTTGGCCAGCCGGATTGAGGTCGTGCGACGTCGGGACGAATTCGAAAACGACACCGCGGCCTTTATTGCGGTGTGGAGCAAGGAGGAGACCAGGCTGCGCAGGAAAATCACTTCGGCCCGTGAACGCCTGCCTTCGGTTACCGCGTCGAATGCTGCGTTGGAACGTGCGGCGAAGATTTGCATGACGCTCGGCACCGATGGCCTTCGCGGCGAATTGACCCTGATGCGCGCCGCACGTGCGCTGGCCGCGCTCGAAGGTGCCAAAACCGTCGCTGACGATCATTTGCGCCGGATTGCGCCGTCTTCGTTGCGGCACCGGCTGCGCCGCAATCCGCTCGATGATGCCGGCTCCAGTGTACGTGTTGATCGAGCCATCGCCGAGATACTCGGATGACGGCCCCGCTGGCCTGGTCCGATGCGATCGCGGCCGCGCAACTATTCGCGGTCGATCCTGTTGGTACCGGCGGCATCCTGCTGCGCTCGCGGGCCGGGCCGGTGCGTGAGCGTTGGCTTACGATGCTGCGTGCGGCGTTGCCTGGCGCGCAGCCGGTCAGGAACATCCCGCTGCATATCGCCGATGGACGCCTGCTTGGCGGCCTCGATCTCAACGCGACCTTGCGGGCGGGACGCCCGGTTGCCGAACGCGGCCTGCTCGCGGAAGCCGACGGCGGCGTCCTTGTGCTCGCCATGGCGGAGCGCCTGCCGTCGGCAACATCGGTGCGCATCACCGCGGCGATGGACGCACGCGAGACCATTGTCGAGCGCGACGGACTTTCCCAGCGGATGCCGGCGCGATTCGGCGTCATCGCATTGGACGAAGGTCTCGACGATGAGTTGGCACCGGCGGCGCTGCGCGATCGGCTCGCGTTTCACGTCGACCTGAACGAGCTGTCGACGGGCGCTGCCGAAGAATTTGTCGTGGATAGCGGCGGGGTTTCCGTGGCACGGGAGCGTTTGAAGACGCTCAAGGCCAGCGTGGAGCAGGTCGAGGCGATGTGCTCGGCGGCAGCCGCGCTTGGCATCGTCTCGTTGCGTGCCCCGCTGCAGGCGCTCCGCGTCGCCCGTGCAAGTGCCGCGTTCGACGGTCATATCGAAGTGGAGCAGGACGACATCGCGTTGGCCGCTCGCCTGGTGCTGGCGCCGCGCGCGCAGGTGTTTCCGGAGGCGGACAATCCGCAACAACAGGACCAGCCGCCGGAACCGCCCTCTGATCGTACCTTAGAGGATAATGCCGCTGATAACGAGAAGCCGGACGTCGATCGTGCGCTGGAAGAGGTGATCTTGGCCGCAGTCCAGGCGGCGTTGCCGCCTGACGTTCTTGCGGCATTGCGTGCCTCATCCGGTCGCTCGCGCGGCCGATCGCAGGGCAAGGCCGGTGCTTTGCAGAAATCCGGCAAGCGCGGTCGTCCCGCCGGCGTGCTGCGCGGCGATTTGCGTGCCGGCGCCAAGCTGAATGTGATCGAGACCCTGCGCGCGGCGGCGCCGTGGCAGCCGCTTCGCCGTCGCGAAGCGGCAATGAATGCCGGGATATCCACCCGGCCACGCATCCTGATCCGCAAGGACGATTTTCGTATTTCGCGCTTCAAGCAGCGCACGGAGACGACGACGATCTTCGTGGTCGATGCGTCGGGATCGGCGGCGCTGCATCGGCTGGCGGAGGCCAAGGGCGCGGTCGAATTGCTGCTGGCCGATTGCTACATCCGGCGCGATCAGGTGGCGTTGATCGCGTTTCGCGGCAGCGTCGCGGAATTATTGTTGCCGCCGACCCGCTCGCTGGCGCGGGCCAAGCGTAGTCTTGCCGGTTTGCCAGGCGGCGGCGGTACGCCGCTGGCGGCAGGTCTCGATGCGGCCTTCGCGCTCTCGGATTCGATCCGTCGCAAGGGGCAGACCCCGACGGTCGTCATTCTGACCGACGGCCGCGCCAACATCGCGCGGGACGGTGGGCAAGGACGGCCGCGCGCCGAGGAGGACGCGGTGCGCGCCGCGCGGCAGTTTCGGGCCGCCGGTATCACCGCCGTGCTGGTCGATACATCGCCGCGGCCGGGCGTTTCAGGGGAAACCTTTGCCAGGGAAATGGGCGCGCGTTACCTGCCGTTGCCCTATGCCGACGCCACGACATTGTCGGAGGCCGTGCTGGCGAGCGTGCGGTAGTTCAAGCCCGAGACGCCCGCACGCGCTTTACCATCTGCTCGACATGCGCGATCGGCGTCTCCGGCTGGATACCGTGCCCGAGATTGAAGATCAGACGGCCGCCGGCGAAATTCGTGAGCACGTCGTCGATGGCGCGATCGAGCGCTGCGCCGCCGGCGATCAGCACCAGCGGATCGAGATTGCCCTGCACCGCGACGTGGTTCTGCACGCGTTCGCGGATCAATGAGGGCTCGGTCGTCCAGTCGATGCTGACGGCGTCTACGCCGGTCGTTCGCGCATATTCGGGCAGCAGCGCGCCGGCGCCTCTGGGAAAACCAATGATCTTCGCATTCGGCACTTGCTTGCGCACGCCTTCGACGATGCGCCTGGTCGGCTCGGCCGACCAGCGCTGAAATTCGCGCGGCGGCAGCACGCCGGCCCAGGTATCGAAGATTTGCAGCACGTCCGCGCCGGCCTCGAGCTGCCCCAACAGATACCGAATCGAGTTATCGACGATGGCGTCGATGATTTTGGCGAACGCCCCGGGATGGCGATAAGCCATCATCCGCGCCGGCGCCTGATCGGGAGTTCCTTGTCCCGCGACCATGTAGGTTGCGACCGTCCATGGTGCTCCGCAGAATCCGATCAGCGCGATTTTAGGATCGAGTTCGCGCCGAACCCGGCGCAAGGCCTCGAACACAGGTTCGAGCCTGGTCAAGTCTCCCGTGGATGACAGCGTGCCGACCTTGTCCGGCGTATCGAGGGGATCGAGATGCGGGCCTTCGCCGGCCTCGAACCGCACGTTGCGGCCGAGCGCGTAAGGGATGACCAGAATATCCGAGAAGATGATCGCGGCGTCGAAGTCGAAGCGGCGGATCGGTTGCAATGTGACTTCGGCAGCGAGTTCCGGCGTGAAGCAGAGATCAAGAAAGCCGCCGGCTTTGGCTCGGACTTCGCGATACTCCGGCAGATAGCGGCCAGCCTGCCGCATCATCCAGATCGGCGGCACCGGCTGCCTGCGGCCGGAAAGTACCTCAACAAAGGGCTTGGTGGCCTGGATAAGTGTCAAGCGCGGTTTCCATGATTGATCGACAAGTCTGATTGTCGTCTGTGATACACTGCTGCTACGTTCTTGGCCACGGCCAGGTGCGCCTCGGCCCCAAAAAAGGACATTCGCGATGACAGCAGCCGCGCCGAGCATCCGCCCGTTGGTGCCGCGCAGCGACGACGGCTTGCCTGCCCCTGTCTCCGGGCAGCGGCATGAGATTGGCAGTCCGGTCGGACGCCTGACCTATTACGCGGCGACGCCAGAGGCCGAGAGTAAAATGCCGCCGTTGCTGCTGATCCACAGCATCAACGCCGCGGGGTCGGCCTATGAGGTCAGGCCGCTGTACGAGCACTACCGTCAAAGCCGCACGGTCTATGCGCTGGAGCTTCCGGGCTTCGGCCATTCCGAGCGGGGAAAGCGCGAGTACACAATCCGTATGATGACCGATGCGATTCTGCTCGCGGTCGGTGAAATCCAGAAGGTTCACGGCCGCGGTGCGATCGACGCACTGGCGGTGTCACTGTCGTCGGAGTTTCTGGCCCGCGCGGTGACCGAAACGCCGCTGAAATTTCGCAGCGTCGCGCTGGTCAGCCCGACCGGCTTCAGAAGCCGGGATGCAACAGCCAAATGGCGCAACGGCACGCGCGGCATGCCTTGGCTGCACGCTTTGTTCGAGTTTCCGCCGTGGAGCGAGGCGTTCTTCCGACTGCTGACGAGCCGCGCAAGCATCCGCTATTTCCTGCGAAAGACCTGGGGCTCGCCGGACTTCGATGAAGGCCTTGCGGAATACGATTACCTCACGACCCATCAGCCTGGCGCGCAGCATGCGCCGTATTATTTCGTGTCGGGTTTTTTATTCAGCGAGGACATCATCCGTATCTATCACTCGCTGACGTTGCCAGTGTGGATGTCGCACGGCATTCGCGGCGACTTCGTTGATTACAGCAGCAAGACGCAGGTGGCGGATCGCGCCAACTGGACAATCCAGGTGTTTCCGACCGGTGCGATGCCGCATTTCGAAGCGAAAGACGCATTTGTGCGGGCCTATGACGCGTTTCTAGCCCGCGTATCGGCCACTTCAAACCCTTGAGATGCGTGGCCCATGTCCGATCTCGACTGGAGCAGGGATGGCAAGGACTGGCCCAATCGGGACGCCAGCACATTTGTGCCGGCCGCCGGCATCCGATGGCATGTGCAGAGGCTGGGGCAGGGGCCGCCGCTGCTTTTGGTTCATGGCACGGGCGCGGCGACGCATTCATGGCGCGCCTTAGCGCCGATCCTCGCGCAGCAATTCGGCATCGTCGCGCCGGACCTGCCGGGCCACGGCTTCACTCACTCACCGCCCGCGCACCGGCTGTCATTGCCCGGCATGGCCTCGGATATCAGCCAGCTCCTTCGCGCGCTCGATGTGAAGCCCGAGATCGCTATCGGTCATTCCGCCGGCGCGGCCATTCTCGCGCGGATGTGCCTTGACGGAACAATCGCGCCGCGACTGCTGGTCAGCCTCAACGGCGCATTCATGCCGTTTGGCGGCGTCGCCCATCATCTGCTTTCGCCGCTGACGAAATTGCTGGTCATGAATCGGTTTGCGCCGCGTGTTTTCGCCTGGCAGGCGTCGAACGTCGGCGCGGTCGAACGGCTGATCCAGAACACGGGCTCAACGATCGATGCGCAAGGGATCGCGTTGTATGGCAGGCTGGTACGAACTCCCGGCCACGTCGCCGCGGCGTTACGGATGATGGCGAATTGGCGCCTCGAGCCTTTGCTGCACGATTTGCCTCGGCTGACGACGGCGTTGGTGCTGGTCGCGGCAGCCAATGATCGATCGATTTCGCCCGACGTCGCCCGTCAGGTTCGCGAGATCTGTCCGCGAGCGGCGGTCGAGCGCGTGTCGGGCCTCGGCCATCTCGCGCACGAGGAAAAGCCGCAGTTGATCGCGGACCTCGTCATGAAGTACGCGACGCGCACGAATGGGTCCGGCGAAAGCGGGCCAGCGATGTAAAGCATATTTTACATATACGGGCTAGGCAACTGTCAATAATTAGTTACAGTGCTGGCATGCTTGATCCGACCTTTCGTCCGTCAACGGTGCGAGACTTAAGTGATCGCCAGCCGCATGCGGTGGTGATCGGCAGCGGCTTTGGCGGCTTGGCGGCGGCGGTTCGGCTCGGCGCCAAGGGTTATCGCGTCACACTATTGGAAAAACTCGATGCGCCCGGCGGCCGCGCCTACGTCTACACGCAGGACGGCTTCACCTTCGACGCGGGCCCGACCATCGTCACCGCTCCCTTCCTGTTCGAGCAATTGTGGAAGCTGTGCGGACGCAGCCTCTCCGACGACGTGACCCTGGTGCCGGTGTCGCCGTTCTACCGGATCCGCTTTCAGGACGGTTCGCACTTCGACTATTCCGGCGATCCCGAAGCGATGCGCGGCGAGATCGCGCGGTTTTCACCCGGCGATATCGGCGGCTACGACGCCTACATGAAAGCCAGCGAACAAATCTTCAAGGTCGGCTTTGAACGATTGGGCGACGTGCCCTTCAGCCAATGGACGGATATGGCGAAGATCGCGCCGGAGATGATCCGCCTGTCGAGCTATCGCAGCGTCTTTAGCCTGGTCTCGAAATTTTTCAATGATCCGCGCTTGCGGGTCGTGTTCAGCTTCCATCCGCTTCTGATCGGCGGCAATCCCTTTACGACCAGTTCGATCTATTGCCTGATTCCGTTCCTGGAGCGGCGCTGGGGCGTGCATTTCGCCATGGGCGGCACCGGACGTCTTGTCGAGGGTCTGGTAAAGCTGATCGAGGGGCAGGGCGGACGCGTTCTCTGCAATCGGGCGGTCAGCGAGATTCTCGTCAAGCATGGTGCGGCGTGCGGCGTGAAGCTCGCCTCAGGCGAGAACATCAAAGCCGACATCGTGGTCTCGAACGCTGATTCGGCTTGGACCTATCGGCACCTGTTGCCGAAGTCTGCGAGGTCGCGCTGGACCGACGAGCGGATCGAACGGGCGAAATACTCCATGAGCCTGTTCGTCTGGTATTTCGGGACGCGCCGCAAATATCCCGACGTGCAGCACCACACCATCCTGCTCGGCCCGCGCTACAAGCAGCTGCTGACGAACATCTTCGGGCGGAAAATCCTCGCCGACGATTTCAGCCTCTATCTGCATCGCCCGACTGCGACCGATCCTTCGCTGGCCCCGCAAGGCTGCGATACGTTCTATGTGCTGTCGCCGGTTCCGCATCTGCAAAGCGGCACCGACTGGAGCGTGATGGCCGAAAAATATCGCCGCGCCATTGCTCGCGAGCTTGGCAATACGGTGCTGCCCGGGTTCGAAAATCAGATCGTCAGTTCACGCATGCTGACCCCGCAGGACTTTCAGGACCGGCTGTTGTCGTTCCGTGGTGCCGCGTTCGGGCTTGAGCCGATACTGACGCAGAGCGCATGGTTTCGGCCGCACAATCGCAGCGAGGATGTCGACCGGCTCTATCTGGTCGGTGCCGGTACACATCCCGGCGCGGGTCTGCCCGGCGTGCTGTCTTCCGCCCGCATTCTCGATTCCGTTGTTCCTGATCCCCACAGCCTGGCGCGCTTGAATTGGTGACCGCATGACGAATCAATTCGATCCCGCCGACATCGCAGCCTGCCGCGCGCTGCTCAGGGGCGGCTCCCGCACCTTTCACGCCGCCTCGCTGGTGCTGCCGCGACCGGTGAGCGATCCCGCGATCGCTCTCTACGCGTTCTGCCGGTTGGCGGATGATGCGGTTGATCTCGGCAGCCATCGCGCCGACGCCGTTGCGCGCTTGAAGCAACGGCTCGATCGCGCCTATCGCGGCCAGCCGATTGACAATGCCGCCGACCGCGCCTTCGCTGGCGTAGTCGCACGCTTTTCGATCCCACGCGAGTTGCCGGAGGCGCTACTTGAGGGATTGTCGTGGGACGCCGAGGGCCGCCGCTACGAAACGTTACCGGAGCTATACGCATATGCCGCACGGGTCGCCGGCGCAGTCGGCGCCATGATGACGCTGCTGATGGGTCGGCGCACGTCCGAGATCGTTGCGCGGGCCTGCGACCTCGGCGTGGCGATGCAACTGACCAATATTGCCCGTGACGTCGGCGAGGATGCCCGTGCCGGCCGGCTCTATCTGCCGCTGTCATGGCTGCGCGACGCCGGCATCGATCCGGATGCGTGGCTGGCCGAGCCGGTATTCAACGCCGAAATCGCCGCCTTCGTGCAGCGTCTGCTGGATGCCGCCGACGCCTTGTATGGCCGCGCCACGCTCGGCATCGAAAACCTTCCGCGCTCGTGCCGGCCCGGCATCTATGCCGCGCGGGCGCTCTATGCCGAGATCGGCCGCGAAGTGGAGCGCCGCGATCTCGACTCGGTTTCGGGGCGCGCCGTGGTTTCGACCGGCCGCAAGTTCAAGGTGCTGGCGCGAGCGCTCGCGTTGCGCGAGACGAAATGGATGCCTGCGCAGAGACACGCGCCGATGCATCAGCTCGAGGAAACCCGCTTTCTGATCGAAGCCGTTGCAGCGACGCCACTGCTCGATACCGCGCGTCCGACCAAAGTTCGCACCCGGCCGATCGAGGATCGCGTGGTCTGGGTGATCGATCTGTTCTCACGGCTGGAACGGCGCGACCGGTTACAGCGCATGGCGTCATTTCGGTAAAGATGAACGGGATGTCCGCTACCGACGTGATCGGCGACGAAAAGACCGGCATCGCCGGGCAGCATCGCGCGCGGGCGAAGGTCTGGTTCGAATCGCTGCGCGACCAGATCTGCGCCGAGGTGGAGGCGCTGGAGCGTGAAGCGCCGGCGCGGTTGTTCCCGGGCGAGCCTGCCGTCTTCATTTACAAGCCCTGGACACGCGCTACCGGCAGCGGTGGCGGCACCGGCGGCTTTCTCAGTGGCGGCAGGTTGTTCGAAAAGATCGGCATCCATACCTCGTCCGCCAATGGCAAGCTGACGCCCGAGATGGCCCGCACGTTGCCGGGCGACGGTACGCAGCTCGATTACGTATCGACCAGCATCAGCCTGATCATGCATCCGCGCAGCCCGCGTGTCCCGACCGTGCACATGAACACCCGCTTTCTGTCCACCGCACAGGGCTGGTTCGGCGGCGGCGCGGACCTGACGCCGATGCTGCCGGAGCAGCGCCGCGCCGATGCGGCGGACGCAATGACGTTTCACGCTGCGATGAAGCGCGCCTGCGACGGGCACGATCCGGATTACTATGGCAAGTTCAAGCCTTGGGCCGATACCTATTTCTTTCTGCCGCATCGCGGCCAGGCGCGCGGGGTCGGCGGCATCTTCTACGATCATCTCAATACAGGGAATTTCGAGAGGGATTTTGCCTTTACGCGAGATGTCGGGCTCGCCTTGCTCGATGTCTATCCCCGGATCGTTCGCCGGCGGATGATGGAACCCTGGACCGCGGCCGAACGTGCGCAGCAGCTCGCCTGCCGCGGGCTCTATGTGGAATTCAACCTGCTCTATGACCGCGGCACCATGTTCGGTCTGCAGACAGGTGGTAATATTGAGACCATCCTGAGCTCGATGCCGCCGCTGGTGAGTTGGTCCTAGAGCGCGATGAGACTTGGATGACCTATCATCGCGCTCTAGATTCCTGTTTGCGCATGATCTCTTGGAAAAAACCGCTACACACTTTTCCGGATCATGCGCGAGCGGATTTTGAAACTGGGGCGGTCTTGATTCGCTGTCTGGTGCGAGGCTTGCGTCAGCCAAAGGAATGGCCATGGACGGCTATCTCGGATTTATCGAGTTCTTCGTGGTGGCGTTCTTTGCCATGGCGTGGGGCATTCTTGAACTGGTCGGACGGCGGCTCGACCGCAAGAAGGAAGCAGAGCGGGCCAAGGAGCAGGAGCCGGTGGCGTAATCTCATTTCAACGCCCGCGGCATCCGGAACGGCAGCATGGCCTGCACCACTGGCCGCTTGAAGCGATCGAGCGAAAGGCTCTCGTGCATCAATGTCACGGGTTCGCCGAGAAGTCTGGCCGAAACCACCGAACGCGCGTAGAACGGCGCGTCTTCGAGCGTTCTGGTCACGCTGGCGGAACTCTCGCTTCGGATATGCCGTTCGACTCGCCAGCCCGTGCGTCTCAGTCGGATTGAGGATGGCGGCTCAAACGTCTGCATCCTCCCTTGCGGATCGAACGTCATGGCGAGGTCGGCTCGGCTTCCGTCGCGGCGCCGGGCTTCGTAGAGGATCGTCGTGCCATTCTGCATCGTACCGCGCGCCCACTGCCAGTCTGCAAAGCCCTGTTCGAGCGGTGCGTCGCCCCGGTTCATGTCGAAATAGCCGTCGCCCTGCCAGCGAAGATGCGGACGATCGAGCCTCACCTGCACGCGCGCGCATGGCGCGATCGGCCACCACTGATGATGGCCGTCTTCATTGAGCATGAATGCTTGCCGGGTGATCGCGGTCGGAACCACGCGGACCGTGCCGCGAATACGCCCGGGAATAGGCACCGTATATTCGTCGATGTTTATCGTGAGCGCCCTGCCGTGCCATGAAAGGCAGCTCGGGCCGATCATGAAGCTATGCGGCGTGCGTTTGATGGCGGGGCGCGGCCGTTCCGTCATCGACCATCGGCTCCGGCGCCCGCGGTAGACCGCGACATTGATCGCGCAATGATTGAGCGGATCGGCCGGACCCTTGCGCCGCGCAAAGGCATAGTATGGTGAGAATACGCTGCCGATGAAGGCGATGATGGTGATGCCGTTCTGCCCGTCGTCGCTCAACGCGTCGACATACCACCACGCATACCCGTTCCGGTCGACCGGCTGATCGAATCGAGGTCCGCCATCAGGCAGGCTGCCGCCGAACGGCCAGACAGCGCCGCCATCGGCACTCCCGGTCCCGGATGCGCGCTGCCCCCTGCCAGATACAATCCGGGAATTCTGGTCCGCGCACCTGGACGCTGGAAAGATGCCCTCCATCCGTGCGAGCTGCGGCCGTAAAGCGCGCCGCCCGTCGCCGGGAACAACTGGTTGAAATCCGTCGGCGTCGTCACGCGTGTCGCGTCCGGTTGGAGCGCGATCTGCAGGCCACACCGCTTTAGAACGCCAAATGTCCGCCGTGCGCATTGTTCCACCTCCGCTGCATCGTAGAGATGCCGGTCGCCATTGGCTGGCGCGTTGACGAGCACGAGAAGCCTTTCCGCATCGGCGTTGGCGTTCCCGCTATCGTCGCGGTCCTGCGCACAGACGTAAACCGTTGGTTCCCGTGGCAGCGCATCGCGCGCAAAAATATCCTCGAACTCGGCCGCGTAGTCGCGCGAGAAGAAAACGTTGTGCCGGCATAATGGAAAGCCGCCGGTTTTCGCGCCGATGCTCCATGTCATGGCCGACAGCGATCGTGCGCGGGCAGGAATTGCTGCTGCGACTCGGCGGGCAGCAATTCCAAACAGTCCGCTCGCAACGGCCGCGATGTCGGCATTCATGATCACGGCGTCTGCCGCGACGCGCTCACCGCTCGATAGCTTCACGCCGGTTGCGCGTCCGCATGACATCAGGACTTCGCTCACTTCCTGGCCACAGCGGATCGTGGCGCCAAGGGATTTCGCGGCATCCGCCAGCCCCCTGGCAAGGCTATGCATGCCGCCGTCGATGCTCCAGACGCCCTCGCGCTCGACATGCGCCACCAGCATCAGCGTCGCCGGTGCCTTGAACGGCGACGAGCCGCAATAGGTGGCGTAGCGCCCAAACAATTGCCGCAGCCGCGGATCGTGGAAGTATCGCGAAAGCGCCGACCACATCGACGCGAATGGTTTGATCTGAGGCAACTGCGTCAGTCCGCGAAGGCCGTTGGCACCGATCAGTCCGGCCATCCTGGGTTGCGGCGCGCGCAGAAACGGCTTTTCGAGAACGTCGTAGATGCGTTTGGTGTCACGGCAGAAGGAGCGATAGCGCGCAGCCTCGGCGGCGCCCGCGAATTCTCCGATTGCGTCTACCGCACGCTCTTCGTCGGCAAAGAGATCGAGCCGGGCGTGATCGTTCCAGCCGTGGCGTGCGAGGATTTCCAGGGGCTGCAGGCGAACGTGATTTTCGAAATTCCTGCCCGCGGCCCGGAACAATTCGTCGAATACCCAGCGCATCGTAAATACGGTCGGACCGCTGTCGATCTGCGAAGCGCCGATCGCGACCTGCCGCATCTTGCCGCCGGGCGTAGAGGCGCGCTCGATCACTGTTACATCCAGATTCCGTGCTGCGAGTGCGAAGGCGGAAACCAGCCCCGCGACTCCGGCACCGACAATGACAACACGATCTTTGGGCATGGGAAGCGCCGGCTCCGCATTGTCAATTGACACGTGTCAATATTTATTTACATTATTATCGACAAGTCAAATTTACAGTTCAATTCGGGAGCCTTGCCATGGACGTCTCCAACCGGATCGAGCGGGCGCTGAACGAGGCTGTATCTCGCGCTGAAATTCAGGGATGTCCGCCGCGGCTCGCCGCCGCGATGCGCTATGCGGTATTTCCCAAGGGCGCGCGCGTGCGGCCCCGCCTATGCCACAGCGTCGCCGCGGCATGCGGGGAGGACCATCCAGCCGCCACCGAGGCTGCCGGCGCGGCGCTCGAACTTTTGCATTGCGCTTCCCTGGTGCATGACGATCTGCCCTGTTTCGACGCGGCGGATACCAGGCGCGGCCGGCCTTCGGTTCACAAGGCCTTCGGCGAGCCGCTCGCAGTCCTGGTCGGCGATGCGCTGATCGTGTTGGCCTTTCAGACGCTGGCGCGCGTGCGGGACAAGCCCGAGCGGTTGGCCGCCCTTATCGCGACCGTCGGTCAATCGGTCGGCGTTCCCTTCGGTATCGTCGCGGGTCAGGCCTGGGAATGCGAACCGCAGATCGATCTCGCGCATTACCATCGCTCCAAGACCGGTGCGCTGTTTGCGGCAGCAACGGTCGCAGGAGCGGCATCGGCCGGCGCCGATGCGGAACCGTGGCGCGTGGTCGGCGAGAGACTCGGCGAGGCCTATCAGGTCGCCGACGATATTCGTGATGCGGCGTCCGACGAAGAAGAGATCGGCAAACCTGTCGGCCGCGATCTCGCGCTGGGACGCCCAAGTGCGGTGATCGAGCTTGGTATCGATGGCGCGCTCCACCGGTTGCATGAACTGGTGCGCGGCGCGATCGATGCGATGCCGCCATGCCCCAACGGCGCTGAGCTGCGTTCGCTGATGCTCTCGGAAGCCAGACGCTTGGTGCCGGCCAAGCTTGCCCAGTTCGCGGCATAGCTACGATGGCCACGATCGCGCATCGTGGGGTCGCTGGTGAAGCTGAGATGCGGAGTGATAAGCAGCCCGATCGGCCGGCACAGCTGCCGGTTTTCGCCGCGGCCAAGCTGTCGCTGAACGACAGGCTGCTGGGGCTGCGTGACTCGATCCTGTCCAGTCCAGCTTTCCAGCGATTTGCAGGGACTTTTTCGCTGACGCGGCCGATCGCGCGGCGGCGGGCGAGTGCGCTGTTCGATCTCTGCGCCGGTTTTGTCTATTCGCAGATCTTGCTCGCCTGCGTCCGCCTTAGGCTGTTTGAGGAGCTGGCGGGCGGGCCGCTAACTGTCACGGAACTATCGTCACAGCTGTCATTGCCGGCCGACATGACCGTCCTGCTGCTCGACGCTGCGGTTTCGCTGCAACTTGCGCAGCGCCGCAGCGCGGGCCGCTACGGCCTCGGCTCGCTTGGTGCCGCCCTGCTGGGCAATCCCGGAGTGCTCTCCATGATCGAGCATCATTCAATGCTCTATGCCGACCTCCGGGATCCGGTGGCGCTGCTGCGCGGCGCAGCCAGACCAGGGCAGCTCGCGGCTTACTGGGCCTACGCGGGAAACGGCAAGCCCGCCAATCTTTCCCACGAAGCGATCGCTCCTTACACCGCGTTGATGGCGGCGTCGCAGCCCATGATCGCCCGACAGGTTCTCACGGCCTATTCGTTTTCGCGACATCGCTGCCTGCTGGATATCGGTGGCGGCGACGGTTGCTTTATCGCCGAGGTCGCCGTGCATGCGCCAAAGCTGCGCTGCGTGCTGTTCGATCTGCCTGCCGTTGCCGACCAGGCCAGCGAACGGTTTCGTGCCGCGGGGTTGTCATCGCGCGCGGTCGCGATCGGCGGCAGTTTCATGACCGACAGGTTGCCGGACGGTGCGGATGTCATCTCGCTCGTGCGTGTGATCCACGATCACGACGACGCCAACATCATGAGCCTGCTGCGAGCCGTTCGACGCTCCCTGCCGGACAACGGGACGCTTTTGATTGCCGAGCCGATCGCCGGGATACCCGGCGCCGAGCAAGTCGGCGATGCGTATTTCGCCTTCTATCTGCTGGCCATGGGCAGCGGCCGGCCCCGGACGTTCGAGCGGATACGGGAAATGCTCACCGAAGCGGGCTTTGTCGATATCGCATTGCGGCCAACTGCGATGCCGATGCTGGCGAGCTTGATCACCGCGAGGACCGGTCAAGAATCTCGTTAATCTAACTTGACAGTCTATATTGTAAGGTTAGCATTACATTTGTGAGGTCGCCTTCGCGACCTTGAAAAGACCGGAGTGGGCGATGGATACCATCGCGGTGGTACTGCAGCAGCCGGAGCGCATTGAGCTCCATCGGCTTGCGTTGACCGCTCCAACCGCAGACGACGTAGTGGTCGACGTTGACTGGAGCGGGGTCTCGACCGGCACCGAGCGGTTGCTGTGGTCGGGACGGATGCCTCCGTTCCCGGGGATGGGATATCCGCTGGTCCCTGGCTACGAGTCGGTCGGCCGCGTCGTCGACGCCGGATCGGCTACCGAACTTCGTCCCGGTCAGCGCGTCTTCGTTCCCGGGGCAAAATGCTTCGGCGAAGTGCGCGGTCTGTTCGGCGCATCTGCATCGCGGCTGGTGGTGCCGGCAAAGCGCGTGGTGCCGCTCGATCAAAATCTTGGCGATCGTGGAATCCTGCTGGCGCTCGCGGCGACTGCGTATCATGCAATTGCCGCGCGCGGCGCTGCCGCTCCGGATTGCATCGTCGGTCACGGCGTCCTGGGCCGGCTGCTGGCGCGCATCTCGATCGCGGTCCGGAACGACCCGCCGGTTGTGTGGGAGAAAAATCCCGCACGCGTCGGCGGCGCGGTCGGCTATGGCGTGCTGGATCCCGAGCACGACACGCGCCGCGACTACAAGAGCATCTACGACGTCAGCGGTGATGCGAGCCTGCTGAACTCGCTGATCGGCCGCATCGCGCCCGGCGGCGAGATCGTACTCGCCGGATTCTACAGCGAGCCGCTGTCCTTTGCATTTCCGCCCGCCTTCATGCGCGAGGCGCGCATTCGCGTCGCTGCCGAATGGCAGCCGTCGGATCTCGTCGCAATCAGGGCGCTGATCGAGTCGAGATGCCTGTCGCTCGACGGACTGATTACCCACCACCACGACGCGGGGGATGCATCGAACGCCTACCCGATCGCGTTCGAGGATTCCGCGTGTCTGAAGATGGTCCTGAACTGGAGTTCGCTCTCATGAATGTCGTGCCTCAAATCAGCATGCAGGACGCGCTGCGGGCGGAAGCTGCCATAGAGCCGGATGCGCCGGTGACGACGGCGGTGACCAAGGAAACGCAGATCATCGCGATCTACGGCAAAGGCGGTATCGGCAAGAGTTTCACGCTCGCCAACCTGTCCTACATGATGGCGCAGCAAGGCAAGAAGGTGCTGCTGATCGGCTGCGATCCGAAGAGCGACACCACGTCCCTGCTGTTCGGCGGCCGGGCCTGTCCGACCATCATCGAGACCTCCTCGAAGAAAAAGCTCGCCGGCGAGGAAGTGAGGATCGGCGACGTCTGCTTCAAGCGCGACGGCGTATTCGCGATGGAGCTCGGCGGTCCGGAAGTCGGCCGCGGTTGCGGCGGCCGCGGCATCATCCACGGCTTCGAACTGCTCGAAAAGCTGGGCTTCCACGAATGGGGCTTTGATTACGTGCTGCTCGACTTTCTGGGTGACGTGGTCTGCGGCGGCTTTGGCCTGCCGATCGCGCGCGACATGTGCCAGAAGGTCATCGTTGTCGGATCAAACGATCTGCAATCGCTTTACGTTGCCAACAATGTCTGCTCTGCCGTGGAATATTTCCGCAAGCTCGGCGGCAATGTCGGCGTTGCCGGCATGGTCATCAACAAGGACGACGGCACCGGCGAGGCCGCGGCCTTTGCGCGGACGGTCGGCATCCCCGTGCTCGCCGCGATCCCGGCAGACGACGACATCCGCAAGAAGAGTGCGAATTACGAAATCATCGGTCTTCCGGGTGGGCAGTGGAGCTCCCTGTTCGAAGAGCTCGCCACCAATGTCGGCCTCGCGCCGCCGGTTCGCCCCACGCCACTGACGCAGGATGGTCTGCTTGGGTTGTTCAAGGGCGAGGTGGTTGGCCGCGGCGTCGTGCTGGAGCCCGCCACCATGGAGGACATGTGCGGCAGGTCCGTGGTCGACAAGCCCTCCCTCGAAGTCGTGTACGACGCAGCGTGAGAGCTGGAATGACGCGGAGCACGACATGAACGTCATTCTGCCTCAATACGCCGGTGCGATCGCTGAGTCCGTCGTGACGGATCCCGAGGCGGATATCGGCGTGGACGCAGCCCAAATGAACGCGTCGGCTGCACCTTCCGCGATCAATACCGCGGCAACGAAAGGCGATGGCCTTGGATGCCATGCGGGCGCGGCGGAGTTGAAGGCGGCAGCCGAAGCCGCGGGCAAGAGCGACATTCTCGATCGCTACGCAGCGGACTATCCGAAAGGCCCGCACGACCAGCCGCAAAGCATGTGCCCGGCCTTTGGCTCCCTGCGCGTCGGCCTGCGCATGCGCCGCACCGCGACGGTTCTCTCCGGCTCGGCTTGCTGTGTCTATGGCCTGACATTCACGTCGCACTTCTATGGCGCACGGCGGACGGTCGGCTATGTCCCCTTCAATTCCGAGACGCTGGTGACGGGAAAACTGTTCGAGGACATCCGCGAAGCGGTGTTCAAGCTCGCCGATCCCGCGCTCTACGACACCATCATCATCACCAATCTCTGCGTACCTACGGCGTCGGGCGTACCGCTCGATCTCCTTCCGCATGAAATCAACGGCGTTCGCATTATCGGTATCGATGTGCCAGGCTTCGGTGTGCCCACCCACGCCGAAGCCAAGGACGTGTTGGCGGCGGCGATGCTCGAATACGCCCGCAAGGAAGTCGAGCAGGGCCCGGTTCAGGCGCCCCGTGGTGGCAAGAGCGAGCGGCCGACGGTCACGCTGGTCGGCGAGATGTTTCCGGCTGATCCCGTCGGGATCGGCAGGATGCTAGAGCCGCTGGGGCTCGCGGCGGGCCCTGTCGTGCCGACGCGGGAATGGCGTGAGCACTATGCGGCGCTGGATTGTTCCGTCGTTGCCGCGATCCATCCGTTCTACACGGCGAGCTTCCGTCAGTTCGGTCTTGCGGGTCGGAAAATCGTCGGCTCCGCGCCGGTTGGACATGACGGCACGGAAGCGTGGCTCGAAGCGATCGGCGACGCCTGCAACGTAACGCGCGACAAGATCGACGCCGCCAAGAATCGTTTTCTACCGATGCTCAAGGCGGCGTTGGCGGCAAAGTCGGTCGATGCCCGAATCACCGTGTCGGGCTACGAGGGGTCCGAACTGCTCGTTGCGCGCCTGTTGATCGAAAGTGGTGCCCGCGTGCCCTATGTAGGCACAGCCTGCCCAAGGACCCAATGGTCCGACGTCGACCGCGAGTGGCTCGAGGCTAAAGGCGCCCGCGTCCAGTATCGCGCCTCGCTTGAGATGGATCTCGCGGCCGTAACGGAGTTCAAGCCTGATCTGGCCATCGGCACCACGCCGGTCGTGCAGAAAGCGAAGCAACTGGCGATTCCCGCGCTGTATTTCACCAATCTGATCTCGGCGCGGCCGCTGTTCGGCGCAGCAGGCGCAGGCTCTTTGGCGCAGGTCGTCAACGCCGCGCTCGCTAATCAAAGCCGTTTTGACGAGATGAAAGAGTTTTTCGGCGACGTCGGCCAGGGTCACGCCGCGGGCGTCTGGGAAGGCAGGCCGAACGACAACGTCGCCTTCCGGGAGAAATACAAGAAGCAGATCGAAGCCCAGGCCAGGAAACGCAAAGCCGAGGAGATGATCTGATGCTTGTCCTCGACCATGATCGTGCCGGCGGATATTGGGGCGCGGTTTACGCCTTCACCGCGGTCAAGGGCATGCAAGTCATCATCGATGGTCCGGTCGGTTGCGAGAATCTGCCGGTGACGTCCGTGTTGCACTACACCGACGCGCTGCCGCCGCACGAATTACCGATCGTGGTCACCGGGCTCGGCGAGGAAGAACTCGGCCAGACCGGAACCGAGAGCGCGATGAAGCGCGCGCATCGGGTGCTTGACCCTTATCTTCCGGCGGTCGTTGTTACCGGCTCGATTGCGGAGATGATCGGCGGAGGCGTGACGCCAGAAGGAACCAACATCAAGCGTTTCCTGCCGCGCACCATCGATGAAGACCAGTGGCAGAGCGCCGATCGCGCCATCGTCTGGCTCTGGAAAGAATACGGTTCAAGGAAAATTCCGGAGCGCAAGCCTCGCGCGCCCGACGTCAAGCCGCGGGTCAATATCATTGGACCGATCTACGGCACCTTCAACATGCCGTCAGATCTCGCCGAGATCCGCCGGTTGATCGAGGGCATCGGCGCTGAAATCAACATGGTGTTTCCGCTCGGCAGCCACCTCGCGGATATTCCAAAACTCGTCAATGCCGACGTCAATGTCTGCATGTACCGCGAGTTCGGTCGCATGCTGTGCGAGGCGCTCGAGCGTCCTTATCTGCAGGCGCCGATCGGGCTGCACAGCACCACCAAATTCCTGCGCAAGCTCGGCGAATTGCTCGGCCTCGATCCGGAGCCGTTCATCGAGCGCGAAAAGCACACCACCATCAAGCCGCTGTGGGACCTCTGGCGCTCGGTGACACAGGATTTCTTCGGAACGGCAAGTTTCGCCATCGTCGCGAACGAAACCTATGCGCGGGGCGTCAGAAAATTCCTGGAAACGGAAATGGGCTTGCCCTGCACCTTCTCCTTTGCTCGCAAGGCCGGCGTCAAGCCGGATAACGACGCGGTCCGCAACGCGGTGCGCGAGAAACCGCCGCTCATCATGTTCGGCAGCTACAACGAGCGAATGTATCTCGCCGAGGTGGGGGGCCGGGCGGTCTATGTTCCCGCTTCATTTCCAGGCGCGGTCATCCGCCGTCATACCGGCACGCCGTTCATGGGCTATTCCGGCGCGACCTATCTGGTCCAGGAAGTCTGCAACGCGCTGTTCGACGCGCTGTTCAACATCCTGCCCTTGGCCGCCGATCTGGACCGGATCGATCCGACGCCGACGCGGCTGCACGACGAACTCCCATGGAGCGACGAGGCCAAGGCACTGCTCGACGAGGTGCTCGAGGCCCATCCGGTCCTGGTGCGTATCTCTGCGGCCAAGCGACTGCGCGATGCCGCGGAGCGCGGCGCACGCCGCGCCGGCGAGACGCGTGTTACCGCCGATAGTGTTGTCGAGGCACGCTCCGCGCTGATGGATCGGACGCCCGCATGAGAATGATCGAAGCAAACCTGTTTCCAGTGATCCCGCATCTGCAAGTGGAATGCCAAAATCGAGAGGTGACGTCGATGTCCGACTTCGTTCACACCGGCCACCATTCAAGAATGTCGGCTGATAGCAGCACGATCGAGTCAAGGTACGTGTTTGTCGCTTGCTATGTGCTCTTTCTGTTTCGCGCGGTCGCCAGACGGCTGATGCTGCGACGCGAGCAAGACGTGGTTCTCGACATCAGCGATCGCCAGTCGATCTTCGGAGAGGCAAGGAGCGCGGCGAGCGTCGTGGTCGTCTCCTCGTTCATGGGTTTGTAAGTCGGAATTTCGTCCGGCGGTGCCGGATGAAAGACTGCCGTTTCCAACGAGACGGCATTTCGCTGCCGCCCACGCTCGGGCGGCGAACGGCCGCAAGGCCATTACCAGGAGGAATACCAAATGAAGGACGGTTCCCTCTCGGGGCTTACTGAAGCTGAAGCCAAGGAATTCCACTCGATATTCATGACGAGTTTCTTTCTCTTCACGGCCGTCGCAGTGGTTGCTCATATCCTAGCTTGGATGTGGCGTCCTTGGCTGCCGGGCCCCGGCGGCTACAAAGCAGCGATGGACGGCATCCAGCACCTCGCCAGCGTTTCCTTGTCGTATCTGACGTAACGGGAGGCAAACATGTGGCGAATCTGGCTGCTCTTCGACCCGCGGCGTGCGTTGATCATGCTCTTCACGTTCCTGTTCGGACTAGCGATCGTGATCCACTTCATTCTGCTCTCAACCGACCGGTTCAACTGGTTGGACGGTCCCCGCAAGGGCCCGGCGAAAACGGGAGAGATTTCTCTGCCGTACACACCACCAAGCATGCCGTCCTGATGGCATGAAGTATTGCGTACCGGAACGGGCGAGGCCGGATAGAGCGGCCGGTCTCGTCCGCTTCCGGTAGCTAACGAGCGAGTGTCGACGACAACGCGCGGTGATTTTTGAATTCGCAGGCGGAGGAACAATCGATGGCGATGCTCAGCTTTGAAAGGAAATATCGGGTCCGCGGCGGAACGCTGATCGGCGGCGACTTGTTCGATTTTTGGGTTGGTCCGTTCTATGTCGGGTTCTTCGGCATGACGACAGTATTCTTTGCGCTGGTCGGGATCGCCATGATCCTCTGGGGCGCTGCTCTCGGTCCGACCTGGAACCTCTGGCAGATCAGCATAAACCCGCCCGACGCCAAATACGGTCTGTCGTTCGCGCCATTGCAGGAAGGCGGCATCTGGCAGATCGTGACGATTTGCGCGCTTGGCGCATTCGTCTCATGGGCGCTGCGCGAAGTCGAGATCTGCCGTAAGCTCGGCATCGGCTATCACGTGCCGTTCGCGTTCAGCTTTGCCATCTTAGCCTATTTCACGCTGGTGGTCATCCGCCCGGTGCTGATGGGCTCCTGGAGTTACGGATTTCCGTACGGCATCATCAGCCACCTCGATTGGGTGTCGAACACTGGCTACACTTACGGCAACTTCCACTACAATCCCGCCCATATGATTGCCATCACGTTCTTCTTCACGACGTGTCTGGCGCTGGCGTTGCATGGCGGCCTGATCCTGTCATCGACCAATCCTGACAAGGGCGAGCCGGTCAAATCTCCCGAGCATGAAAACACGATCTTCCGCGATCTGATCGGCTATTCCATCGGCACCATCGGGATCCACCGCCTCGGCCTTTTTGTGGCATTGTCAGCGGTTTTCTTCAGCGCGGTCTGCATTGTGATCAGCGGGCCGTTGTGGTCGGAGGGCAACGCCTGGTCCGAATGGTGGAATTGGTGGCGCAATCTTCCGATCTGGTCCTCCAACTAATTCCGGTCATCAGAAAGAGCTCTCGCCATGGCCCAATATCAAAACTTCTTCACGCAAGTGCAGGTGCGCAGCAGCATCTATCCGGGAATTCCGTTGCAACCGGGAACCTGGGTTCGATCCGGGGAGGGCCGGTTCAACTACTGGCTCGGAAAACTCGGCGACGCGCAGGTCGGTCCGATCTATCTCGGCTTTACCGGTATCGCCTCGATCATGTGCGGTATCGTCGCCATCGAGATCATCGGCCTCAACATGATGGCTTCCGTGAACTGGAGCCCGATCGAATTCGTCAGGCAATTGCCCTGGCTTTCGCTGGAACCGCCGAAGCCCGAATACGGCATCAGCTTTCCGCCACTGAAGGAGGGCGGCTGGTGGCTGATGGCCGGATTCTTCCTGACCACCTCGATCCTGCTGTGGTGGGCCAGAACCTACCGGCGGGCGCGGGCGCTTGGCATGGGCACTCACGTTTCCTGGGCATTCGCGTCGGCGATCTGGCTCTATCTGGTGCTGGGTTTCATCCGCCCGCTGCTGATGGGACATTTCAGCGAGGCCGTTCCTTTCGGAATCTTCCCCCACCTCGACTGGACCAATAACTTCTCGATTACCCACGGCAACCTGTTCTACAACCCCTTCCATATGCTCTCGATCGCCTTCCTGTATGGCTCGGCGCTGTTGTTCGCCATGCATGGCGCGACCATTCTGGCGGTGAGCCGCTATGGCGGCGAGCGTGAGATCGAGCAGATCGTCGATCGCGGAACGGCGCTGGAACGGGCCGCCCTGTTCTGGCGCTGGACCATGGGCTTCAACGCCACCGCCGAGTCGATTCACCGCTGGGCCTGGTGGTTTGCCGTGCTCTGCCCGCTGACTGGCGGCATCGGGATCCTGCTCTCAGGTACCGTCGTCGACAACTGGTTCGACTGGGGCGTCAAGCACGGACTGGCGATGCCGAGATAAGGCGATTGGGCGGTCAGAGGCAAACTACGAAGACGCGCGCCGAAATTGCAGAACGTCGTATTGGCGCGCGTACGCTTTCCTCGTCTTGCCGGCTCAAGCCTGATTTCGTCCAGGGCGCTGCGGCGGCAGGCAGGCAAGGTTGAACTCCGAGCGACAAGCGTCCGCTAACTATAAGAAGCTGGGTTGGAAGAACGCTGGAGTGGAGGGTCACTGGTTCGTGGAGGATATTCGCCCTGGTCCAGGTGTTCAAATCCCCGAAGGAATCGCTGGGCGATCTCGGTGCGCTGTCAGTCGCGAATCTGATCGCGGCTGCCACCGACGTCGCGGTGGTGGTCGATGGGCAGGGGTTTATCCGCGACGTCGCGTTCAACAAGGAAGAGCTGTCGCTCGAGTTGGACGCGCAGGGGCGCTGGATGGGATCAAGGCTGGTGGAGACCGTCACCTCGGACACCAGGGCGAAGGTCGGGGAACTGCTTCAGGACGCGGTGGTCAGGAAATCCTCGAGTTGGCGCCAACTCAACCATCCGTCGGCCGGCGGTGAGGATATTCCGGTGCTCTATTCGGCCATCAATATCGGGCGCGATGACCGATTCGTGGTGGTTGGCCGCGATCTGCGCCCGCTTGCGGTCATGCAGCAGCGGCTGATCAATGCCCAGCAATCGATGGAACGGGATTACGTGCGGCTGCGCCATGCCGAAACACGTTACCGGCTCCTGTTTCAAGTGTCTTCGGAAGCGGTCGTGATCGTCGATGCCGGAAATAACATGATCCTTGACGCCAATCCGGCGGCGCTTGTGCTGTTCGACGAAAGCGCCCCACAGCTGATCAAATCCGACTTTCTCAGCCGTTTCGATGCCGCGAGCGCGCGGGCAGTCCAGACGCTGCTGGCGGATGTCCGTGCCACCGGCCGGGATAACAGCGTGCGCGGACAGTTAGCGAACGGAAAATGCCAGTGCAGCCTGGTTGCTTCTCTGTTTCGGCAGGAGAATGCCTCGTTGTTTCTCATCCGTCTTTCCTCGCAAGTGTCGATCTCCGAAAGCGCCGCGCTGAAGGCAGCCTCGGCGCTGCTCGGCTTTTTCGAGGCGGCGCCGGACGGACTGGTCATCACGGAGTCCGATGGCCGCGTGGTCCGGGCAAATCGCGCCTTTCTCGATATGGCCCAGCTCAGCAGCGCCGAGCAAGCGCGGGGAGAAATGCTGGACCGTTGGCTCGGCAGGTCCGGCGTCGATTTCAGTGTGGCGCTGGCCAATCTTCGCCAGAACAGTTCGATCAAGCTGTTCGCGACCGCGATTCGTGGCGAGTATGGCGCCACCGCCGAGGTCGAGGTTTCTGCGGTTGCGATGACCGACGCTGACGAAACGCCAAGTTTTGGTTTTTCCATCAGAAATGTTGAGAAAAGGCTGTCGGCAACGTCGTCGTCAACCCGCGAGCTGCCGCGCTCAATGGCGCAACTGACCGAAATGATCGGGCGCGTACCGCTACGTGACCTGGTACGCGAAACCACCGACGTGATCGAGAAGCTGTCTATCGAAGCCGCGCTGGAATTGACCGGCGACAACAGGGCGTCGGCGGCCGAAATGCTCGGCCTCAGCCGGCAGAGTCTTTATGTCAAGCTTCGCCGCTTCGGTCTCGACGACCATGCGGCAGAAGGTGGAGACGAAGATGAATAGTGCCGTCGCGCATTGTCCCTCCCCCCTGGTCGTGTTGGAGCTGTTGAAGCCCATCACCTGGTTTCCGCCAATGTGGGCATTGGGCTGCGGTATTGTTTCATCGGGTATATCTCCGGGACAACGCTGGCCGCTGATCGCGGCCGGTGTGCTGCTGGCCGGTCCGATGGTATGCGGCACGAGTCAAGCGGTGAATGACTGGTACGACCGTCACGTTGACGCCATCAACGAACCGGACCGACCGATTCCGTCGGGCCGCATTCCCGGACGCTGGGGTCTCTACGTTGCGGTGATCTGGACGGCGCTGTCGCTTGCGGTCGCGACACTGCTCGGCACGTGGGGCCTTGTCGCGGCCATCGTTGGGCTTGTCCTTGCATGGGCCTACAGCGCGCCGCCGGTGCGCCTGAAGCAGAACGGCTGGTTGGGCAATGCCGCCTGCGGCCTCTGTTATGAAGGCCTGCCATGGTTCACCGGTGCCGCCGTGATGAGCGCCTCGGCTCCCGATTGGCGCATCGTTGCGATCGCCCTGCTTTATAGTATCGGCGCCCACGGGATCATGACCTTGAACGACTTCAAGTCGGTGGAGGGCGACAAGCGAATGGGCATCCATTCGCTGCCAGTGCTGCTCGGCGTCGGCAATGCCGCGCGCTTTGCCTGTCTGGTGATGGCGGTGCCCCAAATCGTCGTGGTGGCCTTGTTGCTGTCATGGCAGCGGCCATTCTACGCGGCTGCCGTCGGCGCGCTGCTGGTGGCGCAGTTTTTCCTGATGGCCCATTTCCTCAAGAGCCCGCGCGAGCGCGCGCCCTGGTACAACGGGACGGGCATCAGCTGCTACGTCGTGGGGATGCTCATTACTGCGTTTGCGCTGGCTGCGCTCGGGACAGGGGCATTGCCATGAACGATCCGGTGCTTTCCTGGTTTGGCATCTTGCGGCTCGGTCTGGTGCAAACCGGCCTTGGCGCGATCGTTGTCCTCACCACCTCGACGCTCAACCGGGTGATGGTGGTCGAGTTGGCGATGCCGGCGATGCTGCCGGGCGCACTGGTAGCTATTCACTATGCTCTTCAGGCCTTCAGACCGGCATGGGGGCACGGCTCCGACCTCGGAGCGCGCCGAACGCCATGGATCGTCGGCGGCATGAGCGTTCTCTCAACTGGCGGCTTTCTCGCCTCGGTCGCAACGGCGTGGATGACGGCGAATGCATGGCTCGGCATCACGCTCGCCGTCGTCGCGTTTTGCCTGATCGGCGCGGGCGTCGGCGCGGCCGGGACTTCGCTGCTGGTCTTGCTGGCCAAGCGTACCGATGACGTCAGGCGCGCGGCGGCGGCCACCGTCGTCTGGATCATGATGATCGCGGGCTTCATTGTGACCACCGGCGTCGCCGGCCAAATGCTCGACCCGTTCTCGCCGCTGCGGCTGGTCGTGGTTTCCGGATCTGTGTCGGTCGTGGCGATGGTCCTTACCATCGCGGGTGTGTGGGGGATCGAGGGCCGAGCGATTGCGCCGTTCGGTCCGCCTACAAAAGCAGCAGCGCGGCAATCTTCGTTCCGCGCCGCCTTCATGGAAGTCTGGGCGGAACCGAGGTCGCGGCGCTTTGCGATGTTCGTGTTTGTCTCGATGCTGGCGTACAGCGCTCAGGATCTGATCCTCGAACCGTTCGCCGGCGTGGTGTTCGGCTTCACACCGGGCGAGACGACCAAGCTCTCCGGCGTACAGCATGGCGGCACGCTGATCGGAATGGCGCTTGTGCCGCTGATCGGCGCGATTTATCCGCGATCACGCGGAAACCTGCAAATATGGACGATCGGCGGATGTCTGGCTTCGGCGTTTGCCTTGCTGTGCCTGGCGGCAGCAGCCGTCTTCGGTCATGCATGGCCGTTGCGCGAGACGGTCTTCATGCTCGGCGTGACCAACGGCGCTTACGCAGTGGCGGCGATCGGGTCGATGATGGCCCTGGTCGGTTCCGGTGGCGAAAGGCGCGAAGGCGTTCGCATGGGACTATGGGGCGCGGCTCAGGCCTTTGCGTTCGGCTTAGGCGGCTTCCTGGGAACGCTGGCGAGTGATGTCGCACGATATCTGCTGTCGTCGCCGTCACTTTCCTATTCTGTCGTCTTTGCCTCCGAAGCCGGGCTCTTCGTCGTCGCGGCCGTGATGGCCGCATGGATCAAGCGCGGGCTGGCAAAGGTCGCGATGCGGCAAAATAATATCGCAACGGTTGCAGTCGCAGGAGGATGATATGCTTCCAGTCTCCGAGCTATTCGACGTGGTGGTGGTCGGCGGCGGGCCGTCTGGCGCAACCGCTGCCTACGATCTGGCCAATCGCGGACGCAACGTTCTGCTGCTTGACCGCGCTGGCCGCATCAAACCCTGCGGAGGCGCCATTCCACCCCGGTTGATACGTGATTTCGATATTCCCGATCATCTTTTGGTCGCTCGCGTCAATTCCGCGCGCATGGTGTCGCCATCGGACAAGCAGGTCGATATGCCGATCGATGGCGGGTTCGTCGGCATGGTCGACCGCGAAGTCTTTGACGAATGGTTGAGAGAACGCGCTGTCGAGGCCGGCGCAAGGCGGCGAACCGGAGTTTTCAGGCGCTTTGCGCGCGACCGGCACGGAAGAACAGTTGTGTATTACGACGAGCGCACGGCCGATGGAACGACCGTTGAAACAGCGGTTTATACCCGCGCGCTGATCGGCGCGGACGGAGCGCTGTCGACTGTTGCGCGCCAGTGCCTTCCAAGCGCCGATCGCTTGCCTTACGTGTTCGCTTATCATGAAATCGTTCGTTCACCGCCAGCTGAATCGAATTTCGACGGCACTCGTTGCGACGTTTACTACCGCGGCTCGGTATCGCCGGATTTCTACGGTTGGGTATTTCCCCACGGCGACACCGTCAGCGTCGGCACGGGTTCAGCTTGCAAGGGATTTTCGCTGCGAAACTCGGTTGAAGGTCTCCGTGACGTCGCGGGATTGGGTTCGGTGGAGACTATCCGCCGCGAAGGCGCGCCGATCCCGCTGCATCCGCTGCCGCGGTGGGACGATGGTCACAGCGTGTTGCTTGCCGGCGATGCCGCGGGCGTGGTCGCGCCGGCGTCGGGCGAGGGGATCTACTATGCGATGATCGGAGGTCGGCTGTCGGCGGAAGCCGTTGACGATTTTCTCGAGACAGGCAACGCGAAGGCCCTGCGTTCGGCTCGAAAGCGCTTTATGCGGATGCATGGAATCGTGTTCTGGATCCTCGGCGTCATGCAGTGGTACTGGTATTCCAACGACCGGCGGCGCGAACGTTTTGTCAGCATTTGTCGCGATCGCGACGTGCAGAAGCTGACGTGGGACGCCTACATGAACAAGGAACTGGTGCGCGCCAAGCCGATCGCGCATGTCAGGATCTTCTTCAAGAACCTGGCCCATATGGCTGGGCTGGCCTCTGCCTGATGGCGGGATGGCGCGAGTTCTGGAAGCCCGTGCTGGTCGCCGCGGCGGCTGCGACCTTCGTCGCGGTGCTTGGCGGCACCCTGACCGACACCGGGCCCTGGTACCAGAATCTTCGCAAACCCTCCTGGCAGCCGCCCGACTGGCTGTTTGGCCCGGCGTGGACGCTGATCTTTGCGCTGGCGACGGCGTCGGCAGTCTGCGCGTGGCGTTACGCGCAGAACCGTGTGCAACGAGATTGGGTAATCATGCTGTTTGCACTGAACGGATTTCTCAACGTGCTTTGGAGCACGTTGTTCTTCACCTTGCGTCGGCCCGACTGGGCGCTGATCGAGGTTGCGTTCCTTTGGGCTTCGATTCTGCTGCCAATGATCGTGTTCTGGCGTTTCACCAAACCCGCCACGCTCTATCTGGTGCCCTATCTTCTTTGGGTGTCGTTCGCAGCGTTTCTCAATCTGACGGTCGTCCGTCTCAACGCGCCGTTCTCGTGACCGGCGAATGCCTGTTGTCAGCCAACCAGTTACCATGTGATCTTCGGATATGGCTGACCTGTTCGCCAGCGGCCGGCTGCTCGATCTCATTCTGGTCGCGATCGTGATCGAAGCCGTGGCTCTGATTTTGTATTGGTGCCGCGCCCGCCGAGGCGTTGCCCCGTTCGATCTGCTGCCAAATTTGTGCGCAGGCATGTTTCTCCTGCTCGCGTTACGTGTGACGCTCGCGGGCGACGGCTGGATGATCGCCAGCGGCTGCCTTGCGGCTGCCGGACTGGCGCATCTGACCGACATCTACCGGCGCTGGCGCAGGTAGGATCGACAGGCATTCATCGGCGCTGCGGCCGTTCTAGTTCTTGTCTGAGAATTTGTTGATGTAGGCGATGACGTCCTTGCGCTGCTGTTCGTCGCTAAGATGGAACGTCATCTTGGTTGAGCCAGTGGCGAGTTCGGGCTTGCCCTTGTCGGTGAGAAACTTCTTCAGGAACGCATTGGGGTCCGGCAGATACTGCATGATGAGATCGTCAGACCAAACCAGGCCATTTTCACCGGCCGCCTTGTTGAGGGTCGAATAGGCAAAACCGGGCGCCGTGCCTGATTGCCGGCCAATCACACCCGTCAGCACGGGCCCGATTAGATTCTTGGCGTCGGGGCCGATGCGGTGACATGTCATGCATTGTTTGAAGACTTGTTCGCCCTTGGTGGCATCGCCTCCCGCGGGGCCTTGTGCGGACGCCATTCCGCAGGGAAGTGCTGCGGCCGCGGTAACCAGAGCTAAGACAGTAACTTTGACAGACACATTGCTCTCCCTGACTTCAGTTTTGTCGTTGGATTCGGCGGCTGCCGATTCCGTCTGTTAAGATACGTTTACAGTTATAATTATCAAATTCTGTTGTCGGTCTTGGCATTGATTTGACTGGAATTTGGGGGATACAGACGGCCGTACCACGGCTCGGGCAGGTCTTAACCATGACTGGGGTGCCCGGGTTCCCGCTCATTGTAAGGTAGATTTGACAGATAAAACCCTCAAAACAAAGCTGTTTCTTGACTTGGCCGACGGATTCTGCGCATTCATATGGAGCCGGATACAGTTCTGGCGCGTTGAGTGTCAGGCAGCATTGGCACATTCCGTGCCTTGAACGGATTGTCGTTGCTCGACCGTTCTCCAGATACTGCGCCTCGTCAAAAATGATCGGCAGTTAAAAGAATGGCCGCATTACCTACCGTACAGCCCGACATCACGCTGCTTCTGGACATGGAAGGTGTCATCCGAGAAGCGACATTGTCTCCGGCCATGAGCGCTGAAAGCGTCGATGGCTGGCTGGGCCGCCCATGGGTAGAAATCGCCGGCGAGACAGGCGGCGACAAGGTCAAGCGCATGGTGGACGATGCGCGAATCACCGGGATCTCCGCCTTCCGACAGATCAACCAGCGCTTTCCGAGCGGCCTGGAAATTCCGATGGAATTTACCACCGTGCTTCTCGGCGGCCGCGCCGGGATGCTCGCGATCGGAAAGAATCTTCAAGCCGTCGCCGAGTTGCAATCGCGTCTGATCGCGGCACAGCAGACGATGGAGCGAGATTACTGGAAGCTTCGCGAAATCGAGACGCGCTACCGTCTGGTGTTCGACGCCTCGAACGAAGCCGTCCTGATCGTGTCCGCGGCCAATCTGCGCATCATCGAAGCGAACCCCACCGCCATTGAGGCGCTCAATACCCCGCGCCGCCGCAATGAGGACCTGGCCGGACGCGAACTGCTGCATGACGTCGCGGCTGAGGATCGCGAGGCGGTCCGCGAAATGCTGGCGCGCATCCGTGAACGCGGCAAGGCCTTGAGCATCCTCGTTCATCTTGGTCCCGATGCAAAGCCATGGATGCTGCGCGGATCGCTGATCACGGCCGAGCTGGGTCATGTTTTTTTGCTGCAATTCACCGCCGCAACTGATTTGTCGGCGCCAGTGGAGAAGGTCGGGCATTCGACCGTCGAGGAACTGATCGACCATCTGCCCGATGGTTTCGTCGCCCTGGACGACACCGGCATCATCCGTTACGTCAACCAGGCGTTTCTCGATCTGGTACAACTCGGTTCCAAAGGATCCGCGATAGGGGAGTCGCTGGGGCGCTGGCTTTGGCAGCCCGGCGCCGACCTGAACGCGCTGCTCGCCAACGTCCAGAAGCACAAGACCGTCCGCCTCTTCACCACGACCATTCGCGGGGAACTGGGCACCGATACCGAGATTGAAATTTCGGCTGGTGCGAGCGAGGCGGAGCAAGGCCAGATCGGAGTGCTGCTCCGCAACGTGGCCCGCCGCCTTCCGTCCGGAGGCGAGGCCGACCTGCTGCGGTCGGCATTGGGATCGATGAGCGAGCAGATCGGAAAATCCTCGCTGCGCCAATTGGTGAAGAACACCGTCAGCATCGTCGAACAGCATTATGTGAAGCAGGCGCTCGAATTCACGGACGGCAATCGGACGGCAACCGCCGAACTGCTGGGATTGAGCCGCCAGAGCCTTTATGCCAAGCTCAATCGTTACGGCCTCGACGACAAGGGGCCGGACACCGAGGAAACCTCAGAGGATTGATTTGGCGTCGCATTCCCTCGCTATCCCAGCGTTCGGAAAAGCCGATCTTTCGAACTGCGAACGGGAAGAGATTCATCTCGCGGGCTCCATCCAGCCGCACGGCGCTCTGTTGGTTGTCAGTGAACCCGACCATCATGTCATACAGGCCAGCGCCAACGCCGCCGCATTTTTGAATCTCAAGCAGGTCATCGGGATGCCGCTCGCGGATCTCGACGGCGATCTGTTGTTTCGCATCCTGCCGCATCTCGATCCGACCTCGCAGGGCCTGCCGATCGCCGTGCGATGCCGTATCGGCAGCCCCAGCGCCGAGTTCGATGGCCTGTTGCACCGCCCGCCTGCGGGTGGACTTATCATCGAACTGGAGCGCGCCGGTCCTTCGGTCGATCTTACCCGGCAAATCGCAAGTGCGCTGGAGAAAATTCGCACGGCGACCTCGCTGCGAGCGTTATGCGACGAAGCGGCGACTTTATTCCAGGATCGCACCGGCTACGACCGTGTGATGGTCTATCGTTTCGACGATGACGGTCATGGCGAGGTGTTCTCCGAGCGCCGCAAGCCCGACCTGGAAGCCTATCTCGGCAACCGCTACCCGGCGTCGGACATTCCACAGATGGCCCGGCGGCTCTACGAGCGCACGCGGGTTCGGGTGCTGGTCGATGTCAACTACGAACCGGTTCCCCTGCAGCCGCGACTGTCGCCGCTGACCGGGCGCGACCTCGATATGTCGCTTTGCTTCCTGCGCAGCATGTCCCCGATCCATCTTCAATATTTGAAGAACATGGGCGTCGGGGCCACACTGGTGGTCTCGCTGGTTGTTGGCGGAAAGCTGTGGGGGCTCGTCGCCTGCCACCATTATGAACCGCGTTTCATTCATTTCGAATTGCGGGCGGTCTGCGAGCTGCTCGCGGAGGCGATCGCAACCCGTATCGCGGCGCTCGAGAGTTTTGCGCAGAGCCAGTCGGAAATCTTCGTGCAGCGGCTCGGACAGCGAATGATCGAGGCGATCTCGCGCGAGGGCGACTGGCGGGCGGCGATCTTCGACAGCTCGCAATCGATCCTGCAGCCGTTGGGCGCAAGCGGCAGCGCACTGATTTACGAGGGACAGATCATCTCGGCGGGAGAGGTTCCGGGTACACAGGAAATCAGGGAGATAGGGGCCTGGCTCGACACCAAACGCGATACGGCCGTGTCGGTAACGGCATCGCTCGGACTCGATGCGCCGCAATTCGCCGGGATCACCAAGGTTGCGAGCGGGATCGCGGTGACGTCGATCTCGAATAATCCCGGCGAATATTTGATCTGGTTTCGTCCGGAGCGTATCCGCACGGTGACCTGGGGCGGCGATCCGCTGAAACCGTTTGTGATCGGATCCAATCCGTCCGACCTATCGCCGCGCCGGTCATTCGCGCAATGGCATCAGCTTGTGGAGGGCACGTCCGAGCCGTGGACATCCGCAGATATCTCAGCCGCCCGTTTGATAGGACAGGCCGTCGCGGACATCGTTCTTCAATTTCGCGCGGTACGCACGCTGATTGCCCAGGACCAATTGGAGCAATTCAGCCGCCATGTCCGCGTCTCCGATCAGCCTGTGATCATCGCAGATATCGACGGCAGGATCCTGTTGATGAACGAAGCGTTCAAGACGCTTTTGCCGAAGGATCACACCGCGACCGGTCGGCTGGACGAACTGGCCGGGGCGTTCCAAAAACCGGATAATTTTCTGCAGAACGTCGCGGACCTCGTCCGTCATCATCGCAGCTGGCGCGGGGAACTATTGTTGCGCGACGAGGGCAACAGGGAAAAGCCGCTGATGGTACGAGCCGATCCGGTGCAGCCTTCGCGGGACCGGACGCTTGGCTTTGTGCTGATCTTTTCGGATATCGCCGATCGCAAGGCAGCCGAAGCGGCGCGCAGCCGCTTCCAGAAAGGGATCATTCAGAGCAACCGGGTCAACAGTGTTCGGCTCGATTCCAAGACCGATCTCGTCTATCAGAACCTGTTTTCGTCGGTCGTTGAAAACGCCCAGCTTGCGGCCTTCGAAATCACCTACGGCGTTGAAACCGGTCGCATTGCCGAGATGCTCGAGAGCATTCGCAATTCGACGCTGCGAACCGCGGAGGTGCTGGAGCATTTGATCTGGCACTCGTCGCGGACCTCGCGCGAGAAAAAGACCGACAGCTAGCCTTTGCCGACCGTGATCACTCGGCCGCGGTGACGGTCGATCCATCCAGTGCCACAGACTGGACGGCACAGGACAGATCGATGTTAAGAGAAAAAGCGATAGCGCCCTCTTCGACCACAGCGCGGGGATCCGCCACGCGCGCGCCGGCCTGCTCCAGGCTCTTGCGATAATCCGCCTTGAGCGCGTCGAGATCGGAACAGCGCGGAAACTCGTAGAATGAAAGTTCGGCGGGCCGAAGTTCCAGCGATCGTGCCAGCAGCCGCTGCAGGATCTGGCCGCCGCTGAGATCGCCGAGATATCGGGTATAGGCGTGTGCAATCAACCGGGCGCCGTCGCCTTCTGCTGCTAGCGCAACCCGGCTTGCATAGAGTTCTCCCGCGGCGAGCAATGGAACGTCGCGGCTCCAGGTTTCGCCGCACAACGCCGTAAGGTCGGATTCGATTGCGGGTGCGCGATCAAAAGTGTACCGCGCGAGAACGCCGAGAATCGCCGAGCCGCGATGGCGTTCAAGCCCATACTCCATCGCCCGATAGGCGGGAAGCAGATTGCGCAGCAGAAGAATGTAGCCGTAGCGGCTGGCTTCCCCGCGCAATATTTCGCGAATGATGCCAGTCCGTTCGGCCTCGACATGGAGGGTTTTGGTGCGCAGATAAAGCACGGTGACGACGCTGACCGGCGAGGAAATGTTCGTTGCAGGCGCCGTCATTCCCTGGGACTCCGATGTTGCTTTTCGCGGGCCCGGCCGCCCGGCTTTCGACGGTCGTACCCACGCAAGCCGCTCACGTCTGGCCTTTCATCTGCTGAATCAGGCCACGCGCTTGCCGCGGTGCGGTCGTCGCGTCTGACGACATCATATCGGCTCCCATCAATGCCACAAGGTCGGGCTGAGCGATCACCATCGGGCCGCCGAGGATGATGCCGACATGCCGATTGCGCGAGTCGCGACGGATGTCGTGGATGTCCCGCTTCAGTTCGTCGAGCCTGCGATCGCTGCTGACGGAAAAGCCGACGACGTCGAACCAGTGGTTTTGCACAAGAGACGTCAGCTCCTGATGCGATGAAAACGGCCCCGTACAAAGATTCCAGCCGGCACGCCGAAAGAATTCGGCGACCATCGAAAGCCCAAAGCTGTGCTGCTCGCCGGGAACGATCGTCAACAGCGCCTTTGCTCCGTTGCCCTGGATGGTCTCCTCGCAAAAATGCTCGCCCAGCTGCCGCATGATCCGCTGCAGCCGAGTCATGGCCAGCGTCACATTGGCAAAATCGGCGGCATCCGATTCCCAGAGGCTCCCGAGGTGCCGGGCGGCAGGCGCGAGCAAATCCAGGAAGATAGACTCTACGGATACTTCTCGCGCCAGCATCTCCTCGACATAGGCGAAGGGGGGGGCATCGTTGTTTCCGAGCGCGAGCGCCGCAAACCGTTCGATCGGACTTGCCGCGTTCGGCTCGCTTGATTCGGCGGGCTTTGGTGCGGGCGCCTTTCGAAGCGCGAGGACGATCTTGGGAAGGATGGTCTTGACGACCTTGACCGGCTGCAGCGTCGGACGAAACCGCCAGATCGGCGCAGGAATTCTCTGTCGAAGCGTTTTCGAATGACGTGCGGTGACACCGTCTGTCGTCGTGCCGGCTGAGAATGATTGCTCGTTCACGTCGGTCATTCGTCACTCCCCCACACACATTAAGTGCCCGTCTTATTCAATCGTCAAGTTGAATTTACGTATGATTCAGTTGACAGTATCGATAACGGAGTTTAGCCTTCCTGCCATCAAGCCCGCACATAGGGAGTGGCGCGGTGCAACTTCGAGCAGCCGTAGAGCGAGGTTTTCCCCAATTCGGCGGACAATCCCCGACAGCAGCTCGCTTTCCCCAGTCGATATCGCAACACTGCGACGAAAGACTGTCAAACAATCTTTACAGTCTGGCCTCGGAATCCGTCGCTGCGCCTGCGAACAGGACTTCCGCCGCAGGCGTCGGGCAATCGTCAGTCCACTCGGCCGGCCAAAGACTTAAGGCGCTCTACACACCCGAACAGCGCGCCCGCCGCGACGCAACACGATGGACGCTGGTGCAGGGGATCCTGGCGCCGGTTCAATTCGTCGTCTTTCTGATCAGCCTGACGTTGGTCGTCCGTTATCTCGCCAGCGGTGATGGACTGGGCGTCGCTACGGCGTCGATCGTCGTTAAGACGCTCTTGCTTTACGCCATCATGATCACCGGCTCGATCTGGGAGCGGGAAGTCTTTGGCTGCTATCTGTTCGCGCCGGCCTTCTTCTGGGAAGACGTGTTCAGCTTCTTGGTGCTGGGGTTGCACACGGCCTACCTCGTCGCGTTGCTCGCCGGGCTCGGCAGTGCGCACCAGCAGATGATGATCGCGCTGGCTGCTTACGCATCCTACTTCATCAACGCCACGCAATTCGTCTTGAAGCTGCGCGCCGCCCGCCGCGACGAACGCATCATGTTGTCTTCGGCTCCCTCCGTTTCCGGGAGCGAGGCATGAACGCGCTTGTTCAGCGATGCACGGTCGGTGCCGAGGTCACGCGCAAATCGGTCCGCCGCGAAAGCGGCCAGCGCGAAGTGTTTTGCGGACTGACCGGTATTGTCTGGCTGCACCGGAAAATCCAGGACGCTTTCTTCCTGGTGGTGGGATCGCGCACCTGCGCGCATCTCATTCAGTCCGCAGCTGGCGTGATGATCTTTGCCGAGCCGCGATTTGCCACCGCGATCATGGAAGAGAAGGATCTGGCAGGGCTGACCGATGCCAACGACGAACTCGACCGCGTCGTGGCGCAACTGATCGCACGGCGGCCGGACATCCGGCTGCTGTTTCTGGTCGGCTCCTGTCCATCCGAAGTCATCAAGCTTGATCTGTCGCGGGCCGCGCTGCGGCTTTCCCGGACCTTTTCGCCCGCCGTCCGGATCCTCCATTATTCAGGCAGTGGAATCGAGACGACATTCACGCAAGGCGAGGATGCATGTCTCGCCTCGCTCGTTCCCGCGCTACTCCCCTCGGGAACGAGCGAGGACAGTCTTCTGATCGTGGGCGCCCTGGCCGACATCGTCGAAGACCAGTTCGGCCGACTGTTCAATGCACTCGGCGTCGGTCCCGTCCATTTTCTGCCGCCGCGCAATTCAACGGCGCTTCCGGCCGTTGGACCCAACACGAAATTCCTGCTCGCGCAGCCGTTTCTAGCCGATACCGCGCGCGCCCTTGAGGCGAGGGGCGCGACGCGGTTGGCTGCGCCTTTTCCGCTCGGGGTCGAGGGGACAACGGCGTGGCTGAAGGCGGCGGCGGATGCCTTTGGCATCGCAGAGGCAACATTCGCCGCGGTGATACAACCGAACCGGTCCCGCGCGGCGCGCGCACTGGCGCCTTATCGCGACCGGCTGGCCGGCCGCAGTATTTTCCTGTTCCCGGATTCCCAGCTTGAGATTCCCCTGGCGCGTTTCCTGTCGCGCGAGTTGTCGATGCGACTGGTCGAGGTCGGCACACCCTATCTGCATCGCGCGCATCTTGCCGAAGAGCTCGCGCTGCTTCCTGACGATGTCATGCTGAGCGAGGGACAGGATGTCGATCGGCAACTCGATCGCTGTCGCACGGCGCGGCCCGACCTCGTCGTATGCGGTCTCGGGCTTGCCAATCCGCTGGAAGCTGAGGGCTTGACCACCAAATGGTCGATCGAACTCGTGTTCACGCCGATCCAGGGCTACGAGCAGGCGGCTGATCTCGCCGAACTGTTCGCCCGCCCGCTGGTGCGGCGCGCGAAACTGGTGGCATGACGATGCAGCTCACGGTGTGGACATATGAAGGACCACCCCATGTCGGCGCCATGCGTGTCGCCACGGGAATGCAGGGACTGCACTATGTCCTACACGCGCCGCAGGGCGACACCTACGCCGATCTGCTGTTCACGATGATCGAGCGCCGCGATCGTCGCCCGCCCGTGACTTACACGACCTTCGCCGCGCGCGACCTCGGCGGCGACACGGCCGAGCTGTTCAAGACGGCCGCGCGTAACGCCTATGACCGGTTCCAGCCGCATGCGATGATCGTCGGCGCGTCCTGCACCGGTTCTCTGATCCAGGACGATCCAGGCGGGCTCGCGCGCGCGCTCGATTTGCCGATTCCGGTCGTGACCGTCGATCTGCCGGCCTATCAGCGCAAGGAAAACTGGGGCGCGGCCGAGACATTCTATCAATTGGTGCGCGCACTCGCCGGACCCTCGGCGCCCGCGCCGGGAGCGAAGCGGCCGGAGCGTACCCCAGGCGTGCGGCCGCGCTGCAATCTGCTCGGCGCCACCGCGCTCGGCTTTCGTCATCGCGACGACATCACCGAAATCACCGGTCTGCTCTCGAGGCTCGGCATCGATGTCAGCGTCACGGCGCCGATGGGCGCGACGCCGGCCGATCTCACCAGGTTGGGAGATGCCGACTTTAATGTCGTGCTCTATCCGGAGATCGCCAGTCAGGCGGCATCCTGGCTGCAGCGAACGTTCGGCCAACCCTCGACCAGGACCATTCCGATCGGTGTGTCGGCCACACGGGAATTCATCGAAGAGGTAGCGCAGCTCGCCGGCGTCGATCCGACCGCGGTGCTTGCGTCATCCTCGACGCGGTTGCCGTGGTACTCGCGCTCGGTCGACTCGACCTACTTGACTGGCAAACGTGTCTTCATCTTTGGCGATGCGACCCACGCCGTTGCCGCCGCCCGGATCGCCGCCGATGAACTTGGCTTCAAGGTGGTTGGGTTCGGGACTTACGCCCGCGAATTTGGCCGGGAAATCCGTGAGGCGGCGAGGCTCTACGATGTCGAGCCGCTCATTACGGACGATTATCTTGAGGTTGAAGCCAGGGTCTCTGAGCTGCAGCCCGAACTGGTGCTTGGGACGCAGATGGAGCGCCATATCGCCAAACGTCTTGGCATTCCGTGCGCCGTTATATCCGCTCCGGTGCATGTCCAGGATTTTCCGGCCCGGTATGCGCCTCAGATGGGATTCGAAGGCGCCAACGTGATCTTCGACACCTGGGTGCATCCCCTGATGATGGGGCTCGAAGAACATCTGCTGGCAATGTTCAAGGACGATTTCGAATTCAGGAATGGGGTGATGCCGTCGCATCTGGGAGCAGGTCACGCCGCGCCTGCCGACGAGACCCCGATTGCGACGTCCGAAGCCGCGCGAGCGGCTGCGCCATCGGCCGAGATATCCGTCCCGTGGGCTGCTGACGCCGAACAAGAGCTGCGAAAGATTCCGTTTTTCGTTCGCGGCAAGGCCCGCCGCAATACCGAACGCTTCGCCAACGAAACTGGCGTCGCCACCATCACTGTCGAGACGCTTTACGATGCCAAAGCGCATTACGCCCGCTGACCCGACATCGCTTCGTGTCGTCGTCGTGACCATGGACAGCCATCTGTCCGGCGCGGCCGCACGTGCACTCGGCCTGCTGCGTCGCGAGTTTCCCGCGCTAGAGCTTTCGGTTCACGCCGCCGACGAATGGGGCACCGACGACGCAGCGCTTGCTCGATGCAAGACAGATATCGCGCGCGGCGACATCATCATCGCCACTATGCTGTTTCTCGACGACCATGTCCGCGCGGTGCTGCCGGCGCTGGCTGCCCGCCGCAACGACTGCGACGCGATGATTTGCTGCATGTCGGCGGCGGAGATCGTCAAGCTGACACGTGTCGGAAAATTCGACATGAGCGGAGAGGCGCTGGGCGCCATCGCGTGGCTGAAGAAGCTCCGCGGCGATCGCACAGGCAAGAAGCCAGGCGGTAAGGGCGAAATGAAGATGCTGCGGCAGTTGCCGAAGCTGTTGCGCTTCATTCCCGGCACCGCACAGGACATGCGCGCCTATTTCCTGACGCTGCAATACTGGCTCGCCGGATCCGAACAGAATATCGCCAATATGGTCCGGCTGCTGGTGGATCGCTATGCTGACGGACCGCGCCGTGGCCTTCGCGGTATCGTCAAGGCCGAAGCGCCGCTCGAATACCCCGATGTCGGCGTGTATCACCCGCGCATGAAGGGCCGTATCGCCGAAGTGGCCGATGGACTGCCCGCCATCGTAAATGAGCGCGGCACGGTCGGCGTGCTTCTGCTGCGCTCCTATCTCCTGGCAGGCAATGGCGGTCATTATGACGGCGTGATCGCGGCGTTCGAGGCGAAAGGCCTGCGCGTCGTTCCCGCCTTCGCCAGCGGTCTCGACCAGCGCCCCGCGATCGAGCGCTTCTTCATGAAGGATGGTCGCAGCGCCGTCGATGCGGTGGTCTCGCTGACCGGCTTTTCGCTGGTCGGCGGTCCCGCCTACAATGATTCGAAGGCGGCTGAAGACATTCTCGCCAAACTTGACGTTCCCTATCTTTCCGCGCACCCCGTCGAATTCCAGACGCTCGAACAATGGGGCGCGTCCGATCGTGGCCTGATGCCGGTCGAGAGCACCATCATGGTGGCGATCCCCGAACTCGATGGCGCGTCCGGGCCGATGGTCTATGGAGGCCGATCAGACGGGGCGGGAGCGCCCTGCATCGGCTGCGAGCGTGCTTGCGCGTTCACGCGATCCGAAATCAGCGGCGAGATGCAGGTGTGCAGCGAGCGCGCCGAAATGTTGGCATCTCGGGCCGCGCGCCTGGTCGCGCTGCGCCGCACTGCGCGAAGGGACCGCAAGATCGCGATCGTTCTGTTTAATTTTCCGCCGAATGCCGGCAATACCGGTACCGCGGCATTCCTCTCGGTGTTCGAATCCCTGCACCGAACGCTGACGGCCATGAAGCGCGATGGCTACCAGGTCGATGTCCCGGTCAGCGCCGATGCGTTGCGCGAGCGCATCGTCACCGGCAACGCCTCGCGTTTCGGCGCCGACGCCAATGTTCATGCCCGCATTGCCGCCGGAGATCACGTCCGCAATGAACGCTGGCTGCGTCAGATCGAGGCGCAATGGGGTCCGGCGCCTGGCAAACAGCAGAGCGACGGCAGCTCGATCTTCGTGCTCGGCGAACGCTTCGGAAACGTCTTTGTCGGTATCCAGCCCGCGTTTGGATACGAAGGCGATCCGATGCGGCTGTTGTTCGAGAAGGGCTTTGCGCCGACGCACGCCTTCTCGGCGTTTTATCGCTGGTTGCGCGACGAGTTTGGCGCCGGTGCCGTGCTGCATTTCGGCACCCATGGCGCACTCGAATTCATGCCGGGCAAGCAGGCGGGGCTGTCGGGTGGGTGCTGGCCGGATCGCATGATCGGCGACCTGCCGAACCTCTATCTCTATGCGTCGAACAACCCGTCGGAAGGGACGATCGCAAAGCGGCGTTCGGCGGCGACGCTGATTAGCTATCTCACACCGCCAGTCGCTCATGCCGGCCTTTACAAGGGGCTCGTCGAACTGAAGGCGTCGATCGAACGCTGGCGCGGCTTGCCGCCAGACGACGAGGTGGAACGCAGCGAGCTGGCGAGCCTGATCCAGGCACAGGCTGGGTCGCTGGAACTGGCCGCTGCCGAGCCAGCCTGGGTGGATCACACTGCGGCGATCGCCAGGCTTTCAGCGGCGGTACTCGAACTTGAATATTCGCTGATCCCGCACGGCCTTCACGTGGTGGGCGAGCCGCCGTCGGCCGAGCAGCGTGTCGAGATGTTGCAGGCGGTGGCCGACGCGTCCCATGGCGCGCGACCTGACAAGGCGCTGCTGGAGGCGATCGTTCGTGGCGAGACGATTGAATCGTTGCCGGCGTCCGAAGACGCGGCTATGAAGCTTTACGCCGAACTTGGCTCGATCGACGTCCTGCTGGCGCAGGATCATGAAATTCCGGCGATCCTGCATGCGCTTGATGGCCGGTTCGTGCGTCCCGCGCCGGGCGGCGATCTCTTGCGGACGCCGGCGATCTTGCCGACCGGGCGCAATCTCCACGGCTTCGATCCGTTTCGGATCCCGAGCGCGTTCGCGGTGCATGACGGCGCGATGCAGGCGCAACGCCTGATCGACAAGCATGTCGTCGAGGGTCACGGGCTCCCCGAGTCGGTCGCGATCGTGCTGTGGGGCACCGACAATCTCAAGAACGAGGGGGCGCCGATCGGGCAAGCACTGGCATTGCTCGGTGCGGCGCCGCGCTTCGACGGCTATGGACGGCTCTGCGGCGCAGAACTGATACCGCTCGATCAGCTCAAGCGGCCACGCATCGACGTCATCGTCACCATGTCAGGAATTTTCCGTGACTTGCTGCCGCTGCAAATCAGGCTGCTCGCCGAGGCTTGTTTCCTGGCAGCTTCCGCCGACGAGCCGGTCGAGCAGAATTTCGTTCGCAAGCACGCGCTGGCCTGTCAGGCCGCGCATCATTGCGATTTGGAAACAGCCTCGCTGCGCGTATTCGGTAATGCTGATGGCGCCTACGGCTCGAACGTCAACCATCTGGTCGCGAATGGCCGCTGGGAGGATGAGGACGAGCTTGCGGAGACCTACACCCGCCGCAAGAGTTTCGCCTATGGCCGCAAGGGGCAACCGGTGCAGCAGACAGCGCTGTTGAAGAACGCGCTCGCCACTGTCGATCTCGCCTACCAGAATCTCGACTCTGTCGAGCTCGGCGTCACCACGGTCGACCATTACTTCGATACGCTCGGCGGGATCAGCCGCGCGGTGCGGATCGCCAAGGGCGGCACATCGGCGCCGGTTTATATCGGCGACCAGACCCGTGGCGCGGGGACAGTCCGCACCCTGTCGGAGCAGGTCGCGCTCGAGACGAGAACGCGAATGCTCAATCCGAAATGGTACGAGGGCATGCTCAAGCATGGCTATGAAGGCGTCCGCCAGATCGAAGAGCACGTCACAAACACCATGGGCTGGTCGGCGACGACGGGCGAGGTGGCGCCTTGGGTATACCGGCAGCTCACCGAGACCTTCGTGCTCGATCCCGAGATGCGAGAACGGTTGGCCTCGCTCAATCCGGTGGCCTCCGCCAAGGTCGCGAACCGGCTGATCGAAGCGCACGAACGCAAATACTGGTCGCCCGATCCGAAGATGCTCGACGTTCTGCGCAGGGCAGGCGAAGAGCTGGAAGACCGCCTCGAAGGCGTGGGAGTTGCAGCATGAACATCCAGACCAAGCCATCCTCGCTCAAGAGCCCATCATGCTGCGGCGATGGTGAGGGCAGCGTTCAGGTCCAGCTCGATCCCAAGCTCAAGATCGGCACTGCGAAAGTGTTCTCGGTCTATGGTAAGGGCGGCATCGGCAAGAGCACGACGTCGTCGAACCTGTCTGTCGCTTTCTCCAGGCTCGGCAAGCGCGTGCTGCAGATCGGCTGCGATCCCAAGCACGACTCGACCTTCACTTTGACCAAGCGTCTGGTGCCGACCGTGATCGATGTCCTTGAAACCGTGAACTTCCATGCCGAGGAGTTGCGGCCGGAGGATTTCGTGTTCGAGGGTTATAACGGCGTGATGTGTCTGGAGGCGGGGGGGCCGCCGGCGGGAACCGGCTGCGGCGGCTATGTCGTCGGCCAGACGGTGAAGCTGCTCAAGGAACATCATCTGCTCGAAGACACCGACGTTGTCATCTTTGACGTGCTTGGCGATGTGGTCTGCGGCGGCTTTGCCGCGCCTCTGCAGCACTCCGATCGAGCGCTGATCGTCGCTGCCAATGATTTCGATTCGATCTTCGCCATGAACCGGATTGTCGCCGCGATCGAGGCCAAATCGAAGAACTACGGCGTGCGGCTCGGCGGAGTGATTGCCAACCGTAGCGTCGCGACCCAGCAGATCGACCGTTACAACGAGAAGGCCGGATTGAAACGCATCGCGCATTTCCCCGACCTCGACATCATCCGCAAAAGCCGCCTGAAGAAATCGACGTTGTTCGAGATGGATCCGACGCCAGAATTGGTAGCGGTCCAGGAGGAATATATGCGGCTCGCAACCGAGCTCTGGACCGGCAGCATCGAGCCGTTGCCGGGCAAATCGCTAAAGGACCGTGAAATTTTCGATTTGTTGGGATTTGACTGATGTCTATCGCCACCTATCTCGAACGGCGCGGAGAGCTCAAGACGTATTTCGACCGCACGGCCGTCGATGCCTGGGCTCGGCTGACCTCGGACGCTCCGGTTGGACGAATCCGCGCCACTGTGCGCGCCGGCCGCGAGGAGATGCGGAACACCCTTTTGTCGTGGCTTCCGTCGAACATGAGCGGCGCACGATTGCTCGATGCCGGTTGCGGCACCGGTGCGTTGTCGATCGAGGCGGCGCGGCGCGGGGCGCGCGTAGTCGCGGTCGATCTATCACCGTCATTGGTATCCGTGGCGCGGGAGCGCCTGCCGGCCGATCTTGATTCATCGGTGATCGAATTTCGCTCAGGTGACATGCTCGACACAAAGCTCGGCCGTTTCGATTTCGTGGTCGCGATGGATTCGCTGATCCATTACCGCCCCGCGGATACCTGCCGCATCATGGCGGGATTGGCGGAGCGCACCGGCGAAGCGTTGTTGGTGACGTTCGCTCCGAAGACACCGGCGTTGGCGGTGATGCATGCGGTGGGCCGGCTGTTTCCGCGCGGCGATCGCGCGCCGGCGATCGAACCCGTAGCCGAGCAAAGGCTGCGGCGGTTGCTGCTGACGGACGAGAACCTCGACCGCTGGCAGATTGGCCGCAGCCGTCGGGTCGCGAGCGGATTCTACAAATCCCACGCCCTGGAGATGATTCCCCGATGAGCCGCATTTCGACGACACTGGCGAAAGGCTGGATGCGGCTCGGGACCCGCTTTCTGCCATTTGCCGATGCCGCGACCAAGGAGCTTCCGCTCAGCCGTCTAGTGCGGCTGTCGTTGTTTCAGGTCTCTACCGGCATATCGATCGTACTGCTCAACGGCACGCTCAATCGCGTGATGATTGTCGAACTCGGCGTCTCGACGCTGCTGGTCTCATTGATGGTCTCGCTGCCGCTGGTGTTTGCGCCGTTCCGCGTGCTGATCGGCTTCAAGTCGGACAATCACCGCTCGGTTCTGGGCTGGCGGCGCGTGCCGTATATCTGGATGGGAACCTTGGTGCAGTTTGGCGGCTTTGCGATCCTGCCGTTCGCGCTGCTGGTGCTTTCCGGCACCGGAGAATCTCCCGCGGTTTACGGACAGTTCGGCGCGGCGCTGGCATTTCTGCTGGTCGGCGCCGGCATGCACACGGCGCAGACCGCGGGCCTTGCGCTGGCGACCGATCTTTCGCCGCCCGAAGCGCGACCGCGCGTCGTTGCATTCCTGTACGTGATGCTGCTGTTCGGCATGGCTGGCAGCGCACTGATCTTCAGCGAGCTTTTGCGCAACTTCAACGAAATCCGCCTGATCCAAGTGATTCAGGGAGTCGCCGTCACGCAGTTGCTGCTCAACATCTGCGCGCTCTGGAAACAGGAAGCGCGAAACCCGGCGCTGACGTCCGCCGAGTGCGAGCGGCCTGAATTTCAACATTCCTGGACCAAGTTTCGGCAGTCCGGCGGTTCGGTCCGTGTCCTTGTCGCGCTCGGACTCGGCACCTCGGCGTTCTCGATGCAGGATATCTTGCTGGAGCCGTATGGCGCGGAGATCCTCAAGCTTACCGTCGGCCAGACTACGGCGCTGACCGCGTTCTTTGCGCTCGGCACGCTGGCTGGGTTTGGCCTTGCCGCACGGACGCTTGGCCGCAAGGCCGATCCTTATCGGATTGCCGGCTTTGGTGCGGTGGCAGGGATATTCGCATTTTCCTCGGTGATCTTCGCCGCACCTCTCGACTCCGTGCTGCTGTTCCGGATCGGTACCGCGCTCATCGGTTTTGGCGGCGGTCTTTTCGCCGCGGGAACGCTGACGGCGGCGATGGCGATCGCGCGCGATGGCGAAAGCGGATTGGCATTGGGGACCTGGGGTGCCGTGCAAGCGACTGCGGCCGGTGGCGGCATCGCGCTCGGCGGCGGCATTCGCGATGCGATGTCGTCACTTGCGTCAAGCGGCGCGCTCGGTCGTGCGCTGACGGATCCGTCGACGGGATACAGCGTCGTCTACCACATCGAAATCGCATTGCTCTTCGCCACTCTGGTCGCGATCGGCCCGCTCGTGCGCACGGCACGAACTGGATTCGCGCAATCGCCATCAAAATTCGGCTTGGCCGAATTTCCAGGTTAGTCAATGAAAGGGAGATCGTCCCATGCAAGAAGGCGCATATTTGGACGTGGCACAGGTTACGCTCTATGTTTTCTGGGTCTTCTTCGCGTGCCTGATTTTCTATCTGCGACGCGAGGATAAGCGCGAAGGCTATCCGCTTGATTCGACGGCAAGTGGCGGCGGGGTGGTTCATGGCTTCCCGCGGATGCCGGACCCCAAGAACTATCTGCTGCGTGGCGGCCATATCGCGACGCTTCCGAACCACAAGAACGACCGCCGCGACGTCGCGGTGGCGCCGATTGCGGTTTGGCCGGGCGCGCCGATGGAGCCGACCGGCAATGCGATGCTCGATGGTGTCGGGCCGGGGTCATGGGCAGATCGCGAGGACGTTCCCGAACTCAACATCGATAACGTGCCCTGCATCGTCCCGCTGCGATTGGCCGAAGGCACCTACCTGGAACCGCGCGATCCCGATCCGCGCGGCATGAAGGTGATCGGAGCCGACAACGAGATCGGCGGCGTCGTGACCGATGTTTGGGTCGATCGCGCGGAAGCCTTGATCCGGTATATCGAAGTCGAGGTCACGACATCCGGCGGCGCGAAGCGGGTGCTGCTGCCGATGCCGTTTGCGCTGGTCAATCACAAGCGTGGCCGCGTCACCGTCAACGCCATCCTCGGCAGCCAGTTCGCCGACGTGCCGGTGACCAAGAGCCCCGACCAGGTGACCAAGCTCGAGGAAGACCGGATCGTCGGCTATTACGGCGCCGGCACGCTGTACGCCACGCCCTCGCGACAGGAGCCCTTGCTGTGAAACAGGATTTCAACCAGTTCAAGGAGCTGCCGGCACCGCTGCCGGTCGGTGAGCGTGTGATCTGGCAAGGCAGGCCCACCTTCAAGGGGCTGGCGCTGCGGTCGTTCCACATCCGTGAGGTTGCGATCTATTTCGGCGTCCTGCTGGCTTGGCGGCTGTGGTCGAATTGGTCGCACGGCCTGCAGGCAAGAGACGCAGTCATTTCGGCGCTATGGCTGATCGTTCCGGCGATCAGCGCTATCGCCGTTCTGGCTAGCCTCGCGTGGCTGTTCCGGCGGGCGGCCTGCTACACCATCACCAGCAAGCGGGTATTGTTTCAGTTTGGTGTTGCGCTGCCTATGACGATGAACATTCCGCTCGGCAAAATCGCCAATGCCGCCCTCAAAACCTACCGCGATGGCAGCGGCGACATTCCGCTGCGGGTCTCCGACAGCCAGCGCGTCTCGTATCTGCTGCTGTGGCCGCATATCCGCCCGTGGCGGATGCGCGTGCCGGAGCCGATGTTCAGTTCCGTGCCTGACGCCGCAGAAGTTGCCGCGAAGCTGGCGGAAGCGCTGAAGGGGCAACCCGGACCGACCGCGATCGCGCTGGTAAAGCCCGGCAAATCCGATTTCGCATCCAGCCCGATCGCGGATTTACCGACCATCGTGGCGGCCTGAAACGGAGAGCAAGCATGGCCCAGGCCATCCACGAGCCCATCGTTCCCCGGGGAGGCGTGTTCGCCGCGGCGGCGCTGATCCTGTTCGCGCTGACGTCGGTCATCACGGTCCGCCTGACCGGCGTGGGCGAAGTCCGCATGACGCTGCCGGCCGCCGTTGCAAGCCGCGACCTCCGGTTCGAGGACGGCAAGAACGGCACGGTGCTGGTTTACGACGCGGGCAACCAGCAACTGGTGGATACGCTGGCGCCGGGCAGCAACGGCTTCATTCGTGTCGTGCTGCGCGGCCTGGCGCGTGAACGGAGGCTGGGCGACATCGGCGCGCAGCCGCCGTTCCGCCTTACCCGATATGAGGGCGGCCAGATCACGCTCACGGACACTTCGACCGGCAAGCAGATCGATCTCGGCGCATTCGGATCGACCAATACGGAGTCTTTTGCGCGATTGATGAATTTGCGGAGCGCAAAATGAATATGACCTGGACCGGCGGTCGCAAGACATTCGACGTGCCTTGCACCGTTGAGATAGAACAAACTTCCGAAACCTTGCACGCACATGTCGTACTGGACGGCGACATCCAGATCCAGCCCGGCGACGAGGTCATGGTCCATGATGCGCCGACGAGCGTCGAATTCGGCGAACGGCTCGTCGTTCGCCGGACCGCCACCGTGGTCCGCGGCACTTCTCTGGATCGCTTGCGCGCGCGGATTGAGGGATATCTGCAATTGACCGAGCTTTACGAAGTCAGCTTCTCTGACGGGAGGGCAACATGATCCAAATGGAAGGCGGAACCCAGGGCTGTCTGCAAACGCGCTCCGGCATTAAGGGCAGTAGCGAAAGCCTCGACAAGGCGCGCGAGGATACGATCCTCAGCCCGCGTTTCTATACCACCGATTTCGATGCGATGGACCGCCTCGATGTGAGCCTTGTGCGTTCCGAATGGAACGCGGTCATCAAGGAGCTGCGCGCCGATCACAACAAGGCACATTTCGTCAAGACCGACGAATTCAAGAACGATCTGGCATCGCTGACGCCCGAGCTGCGCAAGGAGTTCAAGGATTTTCTGGTTAGTTCGCTCACCGCCGAATTCTCCGGCTGCGTGCTCTACGCCGAGATCAAGAAGCGGATCAAGAACAAGGATATCCAGGAGCTGTTCAGCTTCATGAGTCGCGATGAAGCCCGTCATGCCGGCTTCATCAATGAAATCCTGAAGGATCACGGCATCGGGGTGGATCTGAGTTTCCTGACCAAGGTGAAAAAATACACCTATTTCCGCCCCAAATTCATCTTCTACGCGACCTATCTATCCGAGAAGATCGGCTACGCCCGCTACATCACGATTTACCGGCAGATGGAGCAGCATCCCGAGCGCCAGTTCCACCCGATCTTCCGCTGGTTCGAATTGTGGTGTAACGACGAGTTCCGTCATGGCGAGGCGTTCGCGCTGCTGATGCGCGCCGACCCGTCGCTGCTGCGGGGGCTCAACAAGTTCTGGATCCGGTTTTTCCTGCTCGCGGTGTTCGCCACCATGTATGTGCGCGACCACATGCGTCCGGCGTTCCACGAGGCCCTGGGAGTGCATCCTACCGACTACGACATGCGGGTGTTCAGGATCACCTCGGAAATTTCCAAACAGGTGTTTCCAGTCACGCTGGATATCGACAACCCGCGCTTCCTGGCCGGTCTCGAACGACTGCGGATGATCTCCGAGGCGATCGCGGACACGAATGAGAAGGGCGGCCTGTGGTCGAAGGTGAGGCGCGCCGGGTTATCTGCCAGCGCCGCGTTGACATTCGGCCGGCTGTTCCTGCTGCCGGTGAAGCCAAATACGCTGCCGCGCGAAATCTGCCTGCAACCGGCATGGTGAGGAGTAGGCGTTGATGGCTTCATTCACGGTCCCGCCGATCTACGCCGCGTTCGTGTGGTGGTTCAGCACCGGGGCCGTGCTGTTCCTGGTCAGTCGATCGGAGCGGTTTGAGACTTCGCGGATCGTAGTGGCGGTCGCACTGCTGGTGGGATCGCTCGGTGGCTTGGCACTGAGCGCGAGTAATACCGGCGTCTGGGGCGCCTATGCCGCGTTCACCTGCACCATCCTGTTATGGGGTGCGCAGGAGATCGCCTTCCTGGCGGGCTGGCTGACCGGACCTCGGCCGCAAGCCTGCCCGGATCGGGTCAAGGGCTGGAAGCGCCTCAGTCTCGCATTGCAGGCTATCCTCTACCATGAGCTGGCGCTCTTGGCTTGCGGCACGGCCATCGTGGCCGCGACCTGGAACGGAGCGAACCAGATCGGGCTCTGGACCTTTGCGGCGCTCTGGGTGCTCCGCCAAAGCGCCAAGATCAACCTTTTCCTCGGCGTTCCCGTCACCAACCATGAGCTGATGCCGGACGCCGTGCGCTTCCTGAAAACCTTTTTTGCCCACAAGCCGGTCGGTGCGTTCTTCCCCATCTCGGTGACGCTCGCGACTGCCGTGCTCGTCATCATGATCCAGCGGATCGTCGAAGTCGCGGTGACACCCTTTGATATCGTCGGCCTGACGCTGGTTTCGACGCTGTTTGCGCTCGGCGTTGTCGAGCATTGGTTCATGCTGCTGCCCTTGCCGGCGATCACGCTGTGGAGCTGGGGCATGCGCTCAGGTTTCCCGCCAGAGGACACCGCCATGGAACAGGAACGAGACACCAAAATCACCG
>Ga0335080_10000160_pt1 | contig 58230 bp, 55 predicted proteins | sample Lox_Sample_34_FD_206720 | JGI IMG/M metagenome (GOLD analysis project Ga0335080, IMG submission 206720) | Soil microbial communities from Loxahatchee National Wildlife Refuge, Florida, United States - Lox_Sample_3.4 | ecosystem: Environmental > Terrestrial > Soil > Wetlands | place: USA... | reverse complement strand
CGGCAATGCACGAATTTCGGCTCGGACTGAAGTCAACGCGCTCTAAGATCAAGGTGCCGCTGTCGTCCGAGTTCTGCTTTGCATAATCGTCGGCCACAGCCTTGCAGCGTAGCCGATGCTGAAACAGTTCGTTGCTGTCTCGAACTTTGGCTTGCCGCTTCCGGTTCCTAGCAGCATGTAGTGCTTCATCTATTGCAGCGCCGACGGAGATACCGACTAGCGCAACTATCACCAATAGCCAAAGTTTCTTCATGCCAGTTCCTTGCTAATCGTCCGGGGGATCGAACTCACTTGGGTCGAATCCGAACTTGAACTCGCTTATGCGTTCCAAATGGGGATCGAACACCCAGACAAAGCGAAGCAGCCCGGACTCTTTGGTGGAGGTTGTGCAGATCACTTCGATTTCCTCTGGGTACTTCCCTTCAATCTGGTGCTTGTCGCGTCGGATGATCCTGCCGACTTCATAATCACAGGGCGCCAACTCAGGTGATTCGTCATCCGCGTACTCGGCAGCAATGGAGTTGAGAAGTCCAATCTTGCCTAGAGGCATCTGCTGAACGCGCGAGATAGCTTTCTTGTCGGCATCGGTGAACTGTTTGGGTGAATGAACGTATCCCTTCTGACTATCGCAGGCAAGCGAGCCGATAAGAGCCAGCACGAGCGGCAGTGCTTTCCTCATCACCGCACATTGTATATGCGCCAAGTGCTGACGCAACGGACTGCGTTGCGTTGTGTGATTGGAATCACTTCATCCGCGTGAGATGTCCTGAAGCACTTTTGATGGAGAACACGGTAAGCAGCGCGACCGCGTACCATTCCGCCTCAAATCTTCTCCACCCTTGCGGTTTCCCATGCCTGATATTCATTGCCTTCCTTGTCTTTGAGAGTCACACGCCGCTTGTAGTAGCCTGCATCCCTCATCACTTGCTGGACATACTGCGCCGAAATCTCGCGCTCTTTGCCATATTCACTCGCTGCCTGCGCGACTTGCTTCCACGACATGAGAGGGTACATTGTCGCCATTCTGAGAATCTTCTGCCGTCGTTTTGCAGCGGGTCCGTGCATTTTCAATCTTGATCGGCTGCGCATGGAATCTTGCCTATCGTCCAGACTCATTGCTGATCCCCCTTTCGAGAATGTTTTGCACCGTCTGCGTCTTGAACTCCTTCCCATAGCGCGTCCGCGTGCCTTCCCCATTCAACGTCTTGGCGATGCGGTACGCCGTCGCGCCGTCCGCGCTCATCTGCCGAATCCGCTCCACAACTATCCGCTCCGCATCGTAGTCGTGGGATGGATGTTCACCGTAAGGCCAGCGTCCCTCAACCCGTTTCTGTCCACGCCATTGCCTCTTGCCATCCGCTAGGCGCTTGATGATCTTGGAATGCTCCATCTCTGCCAGCATTCCCCGAATGCCGCCTTGCAGCGAGTCGGACAGATCGTTGCCGGAGACATCTACGACTGAGATTCGTTTCGCACGGCACAGACCGATGAATTGCCAGAAGACAGGCTGCGATCTCCCGATGCGGTCACCGTCATTCACGATGATCGCACTCACGCCGTTGTCGGCAATGGCTTGCACAAGCTTGGCACCGTCAGGACGTTGATCCATCGTGTAGAGCTTGCCGCTCCATCCGTCGTCCACGAACTCGCGCACGATCTCATAGCCCGCGCGTGCCGCAAAAGAAAGGCAGTTATTTCGTTGTGACGGAATCCCAAGTTTATCGTCGCCGTCATCCGACGATGTTCTCAAGTAGCTGTAAGCCTTGGTCATGTTCCTCCTAGTGGCTTTTCGGCAAGGGTGTGCCAAAGACTCGATTGTTCTCGACGGCATCGCGGTACTCTTCGATCCACTGCCGCGCCAGCGCGTCGAGTTCCGGTTTGATTGATGGTGCGCCACAGATCGGACAACCGCCTTCACACTCCGTTCTCATGGCAAGGTCCGAGCAAATCGGACAAGGTTTTTCCATAGGCTCCTCCAAAGTCGTTACGACGTAACATCTGAAATCCGGCACGAAGACTAATCCCGATGACGCTAAAGAAAGGAGGGCAGACACTCCACCAGTGCATACGCTCTGGTATCCCAGAGGTTGACCTGCGGGTAAGGCTTGCACGGGTCACACGTGTCACGCTCCACTTCTGAAAAACATTGCTTAAAATTGTTACTGGGATTAGCAGAGCTTTACAGCGGGCTTGCTGAGATTTCCCACTTCGCTGCATCGCCGCGCGTTATCTTCGCGCTCCCATCGCATATACAGCGCCTAGTCCTGCCTCTCCCTCGCTCTTCGCGTGTACGTCCTCAGCGATACGGATGTGCTTCCCTGTCGTCAGCCATGCCGTCAGTCATACGCCTAAGCCTAGGCGCGTGTTACGCGGTCTGCCGACTACGCAAGCAGCCGCAACTGGCACTGAGCCATCCGGTACGCTTACGGCCTTCGATTGTCAGAGATCGCAGTCTCAGGGCCTCAGCCCGTTCAATCCTATGTACTTACCGATTAGTGCTTACACAAATCATAGAGCAGTTATTTGACCAAAGGAAGATCGGCGTGTAAGTACTTTAGAATCAGCAAACGCAGCAACAATTTCCCACTTTTTAATTGACGCGGATCGGCAGAGCTGGCGAGAAATGTTATCAAAAAGTGACAAGTGCCTAGCGAGGGACTTATCAAATAAGCCATGGTAGGGAAAGTACTTAGATTGTAGTGCCGCGTCGGTTATGCAGAAGTTCTGCCTGATGGCGATGCTGTCTACATCTTCTGTCCGCCACATGGGTGATTGCAATTGCTTCCCACTTTTGACTTGTAAACGGGCTTCTCTGACCGCTCCTGCCTAGTGGCCGAGATCAAGCGATTATATAAGCAAGTCTATATCTATCAATACGTTAGACTTGCGATTAGTTCATGGAACATCTAATCAATTGATTACACTATATTTATTTAAAAAATAGCTTTACGACGAGCAGGCGATCCTCTGATTCGCAGCCTGTCTCGGCGTCCAATTTGAGGTTTCCTGAGCCGATTGGCAATCTTTCTATTCCTTTGTTTTCAAGTACATACGGTGCAATCCCGTTGACTTCTGGTAAACCCAGTGTAAAATTATCTTAGGTCGAAGTTCTGGCCTAATTCCCAAAAGACATCCGGGCAGGCACCGCGTAGGCGTCATCTCCTTCGCCTCGCCGTAGTGTGCCTGCCCCTCGAAGGAGAACATGAGTACGAAACGTAGAGCGCGTCCCATCTCGGATGCGTCGAAGGCGATCACGCCAGCACCGCATCAAACCGCCTCGATTCAGGAGTGGCATCACTACTCCAAACGCAAGCTGACATGCGAAGGCTGCATTGCACGCGGCCATAAGATCGCTGAATTGCAGGCGATCTTGAAGCACTACCGGACATTGATCCGGTTCTATAAGCACGCATCGCTACTGAAGGTGGGACCTTCCCGATGAACGGCATCATCAAAACTGAGGCACCGAAGCACGATGAGAAAGTGCTCGCAGCGTTGGAGAAAACCCTCGCATCGCACGATCTGCGACTGACGCCCGGTCAAGACCTGAGCACAGTTGCCGACGCTATTGTCGGCAAGGGATTCGCGCTGAGCGCACCGCATGGTTTCTTGGAAGCAGAGCAAACCACAGCCGGGAACACAGCGCCCGTACACGTCAGCCGTCTCATTGAGGGACTGGCGACGCAGGAGCCGACGCGGTTCTTCCCGCGTGATCCCTCTGGCGTTGCTGGCAAGGATCAACTCGATCTCAAGGGTAGGGTGAAATTTCTCAAGACACACTCGCTCGCAGAGTGGGAAGCACTTCCGCTCAAAGCGCCTACCGAACGCACCGTCGTGCTCGACAAGAGCAAGATGACCCGAGAGCAATGGAGCAGCTTGGATTTGAAAACCAAAACGCAGCTATCCGGGCAATGGGGCAGTCGCGTCGTGGGCGAGATTATGAATCGCCGGAGCGCAAAGAAGTGAGCAGAGATTTTCGCAAGGAATACGCAGAGGTTCTCGAAGCGTGGGAGCGGTACTTCCCGCAGGAACCGCCACAGCAAGACACTTTCGTCCGATCATGGCTCCGTCATGCTGACGTGGACTGCATTCTGCAATGGATTGCCTACGCAGCAGACTGCCACGCCGTAAGCCCGCTTCGCAATCCGGGCGCGTGGATCACATCCCGCCTGAAGCCAAAGCAACAGATTAACTAACGAGTTTGCGGGGCAGTCGGCTGGACACCGATGTTTGCCGTCGTGTGACCGCGAAGCACGCGACCGCTCCCCGCAAGGAATCTCTATGGCACGAACGAAACAACAAGCCGTTGCCGACGCGATAGCGAAAAGGCTAATGGCTAACACCCGCAGGAGGTTTTCAACCTTGCACGCGGAATCATTGGAGGAAATCTACATGAGCGACATCAACTCAGGACTAAACGTACAAACAGTAGTCCCTGCCCCCATCGCAAAACCAGTGGATCACAATGCACTGGAAGGCACCAACAAAGGCGACCATCGCCAGACAGGAGCGCCCGCTGTGATGCCGCCTCAGCCCGCTCCCCGTGCTGAAACGAACGATCAGCCCGAAGGCGTAGGAGCGTAACCAGTGGCATCGGAACCGAATCAGAAGCATCCGAGCACCGCTCACTACAGAGGCGAAGAGTACATCCCGTGCAAGGACAACCAGCCGCTTGCCATCGCGGAAGCGGAAGGGCGGACGGGAGCGCAGCCAATCGCAGAGCACAAACACCCGACTAGCATCAGCGGGTATTGCGAGCACGGCAAGCTCGGCGGATGTGAGAAGGATTAAGGGGGAGCCGCATCCCCCTTAGCAAGTTCCCCGCACGCTATTGACAAAAAGCCCGTGCGGGACGCGGTGCAGCGTGCGAAAGGGCCTTCCATCCCTGTGGTCTTCGCTGCACCGCGAGATATTTTCAGGAGCACCATGACACTAACCAGAAAACAATGTGCGGACTTGTTGGGAATCAGCTTGAGCACTTTCCAGCGCCGCGTTGCCAAGGGCATCTACGGTGCGGGAACGAAAATCCCGAACGAGAAAAATCCTCAAATGAGCGAAGTGCTGTACTCGTATAGCGATCTTGGGTTGCCGGAGCCGGGACCTATGCAAGGGGAACTTCCCCTAGCATCGCCGGAACCGTTGGCAGACAACTTATCTGCCACTGTGCCAACCTTGGGGGAAACCTCCCCAACGTCCAACGTTGACTTGCAACTTACTGCCGATCTTGCCTTCGCAGAGAAGTACAAGCGCGGTGAGGCGACGGACTCCTTTGGAAACAGCATCGGATGCAACCCACAAGTGAGCGCGTTAGGCCCCATTGAACCGCCAGCGCCACAGCCCCGCATCCTTGGCGATGAGCACATGCCGGACGATAGGCGTAAGCAGTTGCCACTTGACGAATCCGGCATGACGGCGCACGCGGGCAGCGACGATCATCCGCTCATCGCACGACGTACCGACATCCCGAAGCCAGTGCGACGGGTCAACCCGAATCAGACGAGAGCACAGATGGTCAGCGTTCTGATACGCGACTGTCTCTACAGAGGATTTAGCAGATGAACACCACAGGCCCCTTAACCGACGAGCAGAAGATGGTCAAGCGCATGAGGCGCAGCTATGGCTCCGCTCGGAAACGAATCAACAAAGCACTTGAGGCTTGCACTCCCGGTAGCAACGTTTACTTAGCACATTTGAAAGCACTGGCCGATCTGGACTCGAAAGAGCGTGAAGAGGAGCAACGCCTAGGCTTGGCTCCGTCGAACCTAGGCGCGGCAATCAAGACGGAGTTTGTTTTCATTTCACACGTCGGCACCATCCCGTCCAATCGGCAGGAGCTTGAAAAGATTCTCAGCAAGCGCTTAGCGAAGGACTGCGAAGACTTGTGCTACGACGAAGACGACGAACGAATCAGGAAAGAATTGGAGGATCAATATGGCACATCGGCTAGAAGCAACGAAGACAGCAAGTAGGAACATGCCGATCAGTGAGCAAGAGTTCTATTCGATCTTGGACTTGACGAGACTCTTCCGCGTCAGCAGACCGACCGTGAACAAATGGCTTCAGAGCGGCGAACTGCCGTTCATGCGAGTAGAGAGCACCATCCGCATCCGGCGCAGCGACGTAGAGCAGTTCATCTCGGACAACCTAGCGAAGATCGCTGCCAAGGCCAGCGCATGACACGCTATCAGGAATGGCTTAGGAACAACCCTCAGCCTTTGAACATGACGCCGGAGGAGCAAAGGGAGTACAGACGCAAGATCATCTCCGGCTGCGTCGGCATAGACGATTGTTGGGTGTGGGCAGGGGCCAGAACGGAAGCAGGCTACGGGACTATTCGAGTCGGTATCAGTAATCGAGTAGTGTCACGGCTTGCTCTCTGCCTCAAGACCAATCAGAGCTTGTCCACTCCGGCTGATGCCTGTCACATCCCTGAGTGCTTATCGCGGGCTTGCTGCAATCCAGCGCATCTGTACTGGGGAGATCACAAGTCGAACTGCTCAGTAAGGGAGCATCGGGACATCCGATGGGAGCGCTACATCGCTGCTCTAACCGGAGAGAACAAGAGTGTGTTTGTGGTTTTCGAGAAGCGGTTTCAGACTGGATGGGGATGGCTGGACTGCCGAACAGTACACCAGAGCACGCATTATCCTACAGCTATGCCAAACCAACACCTAACCTCATCCATCCCATTGCAAAGCAATGTTCTCCTACACCCTTGCCAAACTTTGGCATGACGTAGGATATGCAGCCCTTTTGCCAACCCAAACCCTAAGCATTGGCCTTCCCTCTGCCTGTGCTGCCCGGTTGATAAAACCTCAAAGTCAAACCCTGCCGGGAATACCGCTGTAGACAACAGTTACGACGTAACGATTAGCGAATGGGCCTTAGTCGATTGAGGGGCATTTTGAGTGTAATCAGGATTTTTCACCAATCACTAGCGGCGAGAGGCGCTTGGCTATTTGTCGAACCGACGATAAATGCCACCGGCGTTTGCAGATGGGTTGATGAAGTGCACCTCTGTTGGCGAGAAGATCAGGATTCTCAGATCCCTCAATTCACCTGCAGGCAACGATCCGAGAATACGGCGTCCGTCAGTCAAAACAACCTCAGGGTTCTGCCGAGGTAATCCATCCCATTGCTTGCCGCCGACGATCACCGCGTTCCGTTTCTCATCGAGGACGATGTACGTTCCCCGGTCTACGATTCCGATTCCACCCTTCCTCATCGCGGGTGATCCGAGCACATACTCGCCAAGCATCGCATTCAACTGCTCGTCATCCAAGGAGTTCTGTTGAGCAAACTCCTGAAGCCACTTCTGCAGCTTCAGTTCCGCAGGCTCTTGGCTTATTGAAAGACTAGTTTGCGACAACGTGAGGGCCAGCAGCAAATAAATGAGACGAAGTCTTCGCGACATGAATGCCTCGCATTTTCGGTTGCGCACCGAAGAACTAATAACCCATTGTAGTTTCGGAGGATGACTGACGAAAACAGGCGATTACACTCAAAGCCCCCTCAATGTAGCACAGTGCCAGTGTTCCCCCGCTGGCCGATCTTATGACCCCAATCACATCCGAATGGCTGACAGCTACCGAAGCCGCCAGCTACTTGAAAGTCAAACCTCGCACGTTGCTGCAATGGGCCAGACAGGGCAGCGTCAAAGGCTACGTCCTAAGCGGCATTCGACGCCAGACTTGGCGATTCCTTCATTCCGACTTGGATGCTATGCTCCAAAGGCCGTCCGTTGCGGAATCTGGAGGGATTCGATAGATGCAACGGCAACGCAGTGGAAGCGTGGTTCTCGACAAACGCATCAAGCAGTGGAACTTTTTCTTTTGGGAGAACGGCAGGCGGCGCAGCAAGAAAATCGGCACCGTTCGCCAGTACCCGACCAAGGCATCTGCATGGCGGGCAGCCAAACCGCTCCGCGATGCAGTAGAACAACTGAAGCCAGTCAATCCGGTGAGCAACACCGCGCCGACTGTCAGCACTCTAGCCGAGCAATACCGCGAAGAGAAGATGCCGAGACGCACCGACACGCGCCGAGCTTACGAAGTATGGCTGAGCAATCACATTGTTCTGAAGTTCGGAGCAAGTGTTCTCTCAGATGTACAAGCGCGGCCTGTGGAGCTTTGGCTCGACTCGCTCACGTTGGCAGCCAAGAGCAAAGCCCACATCCGGGGAGTTCTCCGGCTCCTATGGGACTTCGCCATGTGGCGCGGTGACGTGCCGACGCAGCGCAACCCGATGGAACTTGTCACGATCAAAGGCGCGACAAAGCGAACGCGACAGCCGCGCAGTCTGACCGTCGGAGAGTTCCAAGGATTCGCACGGCATCTGCCGGAGCCGTTCCGCACGATGGCTCTGGTATGTGTCTGTCTTGGGCTGCGAATCAGCGAATGCCTTGCACTCAAGTGGGCAGACGTTGATTGGCTCGACAGCAAGCTCCGCGTAGAGCGCGGCATCGTCGCTCAGCAAGTGGACGAAGTGAAGACCGCCGAGTCCCGCAAGACGCTGAAGATTAGTGCCGAACTGCTGACAGTGCTCAAGATGTGGAAGCAAACGACGCAGTTCTCCGGCTCCGACGATTGGATGTTCGCATCTCCGGCACAGCTAGGCCGTCTGCCTTGGTCCTATGACCAAGTTTGGCGGATGTACCAGAAGGCAGCGAACGCGGCGAAGATCGGCGGATTCGGTACCCACACGATGCGTCACACCTACCGCTCATGGCTCGACGCAGTAGGAACGCCGATTGCCGTACAGCAAAAGCTCATGCGTCACGCGGACATCCGCACGACGATGAACGTGTACGGCGACATCGTGACCGATGAGATGAGCACTGCCGCGTCCAAAGTGGCAGGGCTTGCACTCAACGGCAGGTGTACGGCAGGTGAAGGTTCGTAAGTCCTTTAGAAGTGGTGAGCGCGGAAGGAATCGAACCTTCAACCTACTGATTAAGAGACACGCCAAGCCACAACTTCAGGTTTCAATTAACTCACGATCAACCATTAACTTACACAAGTCTTGCGCGCACCGAGAGCCATTCGTAAGTGCTTGAAATGCTGTCGAAGTTTAGTGACGTACAGCCACAACCACAGCCACAATATTGAACGCCTGATCAGCGATCATTTTAGCAATGTTCCCGCGCTATCGGCGCTTCTCAGGGCTGCGCTCCTTAGCTCTAATATTGGGATTTCGCGATGCCCAGACGCCGAATTTTGTTCTGGAGGGTCGTGCGTTTCAACCCCAGCCGCTCGGCTGCTCCGCCCTTGCCTGCAATTCGGCCCGCCGCGGCTCGCAGCGCGTCGATGATTACGCTGGATTCCGCTTGTCTAAACGTCGATGGCGAGCTGACAGCAACGACTGTCTCGGAAGAGGAGGGGAGCCCCGCCATCTGCACCTCTAGCTCCTCACCGCGGGTTACAACCACAGCCCGTTCGATGAAGTTGGCCAGTTCGCGAATGTTGCCTTTCCAGGGGCAGTTCGACAACATGTCCATGCCTTGCCTTGATATCGATCTAATCTGCTTTCGCATACGTGCAGCGAATTTTGAAACGAAGAAACTTACGAGTAATGGAATGTCCTCGCGTCGCTCCCGCAGGGGAGGAATCTCGATCGGGAAGACATTGAACCGGTAGAAAAGATCCTCACGGAACTTCTCCTCCTGAATCATGGATCGAAGATCGCGGTGCGTCGCTGCAATCATGCGCACATTCACCCGGATCGTCGTGGCACTTCCCAAGCGCTCGAACTCCTGCTCCTGAACGGCGCGCAATAATTTCGGCTGCAGCTCCATGCTGATGTCACCGATCTCATCCAGAAAGAGCGTGCCTCGGTCCGCAAGCTCGAACCGACCCTTTCTTTGCATCAGAGCACCCGTGAAAGCTCCCCTCTCGTGACCAAACATCTCGCTTTCCAGCAATCCTGAGGGAATGGCGGCGCAGTTCATACGCACGTAGGGGCGATCGCGGCGGGAGCTAAGCTTGTGAATGGCGCGTGCAACCAATTCTTTCCCCGTGCCGGTTTCCCCATGAAGCAGGACGGTAGAATCCGTCGGCGCAACGATGGCCACATGTTCCAGCACTTTCCGGAGCGTTGGACTATTCCCGACAATGTTTTCGAAGCAATGCTCAGTGGTGATTTCTGGTTCGAAATAGAACTGATTGCCTTCGAGCCTGCTCGCGCTGGGAAAACTGGTTGCTGCGAAGCCTCCGATGTCTGTGAAAGCACCCGTCGCTGCCGCCATGACCGCCTCCTGACTTGATGGTGAGCCATTGTGCAACTCCGTACGATCGTCGCGAAAGCCCATATCGGGGAAGTTGCAAACTCTTCGGAGGCGCAGGACATCCTACTTTCGGACTAAAGAAATTTAGGCGTTTGCGATGTTTCTCGAAATCAGAGGCTTTTCTTGCGAGGAGTTGCTTCGAGGCGTTTCCAGCCATAAAGGCGAGCATCGATGGACCATAACCCGGGTCCTAACATTGCGAGCGCGGCGCTGACAGTTCCCAAGATCAGCCAAAGCCATTTGTCGCCGGGCACCATAAGCAATTTCCAGATTTCAGTCAGGGCTATAAAGGTTCCGGCAATGGGTGTCCACAATCCCGCGATTAGCAGAATTCCTGCTCCCGCCAACAGGACGGCAGCAATTGTCACCCCCAATGGTGGATCGCTCGATAGCTTCAAACTAGCGCGCACAACCAGCGCGGCCCCCACAACAAAGCGCATCAGAAGCAACCCGGCGCCCGGCCAACCGCCAGCGAATGTGGAATATAAGCGTCGCAAGGACGCACCTTTCGAACCAGAGCTAGAATCTCTGGTTTCGCAGTCCGGTCGAAAGCCCAGAGAGAGTCAAATTGTGACTCTTTAGAGTTGAGGAGTCGTGTTGCGGGCGGTCCTTGGCGGGAACTACAGCTCGATGATTCCTCGCTTCAGCCCGATCATTGCGGCCTGGGTTCGGTCATTTGCGCCCAGTTTGGACAGGATGTTCTTCACTCGCCCTTTAACGGTTTCCTCGGTGATCGAGAGCTGATCGGCGATCTGCTTGTTCGCATTTCCGGCTGCGATCAACCGGAGCACGTTGATCTCTGCCGGCGTCAGGGCGTCATCGGTCGCATGCTCGGCAATTTCGAACGAGGCTTCGGCCGAAAGCACCTTTTTTCCGGCATGAACCGCTCGGATCGTTTCTATCAGCTCCTTATGAAAGGTGTTTTTCAGCAAGTAACCTTGTGCTCCTGCTCTCAGCGCTCGAAGAATCTGTACATCGCCCTTGTAGGTCGTGAGTACAATGATCTTTGCATCGGGAAATTCTCCCCGAATGGCAGTGATGGCATCGAGGCCGTTCATCTCTGGCATTTGCAGGTCCATCAGAGTGACGTCCGGGCGATGAGCGCGGAATTGTTGGACACCCTCCCGGCCATTTGAGGCTTCCGCAACCAGAGTCATACCTGGGCAAGTACTGATAAGTACAGCTATGCCCTGCCTGATGAGAACGTGATCGTCCACAGCAAGAATCCGGATTTGAGCTGACCTCTCACTCACGTTCTATCGGTTCCTTCTCGTCCGTTTCTGTCGCGGAGCGCTTCCTAAAGTACCAAAAAGGCCGTGTCGATTTCACGTACGCTTTCGCTCCCGGAATTACAAGCTCGATCTCCGTACCGCCATCCACTTCAGTCCAGATCGTCAGCTTACCGCCCACAAGTTTTGCCCTTTCCCTCATGCCGGGCAATCCGTAATGCCCTTCACGCCCATCTCCGCTGAGCACGTCCGAGGAAATTCCTTTTCCGTCATCTCGAACGCGAAGCCTCAAATAGTTTTCGTCGTAACGGAGTTCGACTTCCACGTTTTGCGCCGCCGCGTGCTGGAAGCAATTGCGCAGAGCCTCGGTCGCAAGCCGGTACACTTCATCCCGCAGAATCGGATGCAGATTGCGAGATGCTCCTTCCACAACCACGTTGAAGTTCGGTACTGACGGGGCGGCAGCAGAAGCGAGTTCTTCCCCAATGGTACGAACGGCCAGAGCTAGATCGTTTTTCTCGACCGTAGACATGCGCAAGCCTTGCACAGCATCCCGGCCCTCAGCGATCGCTTGTGACGCCTGGTCGGCCGCCTCTTCCAGCGTTCTACGCGCGTCATCCGGACGTGCCGCCAACAAAATGATGCCTGCCTGAAGCCGCGGCAATAGTCCCTGAAAACTCTGCAGCAGCGTGTCATGCAGGTCGCGAGCAATCCGAGTGCGCTCGGCTACTCGCTCTTCCAGACGCATATTAAACTGCGCCGCCATTTGCCGGACCCGGAACTGATACGCCGCCCACAGTAGAGCCAGCACCCCAACCACCAATAGGGTGCGAAACCAATTTGTCTGGTAAAACGCCGGACTGACGAAAAAATCGAACTGGGCGGCGCTCTCGTTCCAGAAGCCGTCACTATTGCTCGCGATCACGTGAAAGGAATACTTCCCCGGTCGCAGATCGGTGTAGAACGCCTGACGGCGCGTGCCGGCTTCGCGCCAGTCACGGTCATAGGGATCAAGCCGATAGCGAAACTTTACTCTTTGAGGAATGAGAAAGGTGGGCGAAGTGTAGTCAATCTGCAAATCGTGTGGGTGCGGCGGCAGCCTCAGGTTCTCGGTTGCTGCCACTTCTTTGCGGTCCACAAGCAACGACTCAATGTACGTTACTGCCGATGTGGTTATTTTACTGAGCTTCGACGGGTCCACTACCTGGACGACAACTCCGCTGGTAAACCACACGCGTCCATCCGGCGAACAATCCGAAGAGTTAAACGCCGGGATGTTGGGCTGAGCGCCGTCAAATGTATCGTAAAGCCGAGTCTGCAAGACCGCTTCCGGATGGGTCCACCACTTCTTCAGCTCAGAGTCTGCAATTGCAACCACGCCGCATCGCGTGTAGAGCCACCAGCGTTTCTCTGTGTCCTGAATAAAGGAGATGATGAAATCGCACGGCAACCCGTTTTTCGTGGTCATTCGCTGCACCTTGCCTTCGCGGAATCCCACGAGTCCATCATCAAAGGCAGCCAGAATGGTGCCATCGGATTGTGCTTGAATTTTGTGGGGCGCCGGGTTTTTCGCATCCGGACGCAGCAGAAATTTCCGCTGAACTCCGTGGTGAAACAGTACAAGCTCGCCCTTCCGCGTTGCGATCCAGATCCCCCCGTTTGGATCCGATGCCAGCATCCATGCAGCGGGTACCTGCGAGCTGTCAAACATCTCACGCACCTGAAAATCGCGGATACGAACAAGCCTTTGCGTCTTGCCCCTGCATTCTGCCCAGATATTTCCCTCCGTGTCCTCAATCAATCCAATCACCATTCCAAGCGGCTGATGATTCCCCACTGGGATGCGTTGGAATCGTCCGTTCCTGAGCACATATAGAGCGTCATCCACGCCTACCCAAAGGTTCCCGGCGCGGTCTTCCAACATGCGAGTGACTTGATTGCCCGGGAGACCCTTGCCAGCCCGAATCGAGGAAACCTGTCCATTCACTATGTGATCAAGCGATCCGGCATTGGCGACCCAGACCGTTCCGTCTCTGCTTGCGAGGACGCCTGCCGGCAAGTCGTTACCCAATCCTTCCACCTGCGAGAACGTCACGACACTCGGGTCGCGGAAGCTGTCTATTCCGCTTGTAGTTCCCGCCCAAATCAGGCCCTCGCGATCCTCGAAAAGAGCCCATACCGAATCGCCGGAAAGGCCATTCGTACGGTCATAACGCTCCACCTCATCTCCATGGATGCGAAACAGTCCCTTTCCCGCGGTGCCGACCCAAAGGTTGCCGTCACGGTCGAACATCAGCGTGCCGATGTCGAAGTCAGTTCCGTTGAAGGTGGAGGTCGTGAACGGTTTCACAACACCTTGCTCCAATCGTTCAAGGCCTCGACCCGGACCTTCCCCCGATACGCCTACCCACACAGATCCGTCATGACCAACCGCTAAACTCTGAACTTCGTTCTCCACCTTATAAATCTCCGAGGCTCCGGCGTGCCAGTGCGCAAGACCACCGCTGCGCCCTCCCAACCAGAATCCTCCGTGACCATCGGCCGCCAGAGACTGGAGGTCGGAAATCGATATTCCCTGGTCCTTGCCAAAACACTTCGCCTCGGACCCGCTGAGATGGCATAATGGCTGGCTTCCATCGCGTCGAAGCACCCACAACGAACCGTCCTCGGCTTCCGTGACCGCTTGAAACATCTCTCCTTCCAACTGAAAGTGAGAACCGATTGCCGAACCTTTTGATTGAATAATGTCATGCGGCCCGAGCACCCAGAGTCCACCTGCGTGGTCGGCGAATATATTGATCGCTCTATCGACTGAAACACCGACAGGGAAATGCCAAGGCACGATTTGGACGCCATCGAACCTGTAAATATCCCCAGGAAGGGACAGAAGCCACAGAAAGCCGTCCGAAGTCTGCACGATGTGATACATGCCCGAAGGCAATGAACCATCTTGTGTGCGCCAGGACGTGTGAATGTACTGCGTGACGTGCTTATCGGGATCGAGCGCACTGGCTGCTGCTGCGTGCAGCAATAGCAACGCAAGGCAATACCCGACGGTGGCCACAATTTTCGTGCAGCCCTGATTCAAACAACGCCGAACTGATCGTCGGCAAACCATGGTTCCCACTGCGAAAGGAGCGCGATTTAGCGTGAGGATCCGGCTAGCCCTGAGTCCCGATCTATTTCAAAAGCCAATGAAAGGCAGCGATTCCACTCACGATCAAAGATGGCTTAGGTATAAATGAAGGATGCGTGTCTTTCAACGATCTCGATGTCCTCTCCGATCGCCGCAAAATGCGATTTGCGCTGAACTCACATTCACGTTCTATGATTGCTTCTGATGGCATCTCCGTCGCGAAGTGCTTCTCAAACTAACAGAAACCCATCTGGATTTCACGCCTGCTCTCGCTCCTGGTCTCGGCGCCCTGATCCACTGAGATGACAGACCTGGTGTTTACTTCCGCAGTTCTCTAACATCCACTGACGCGTCTGCCAATTTCACTGCGCGTGTCGCCATGCCCAGTCGGCGTTCGGGCGTAAGGAGATCCTCAAAGGCCAGAAGTACTACACCTTGCGCAAACAGATAGCGGTCCCATTGCCTTAGCAGGATTGCCTTCTTGTCGTAATCAATAACATTCTTGTCTGCGCCTAAAATCAAGGCGACCGTCGGACGCGGCACAGTGCGGTTGTAAAATTCGCGTTGCACTGCGCTGCATGCTGAAAGGTAGACCCTGTTTATCTCGGATTGCGACCATTTCTGCTTTCCCTTACCGCTGACGCTGACCCCCGCATCTTGCGCGTAGCATGCAGTGGCAACCGTTACACTCAGGACTGCCATTGTCAGTAAGCTCTTCATGACTACACCTCCCGACAGCTGATGTTCGCTCTCGCGCCCAAGCATCCCGCTTCGCAGCACTGAAATGCATGACTTGGACAACCAGTCTTCGAGTGGGTGCCTCGCTGTTCGTCTCCGCGTGCTCGCGTAGTTGCAAACGCAATGCCAGATCGGAAACTGAGATTTGGGCACTATTTACACTGGGCGTTAAAAAGGGAGTGCTGAAACCGATCCACATAGGCGCCCCCGCGGGAATCGGGGCACGGAAGATGGCGATTATTCCCCCAGAATCATCAAAAGTAGGAAGGTTGTTTATCAAATGGGCCATCGCGATACGCCAATGCACCCCGACGCCGATGACGGCCCAATCAATTCAACACGTCGAAGCTTTCGAATCCTGCCACCGTGGACACTTGAAATTCCGCGACCAGCGGTTCAGCAAGTTGCCGCAAGTCAGAGTCACAGGTTTTGCCAGATCCGAAGTTCAACCCTACCCATGTCAAGTTGAATGCCTCCGATCATGCCCCTCTGTGACACACCGCCCGCGCGACACGGTGCCCCAGTGTGGTCATCCGGCTGTGAACCGCCGTCGCGACCAGGAAAGCATTGGGCCATCACCGACTTACACGAGCACCGCAGGGCAAGCTTCATACGAAGATGAATCTGGGCAAGGTGAGCCGAATCGAAGGCCAAGTTTCCTGTAGCGTTCGACGATCCGTTCGGTCCAACGCACGCCAAACTCAAGTCTGTTGGTGTAGAACTTCATTACTCAGATACTGTCTGACTGCAATCTCCAGATTCGAATGCATAGCTTTACGGTGCAGCAATTGCCCCAGCGGTGATCGTTGTACTATCGCCATCACTCCGGGAGTCATTCCAATCAACCACAGTTGAACGCCATGTTGAAGTTGCTTCTTCGCAATTTCAACGAGCATCTTCAGCGCGGTGTACTCCATATCGAGCACTCCGCTGGCGTCCACCGCGACGACCTTTGGTTGAGCTTCTCTGATCAGCGGCTCAATTTTGTGCGCGAGATGCGCTGCATTCGCGAAGAAAATTGGGCCTTCCGGCCTCAGCAGCAAAAGGCCGGGGAAACTCTCATCTCCGGGGTGTTCCGGCGATTGAGGTCGAAATACATTCGTTCCGGGCTTCCGCCGCAAGACATACACTGGCGGATCGGCGACGTGGTGTGCCAATGTGACCAGTGAAACAATAATTGCGACGACGATTCCCCTCAAGGTGCCGAGGAATATCACGCCTGCGAATGCTGCGATCGCCCACGAAAACTCGGTGCCGCGAATTTTGAGAATATTGCGAAATTCTATCGGCTTGATCAGTCGGAACGAATACACAATCACCATCGCTGCCAGCACCGCTTGCGGCATCATCGCAAGAAGAGGAGCCAGGAAAACGGCGGTAACCAGGGCCATCGCCGCGGTCACCACCTCCGCGAATTGCGTGCGCGCTCCCGCGTGGACGTTAACTGCCGTTTGCGTTGTGCCCCCGCCACCCGGCATCGCGCCTACGAACGCTCCTGCCACATTGGCAAGTCCAGTTGCCAACAGCTCTCTGTCTGCTCGCGGTGCCGGCTCATCACTTCGCGCAAAAGCTCGGCCCGACGCAAGCGTCTCGGTAAAGCTCATCAAAGCGATTCCAAGTGCCCCAGGCCATAGCACGGCTGTCAATGCAAGGTCTGGCCTCACCAGCGAAGGCAGTCCGCGGGATAGTCCGCCCACCAGTTCGACACCGTGATGTTGTAGATTCAGAAGGTGCGCTCCGGCGATCGCGACAGCAGCAGCGAACAGTGGAGCTGGCACCTTCGCCATGAAGCGCTCCATGCATATCAGAAATACGATTGCCGTGACCCCCACGGCCAGCGTTGCGAATGAAGTGTTTGGAATCTTGTGAACCGTTGAGAGGACGTTATGCACGAACAGGCCTCTTGGAAAGTGGATGCCGAGAATCTTCGGGATCTGATCGACGACAATGACCAGCCCGATGCCAGCTCTGAAACCCACCAGCACCGGCTCGGAGATAAAATTCGCCACGAATCCGAGGCGCAGCACGCAACCCAAGAGAAGAGCGGCGCCCACGAGAAGCGCCAGTGTCGCTGAGGCTTTCAGTAAGGCTGCGGGATCCCCATTGGGCACCACTTGGCCTAACTGAGCAGCGGTCAGGATCGCCAAGGTTGAGGTGGTGCTGACGCTGAGCACTCGGGAGGTCCCGAGCACCGCATAAATCACCATCGGCACCAAAGCAGTATAGAGGCCCACCTGCACCGGCAGCCCGGCAATCATCGCAAACGCCATTGCCTTGGGAATGATCACTGCGCCGGACGTCAGCCCGGCGACGATATCCGCTCCCAGCCGATCGCGACGTGCTGAGACCACCCATTCTGGTAATAGACGGAACCACCGAAGCTCTGACATGAGCGGGCCTACCAGAGCTGCGGGACTGTTCGACGTATCTGCTTTGGCTCTACGTACCCTCTTCGCTTTTCCCTTGGCGGAAGCTTGGGCGGTGAGTGAGGAATTTCCTCATAGGGAATGCTGGTGAGTATGTGCGCGATGCAATTCAGGCGCGCACGCTTCTTGTCGTTTGACGGAATGACGTACCAGGGTGAAGCCGCTGTATCGGTAGCAGCAAGCATGGCATCCCGGGCGCGTGAGTAATCGTACCAACGCCGGTGTGACTCCAAATCCATTGGACTGAGCTTCCACCGCTTGGAAGGATCTTTGATGCGCTCCACGAAACGCTTGTGTTGTTCCTTTTTCGACACTTCCAGCCAGTACTTCAGCAAGATGATGCCCTGGCTGACCAGAAATCCTTCGAAGGTTGGACAGTCCCTGAGAAACTGCCTGTGCTCTTCCTTGCTGCAAAAACCCATCACGAACTCAACCGCCGCGCGGTTATACCAACTCCGGTCGAAGATGACGATTTCACCCCCGGCGGGCAACTGTTCAATGTAGCGTTGCGCATGAAGCTGCGTCTTCTGCCTCTCGGTCGGCGCGGGGAGGGCGACGACGCGAAAGATACGTGGGCTGACGCGCTCCATGATCCGCTTGATGATGCCACCTTTGCCGGCAGCATCTCTTCCTTCGAAAAGAATGACAATACGGGCGTTGGTCGCCTTTACCCACTCCTGCAGCTTGACCAGTTCAACTTGTAGCCTGAAGATTTCGGCTTCATACTCTTTCTTGCCGATTTTCGATTGGCCCTTGGCGGTAGAGACTTTTGTCTCGCTGTCCAGCGCTAATTCTGATCTCTTCTGGTTCTCGGATTGTTTGCCCATCGGATTTCTGGTTTTCCTCGTGTCGTGCAGGTCCTCTTTAGAGACCGACCATTCTTCGCAGCGCTGTGGTAAACACCCGGGTCCAAAGTAGGACAGGTGGCCGCATCGGCGTTAGCAACGCAAGTTGAGTACCAAGATCAGAAAGCACTAACTGCTTCCTATCGGTGGATATGTGCTCGAGGGTGCGGAAATCAGCGTGCCTCAATGTGGGCTTTGTCCGAATGTGGGCACGGCGGTGGAGGCCCTTGTCCTCTTTGATCCCAAGTCAAAACGCTTCAACACAATATCGAGCATGGGCTGTCAGACTGTTACCGCGTCCGCCAGGGCAGCGGTCGTCATCGTGAGCCACTCGTGGGTTTGCTGCTGCCTCGGCTCGGGCATGATGCGCAAAGCAATGCAAAAACGAAGCGCGAATAAGAGCTCGTTCCAATCCGTTACTGAGTGGTTGGCATGGCGATTGCCACCATTTTGGCTATTGTGCGTCGAGCAGGGACTAGCGGAGGAGCGAGAATGGGTGACATCGCACACAGGGAAAGTATCGCCTCCTCAGTGGGAGTCAGAAGAGGAAGCCTGATATGGGGATGAACCTCAGAGTTACGCGTAAGCGGCTCGCGAGCATTTTGAGGGGGCGTCAATTTTGCTATTTGCCCATGCTGGTGCTGATTATGGTCGGGCTCTCCGCCCAAGTTTCTCCGGTACGTTCCGATCTCCCAACAAACCAACAAGTGATCGCGTTTCTGACCGAGTCGATCGATTGGTATCACCATTGCGCCGCTGAGCGCGAGATTGCAACTGAGCCGTTGGATCTTGTGTTTCTCGAAGACAACCGGCCGCGCGCTGGAGACGTCCTGCAACTATCGTTTGATTTCGCCAGAGCTGACGCCCAGTTTCCGAGCTCCCACGGGAATAGCCGTGAGGAAACTGCGACGGGGTCACCGGAACTGGCGCAACTTGTGCAACTGCAAGACAAAACCGAGTTGCAATGGCGCCAAGCAACTGAAGAAATGGAGGTAATCAAGAACAAGCTCAAAGCCGCGCGACCTGCTGATCGCCGTAAGTTGGAGGCGGCCTTGGACGCAACCCAGAGCCGACTCGACGTCCTGAATGCGGGACTCGCCACTATCGGCCAGTCCGTGGAGTTCGTGCGGGCATTCACAACTCGTGAGACCGGAGATTTGGCATCGACCATCGACGATCTCGCACGAACCGTTCCCGACGTGAGTAGCGCAAAGGCAGTGGCCCCAACCCAGAACCTAGCGTCATTCTTGTCTGCCAAGTTGGGGGATTCCGGCGTCCTCGCCCTCAGCTCAGAAGTGTCCGCCCTGGGAAGAAAACTCAACGTTCTCGATGACGAAATCGTGCGCACCGAAAGCCTGGGACGATCTTCGGCTGCACTCCGGACTCCGCTCTTGGCATCCATCAACAAACATCTTCCGGCGCTTGCCGAGAACGCACTTCAGGCAAGCGATTTGCCCGAACTGCAGCAGCAGAAAGCCAAGCTTGACGAGTTTGCAGCCTTGGTCAAGGCCTTGTCTCCGGCAATCATAGCCTTAGACAAGCAAAGAATATTGGTTGCAGCATATACAACGCACTTGAAGAGTTGGCGCACCGCGGTTATCGCAGAGGATAAGAAAACATGGCGGAATCTGATTTCACGGCTGCTCGGTGCGGCTGCGGTGATTGCCGCACTTGTGCTCCTCGGCGCGATTGTTCGCAGAATGACGGGCCGTCACATGCGCGATACCGGTCGCCGGCACGTCCTGCTGGTGATCCAGAGAATCCTCCTGTGGTCCTGCATCGTTATGGTCGCCGCATTTGCCTTCGCTTCTGACTTGACGTCTTTCGTAACGTTTTTTGGACTTCTGGCAGCAGGCGTTGCGGTCGCGCTTCAGAGTTTTATTCTTTCCGCCGTCGGCTACTTCGTGCTGGTGGGAAGGCGTGGGATAAGAATCGGGGATCGAGTGCAGATTTCAGGCATTGCCGGCGACGTCGCCGACATTGGTTGGCTCCAATTCCAGATGAAGGAGATTGACCTTCGCACTCAGCAGCCCACGGGCAATGTCGTAACGTTTTCGAACTCTATCGTTTTGGCATCGCCATCGACTGGTATCTCGAAGTTCAATCGTGACGTGTTAAAGCCGATGCCTTTGCAAGTCGCAGCGGGCAAAGCAGGCGCAGACTGATCTCTCAAGCGATGTTCCGCCTGCTTACAAAGTCCTATTCAGCCTGAGAGGTTGACCAACCTTACGTGCCAACAAACTGAAAAGCTCGGCGGCCAGAGGCAACGCGGCTAATTGAGGCCATTTCCGCGCTCGCTTTGTTATCGACCTTTTGTGCCCTGCCGCTGTCACTGTGCGAGGTCAGCGCCCAGATTTGGGCACAGAGGCGCGGCTCTGCCGAATGCTATGAAGCTGTTTCTGGGTAATTTTTGTTCTGATTGATTTGGCGAAGCAAGTGCACTGATCACGGTGACTAGTCCTGAGGCACCCGGCTCCCAAAACGTGGAAATGAAGAATGAGTGTCGCAACGGTCCCGCTTAATCCCTCCCCCAACGTGATGAGCAGTCTTGCGGGCTCGCGACTTCATGGAGCGACAGCCGCCACGCATGGACTTCCTAGAGAATATGAGGTTCTGCCGCGCCTAGCGGGAGCTATGACGAACTGCGCTCCCAGCGAAGTGGCCACCGAAGTGGCCGACCTGCTTCGTCCTTTTGCCAGCTTTGAGTGTCTCGACATTGTTGCCGTCGAAGAAGATCGTGCTGAAGTCTTATGGCATTCTGTGGCAGGAACTCAGCTGCTTCCAGGGGACGTGCCCATTGAACAGACTAAGATGTGGTGGGTGTATCAACACCAACAGCCTCTATGTATTGCTGATTGGTCTGGAGACGACCGGTTTGCCGCTCGCAGGGAGGCCCTCAGACGACTAGGGTGCGAATATCAGTCTTTGTGCTGCATCCCGCTCCGTACTTCTCGTCAGCGGCTCGGAGTGCTCCGCTTGGCGAGCCTCCGGCCCAACAATTTCTCCGAGGACCAAGTCCGTTTTCTGCATTCTGTGGCCGATCAGCTGGCGGTGGCCATGTCAGAAAGGCTGAGCCGTAGACTATTACGGAGGGCGGAATCGGAACTGGAGGTCAGCCAGGCCCGATTCGAGCTCATCATGTCAGTCGTGAATCGGGCCGTTTCGACGGAAGACTTGGGAGAAATCCTGGTTGAGGTTACTGCCAACACGCGACGAATTCTGGATTGCGATCTTGCGGTGATGGCGCTGTTCGACAGAGGAAAAGGCGGTTTGAAGATTGACGCGATCGAAGCCGTAAATCCGAGCTTCATCGCCGACGAAGAAATCCGATCCAAGCTGGCTGCTCGCCTAGACAGGATTGTCTTGAATGCGAAAAACGGCGAGCCATGGACCGGGCATGTCGAGTGTCTGGATGAGATCGTCTCACCGGCCGGGGCGAAACACGGCGGGCCGACTGAAGCTTGCGTGATTCCAATCCTGGCGCGGGGGCAAGTACTTGGATCCATGGCTCTATCCCAATCTCAGGGAAAACGGTTCACTCGAGACGAGGTTGCTTTCGTCTCCCACGTCGGGGCACAGGTCGCGCTGGCGATCGAGCTTGCAATTGTCAACAGCGAACTACAAGAACGGCGCGAGGCTTTTGGTTCGGAAAGCGTTTATCTCAAGACCGAGATCTCCCCCGACATGAACTTCGAGGGAGTTGTGGGTAAGAGCGCATGCCTCGGCCGCGTTCTACGAGAAGTGGAAATCGTTGCCCCCACCGATTCTGGCGTGTTGATTCTAGGCGAAACCGGAACGGGAAAGGAATTGATTGCGCGGGCGGTCCACGATCGGAGTTCCCGGCGCCACCAGAATTTTATCAAAGTCAACTGCGCCGCAATACCGTCGGGCTTACTGGAAAGCGAACTGTTCGGCCACGAGAAGGGCGCATTCACCGGAGCCATCATGCGGAAGGCGGGGCGTTTCGAGGTCGCCGACAAAGGCACAATCTTTCTGGATGAAGTGGGGGATATTCCTCTCGATTTGCAACCCAAGCTCTTGAGAGTCCTGCAGGAACAGGAATTCGAAAGACTGGGCAGCAACCGTACGCAACAGGTGGACGTGCGCGTGATCGCGGCGACTCACCGCGATCTGAAGCAAATGGTTGACAATGGGCAGTTCCGCAGTGACTTGTATTACCGTCTTAACGTCTTTCCGGTGACGATTCCACCCTTGCGTGATCGAGCCGAAGACGTTCCGATCCTGGTTCGCTACTATGTGGAGAAGTACGCGCGCCGGATGAGTCGCAGAATCGACGAAATCCCCACCTCCACCATGGAAGCGCTTTGCAACTATTGCTGGCCGGGCAACGTGCGCGAACTGCAAAACTTCATCGAACGCGCGGTTGTCCTTTCTGAGGGTCAGGTACTGCAACCTCCTTTATCCGACCTAGAGCAGTCACAAAAATCTAAGCTTGGCACCCTCGAAGAGGTGGAAAGAGAACACGTTTTGCACGCATTGCGCGAAGCCCAGTGGGTCATCGGGGGACCGAGCGGAGCGGCAGCACGACTGGGGATGAAACGAACAACCCTGGCCTATAGAATTCGCAAGCTGAAGATTCCGAGGAAGCCTCAGTAACCCTGCAGCGACTCTTGGCGCCACGCAAGACTATGACGGCCCAAGCTGATGCGAACGCGGCCATCCTTATCTATTAGCTCTTTAATAGCTCTTTTACCGCGCTCATCCCCTCCCAGCCTTGATTGACTTGCAACCGGTCGTCTTCCTCGAATGTGGAAAGGGTCCAGGCGTTTATGGCACGGCTCCTAGTTCGATAACGTGCTGGTTAACCGGTACTACTCCGCCGCGCTCGAGATCATGGTTCACACAGATTTCATTGTTTTTCGTTGAGAACCCACGGACTTACTGCTGCCCAAACTGCCCGACAAAGTGTTGCCACTCACCTTAGCTCTTGGCACCGTCGGACCTCGCGAGTACTTTTCCGTTCAATGGATTATGAGTGGCCCTTGTTTTGCAATCATTCAAACGCTTTCGGTCCTGCAAAGATGAATATCCACCCACTGCCCGACAAAACTGAATTCCGATCCGACATTCCTGCGTGGATACAAGGAGTATTAAATAATGAAACCTGTCGTCGAGATAGAAGAGCCATCGACAATTTCCCTGAGCCCATACGGCAAAGCAAGATCTACCATTGACGGGTCGCCTCTCAGTCCTGAGGAACTGCGGAAGACTCATGCATACTGGCGAGCCTGCAACTATCTGGCTCTCGGCATGATTTACCTGCAGAGCAACCCCCTTTTGAGGGAGCCTCTCAAGCCGGAGCACATCAAGAACAGGCTGCTGGGTCACTGGGGCTCCAGCCCTGGCCTCGCTTTTATTTACATTCACCTCAACCGGCTGATCAGGAAATACGACCTGGATATGATTTTCATGGCGGGCCCGGGGCATGGGGCGCCTGGAGTTTTGGCTCCTGGATATCTTGAAGGAACCTACTCGGAAATCTACCCCGACAAAAGCGAAGACGAACGCGGATTGCACGAGTTCTTCAAGCAGTTCTCGTTCCCCGGAGGTATCGGCAGCCACTGTACGCCGGAGACGCCTGGCTCAATCCACGAAGGCGGAGAGTTGGGATACGTTCTCTCGCACGCATGCGGGGCTGCATTCGACAATCCTGAGTTGATCGTTGCAGCAGTTGTTGGTGATGGAGAGTCGGAAACGGGACCTCTGGCCACATCGTGGCATATCAGTAAATTCTTGAATCCGATCCGTGACGGAGCCGTCCTGCCGATCCTGCATTTGAACGGCTACAAAATCAACAATCCCACCCTGCTGTCGCGCATCACCCACGAAGAACTGGAAGACCTGATGAGCGGATATGGCTGGACACCTCACTTTGTTGAAGGATCTGACCCGGAAAGCATGCATCAGGCGATGGCGGCAACCGTGGAGCATTGCGTCCAGGAGATTCGTTCGCATCAGCGGGAATGCCGAGAGACGGGCGTGGCGAAGCGTCCGCGCTGGCCGATGATCGTTTTGCGATCTCCAAAAGGTTGGACGGCACCGAGGGAATTTGGCGGTCATTACATCGAGGGGTTCTGGCGTGCACATCAGGTGCCCTTAACGGATGTAAAGAAAAATCCGGAACAGCTCCGGATGCTCGAGAAGTGGATGCGGGACCAAAAGCCGGAGGAGTTGTTTGACGAAAACGGAACAGTCATTCCGGAATTGAAGGAACTTGCTCCGGCAGGTAGCCGTCGGATGAGTGCCAATCCGCACGCCAACGGAGGAGTACTCCGCAAGGCCCTCCGCCTGCCAGATTTTTGTGATTACGCGATTAAAGTCGAACACCCTGGAAGCCTCGAAGCCGAAAACGTGCCACCGCTCGGGAATTTCTTGAGGGACGTCATGAAGGCCAACATGACCAACTTCCGCGTCTTCGGCCCCGACGAGAACACTTCCAACAAGCTCCAGGCTGTCTATGAGGCCTCGAAAAAGTTCTGGATCGCGGACTATTTTTCGGAGGATGCGGATTGCGGAGAGCTGGCAAAGGATGGACGCGTAATCGAAATGCTGAGCGAGCACACCATGGAGGGGATGCTCGAAGGCTACCTGTTAACTGGTAGAAATGGCTTCTTCTCTTCGTATGAGGCTTTCGTCCACGTAATCGACTCGATGTTCAACCAGCATGCGAAATGGCTGTCCATCTGCAATCAACTGTCATGGCGGCAGAAGATCGCATCGTTGAATCTGCTGATCACGTCTACAGTATGGCGGCAGGATCACAACGGCTTCACGCATCAGGATCCCGGCTTCCTCGACGTTGTGTTGAACAAAAGCGCAGCAGTGACCCGCATTTATTTGCCCCCGGATGCAAATTGTCTGCTCTCGGTGGCCAATCATTGCCTACGCAGTCAGAACTACATCAACGTAATCGTTTCCGACAAGCAACTCCATCTTCAGTACTTGGACATGGCAGCAGCGATCGAGCACTGCACCAAAGGCATCGGTATCTGGGATTGGGCTAGTAATGATCAAGGCGGGGAACCTGATGTCGTCATCGCTTCAGCCGGCGACATTCCCACCCAGGAGGCCCTTGCCGCTACTCAGCTGCTGAGGGAGGAGTTCGCCGACATCAAGATTCGCTTCGTGAATGTAGTGGATCTTTTCAAGCTGCAACCGACGAAGGACCATCCCCATGGTCTCACGGACCGCGACTTTGATTCGCTGTTCACTGCAGACAAACCGATCATCTTCAACTTCCACGGATATCCCTGGCTGATTCATCGCCTCGCTTATGCGCGGAACAATAAGAATCTGCACGTGCGCGGCTACAAAGAGAAAGGCAACATCAACACTCCCATGGAACTGGCGATGAACAACGAAGTCGATCGCTTCACGATTGCGATCGATACCATTGATCGCATTCCGCGCCTCCAGAAGATCGGGGGGCACGCCAAGGAACGATTCCGAAATCGGCAAATCCAGTGCCGCTCCTACGCCTACCAGCATGGCATCGACAGTCCTGAGATTACTGGGTGGAAGTGGACGCATAAATGAGGATGAACTGGCCGGAGGTGAGCGTGGTCGGGTCCAGCACCCGGCCACGCCCAGCAGCCCGGACTCCGCATGTAATTGGTAAGGTCCGGCGAAAGGATTCCTGATGAGTGTAGCGACAGCCCCCTCGGTCTCTCTGTTGCAGCGAGACATAGCAACGACCAGCATCAACACGATTCGCACGCTCTCTATGGACGGCGTGCAGGCGGCCAACTCCGGACACCCTGGAACGCCGATGGCGATGGCCCCTGTGGCCTACTGTCTCTGGCAAAACTTCCTGCGGTTCGATCCCCAGGATCCGGTGTGGCCCAACCGCGACCGTTTTGTTTTGTCCATTGGACATGCATCGATGCTGCTGTATTCATTGCTGCATCTGACGGAAGTTCGAGCGGTCAGCAAAGACTACGAGACCCTCGGCGAAGTCTCCGTGCCGCTGGATGCGATCAAGACCTTTCGGCAACTGGACAGCCGATGTCCGGGCCACCCGGAATACCGCTGGACCTCGGGCGTCGAGACAACTACCGGACCTCTCGGTCAGGGAGCCGCTACCAGCGTGGGCATGGCCATCGCCCGCCAGTGGCTCGCGGCTCGTTACAATCGCCCCGGCTTCGATCTGTTCGATTTCAACGTATACGCGTTGTGCGGCGATGGCTGCATGATGGAAGGCATCTCCAGCGAAGCAGCTTCTCTGGCGGGACATCTACATCTCTCAAATCTCTGCTGGATCTATGACAATAACCACATCACCATAGAAGGCAACACCGCTCTGGCATTTACCGAAGATGTGGCCACACGCTTTCTCAGTTACGGGTGGAATGTGACCAGAGTCGGCGATGCAAACGATCTCGAGCGTTTGTCCAGTGCATTCCGCACTTTCCAGAACACCAAGGATCGACCCACGCTGATCATCGTGGACAGTCATATCGGTTACGGCGCCCCTCACAAGCAGGACACCAGCGGAGCCCACGGCGAGCCTCTGGGAGAAGAAGAGGTGCGACTGGCGAAGCGCAGTTACGGGTGGCCCGAGGATAAGAAGTTTTATGTCCCCGAAGGAGTCTACGAACACTTCCGCGAGGGAATCGGGAAGCGCGGAAAACAGATGCGCGATGTGTGGTTCGCACGCATCGACGCCTATCGGAAAGAGTATCCCGAGCAAGCCGAAGAACTGCTTCGGATGCAGCATCGGCGACTCCCGGACGGTTGGGACCTGGACTTGCCCGAGTTCGCCACGGACCCGAAGGGCTTGGCAACTCGAGAATCTTCCGGCCAGGTATTGAACGCCGTAGCCAAGAACATCCCCTGGCTGGTCGGAGGCTCGGCGGACCTTGCGCCGTCCACCAAGACTCGCATTGCCCAAGATGGCGCTGGAGATTTTTCGGCGGAAAACTATGCAGGCCGCAATTTTCATTTCGGAATCCGCGAGCACGCGATGGGCGCGATCCTGAACGGCATGAGCCTGGTGAAACTGCGGCCGTTCGGCTCGGGATTCTTCATCTTCGTTGATTACATGCGTGGATCGTTGCGCCTGAGCGCATTGATGGAACTCCCGGTCATCTATGTCTTCACTCATGATTCGATCGGAGTGGGGGAGGATGGACCCACCCATCAGCCCATCGAGCATCTTGCACATATGCGCTCGATACCGGGCCTGATCGTCCTCCGTCCGTCGGATGCCAACGAAGTGCGGGAGGCTTGGAAGGTGATTTTGCAACTGCATCATGAGCCTGCGGTTTTGATTCTTACCCGCCAGGCCGTGCCTACGATCGACCGCAAGAAATACGGGCCTGCCGCCGGCCTGCTTCGTGGAGCCTATGTTCTCGCTGACTGCAAGGATTCTAGCCCCGAGGTCATTCTCATAGGAACCGGCAGCGAGGTTTCTCTTTGCCTCGAAGCCTACGAGCAACTCACCCGCGAAGGAATACGGGCACGGGTGGTCAGCATGCCTTGCTGGGAATTGTTTGACGATCAGGATCGGAGTTACCGGGACTGGGTCCTTCCTCCCTCAGTCAAGGCTCGGGTCTCAGTCGAGGAGGCCTCCGATTTCGGATGGGCGAAGTACACGGGCGCGGATGGACACAATATCTGTATCGAGAGCTTCGGAGCCTCTGCACCATTGAAGCAGCTCATGAAGAAATTCGGATTCAACCCCGACCACATTGTTGCGGCAGCCAAAAGCCAGATTGCGAAGCACAAACATCAACGCTAAAGCGCCGATGACGCCGGGTTCGACATGAAGGAGGAGCTTGCCGGGAGGTTGAGGAAGCACGGGGATGAGGTCATCAAATTCAGGTGTGATAAGGAGATGGAAGTATGACACTGTTACGGCAGCTTGAGAAATACACGATCGTGGTCGCCGATACGGGCGACATCGAGGCCATTGCGCGCCACCGTCCACAGGACGCCACCACTAATCCGTCACTCCTTTCTCACGCGGCCCAGATGCCGGCGTACCGTCATCTGGTCGAAGAGGCGGCTGAACTCGCCATTGAGCGTGGCGGCCGGCACGAGACCATGGCGGAGGAGTTCATCGATCGGCTCTTCGTCCTGTTTGGATGCGAAATACTCAAGGTTGTGCCCGGACGTGTGTCCACCGAGGTAGCCGCGAGTCTGAGTTTCGACACGGGGGCCACCATCGCCAAAGCCCGGAAACTCATCTCCCTGTACGAGAAAAAGGGCATCCCGCGCGATCGCGTGTTGATCAAGATTGCCAGCACTTGGGAGGGCATCCGCGCGGCGGAGACCCTGGAAAAGGAAGGTATTCACTGCAATCTCACACTGTTGTTCAGCTTCGCCCAGGCAGTTGCGTGCGCCGAGGCCCGGGTCACATTGATCTCTCCATTTGTCGGTCGTATTTATGACTGGCACAAGAAGGCGCATGGCGGAGCCGACATCGCGCCGGATCAAGATCCTGGGGTCGCTTCTGTGACCCGCATCTACAACTACTACAAAAAATACGGTTACAAGACGCAGGTTATGGGAGCCAGTTTCCGGAACATCAATCAGATCGTCAAACTGGCCGGATCAGACCTGCTGACCATCAGCCCGGAGCTTCTCGACCAATTGGAAAAAACTGACGGTGAGGTTAACCGCGTGCTGAATCCGGTTGGCGCGCAGCTGAGCAAGGACGAAAAGCTTCATCTCGATGAGAGAACATTCCGCTGGATGCATAACGAAGACGCCATGGCGACGGAAAAGCTGGCTGAGGGCATTCGCAACTTTAACAGCGATGCCCGGCGCCTCGAAAACTACGCTCTGTCACAGGTTGCGGAGAAGGTCGGTTAGGCATTTGAAGCCAAGCTGGTGCTCGGGTTTGTCGAATACAATCCGGTCCAGCGACTGCGATCCGAACTAATGCTTTGGATGGAACCTCGAGTACGCTCGACGGGTTTGTCCGTAAGCTTCTTGCTGGGGCAGTGTGTCGGTAAACGAGACGCTGATCGATTCCGGGGATGTCGTCTGCCACTCTCTGGCTGTGAACAGCAACAACCTGCTTTTTTGAACTGGCCTCGGCGAAATCGCCGTGGAAGCAATGTGTCCTGACTGTCTTGCTTCATGCGCGACCGTTGTTTTCGTCTTTTATTCCTCCTGCCACATTGAGCGCGGATGCTCGCTTGCCGACCTTCTTAAGCGCCACTTCAAGGCAATGAAGCTCCTTGGCGTTCAGCTCAGAGAACACTCTCCTCATCTGCCCGGAATGCTTTCGAAAGGCGGAAACGATGAGATCTCTGCCGCGTGGGGTGAGGGCAACGATCCGAACGCGCCGGTCTTCCACGCTTTCGACCCGCGTTACCAAGCCCTTCGCGAAGAGACGGTCCACAGCAATACTGATCGAGCCCGGGGTCAAGTCGACGATAGGGCCGATCGCATTGACGGGTAAAGGGCCTTTGTTCAGCAGGACCTCGAGTACGGCGAAATCCGAGAGGCCGAGTCCGGTCTCGTCAATACCAGCGGCTGCATACCTCGTGAGGGCGCGCATCGCCTTCATCATTACTACCCAGACGTGGTCCGTGCCGTGAATGCCTCGGGGCATAAATTACCTGAATCCTCCGGAAGTATACCATCATCAATTGTATTGATATCAATATTACTGATGCCAATGCAATGATTCACTTTGGAAAAGGAGAACCTGGGTTATGAGAACGGCTTCCGTAATCGCCCGATATTTGGCGGGTGTGATCTTTCTCGTTTTCGGGCTGAACGGATTCCTGCATTTCATCCCCCTTCCGGTGCCGGCGGGTATCGCTGGACAGTTCATGGGGGCCCTTTATGTCTCACATTACCTGTGGGTGATCTTCGCGTTTCAGGTCATCGCAGGCGCACTTCTGCTGTTCAACCGTTACGTGCCGTTGGCAGTGGCAATGCTGGCACCAGTAATTGTCAACATCCTTACTTTCCACGCCTTGATGGCCCCAAGCGGGCTTGCGCTGGCCCTCTTCGTGGCTGCACTGTGGGTCGTAATCTTCATCAACGTGCGACGGGCCTTTTCCGGGTTGTTCCAGGCGCGCTTGCAGCCGCGCGCCTGAGCAGGCGCAGATCAGAAAACTGCCCAGGTTACGAAAAAAAATCATCGGCAGATTATGTTTCCCAGTTTACGGTCGATCGGTCTCGCGCGAGCTAACCGCTGAGTTCGTTATGCGATGGAAGGTCTCGCACTGCGGGTGGAAAGGTCATTGACGACGATTTAAATGCAACGGCACGCTTGCCGGTTTACAGCGGAATGGGTTGTTACCACCGATACGCCGGAAGAAGCCCGTACTCCGCAGAGAAGCCATTTCTTTCTTCCTCTGATTCGCACGCGGCCGCACTGGAGCAGGCCGATGAGTATGTATTCGGAGTAACGATGCACAACTGCGGTGTGCTCTCCGTGCTCGAGCTCCGGATTGAACTAAGTCCGCGCGTTTGGAGAGCTTTTTCCCATGCAGAGAGAAAGCTGAAGGGACAGCTTGTCGGCAGCGTGGTAGGGCTAAGCAGTGCGTTCTACTTCTTCAAATTGCAAATTGTTTTTCTGCAAGATTCCTTGGTTCTGACCGGCCGGACCAATCATTCCCGCACAACCCGGCAATGGAATCATGAAGTCCCACTATCGCAGCGGTAACCCCCTTGCTGGTCCCGAAAACGGACGAGCCGGCGACGAAAACGTTGGCTCCGGCCGCGGCGGCAAGCGGAGCCGTTCTCACATCGACACCTCCGTCCACTTCCAGTTCGCATCCCGGCTTGAGATCGTCGATCATTCGGCATATACGCCGAATCTTCGGCAAGGTACTCTCGAGAAACTGTTGATGCCCGAAGCCGGGATTCACTGTCATCACGAGCACCTGGTCGAGCTCAAGCAGAATTTCTTCAAGCACATTGGGCGGCGTCGCCGGGTTGATCACCACTCCGGCGCGCTTACCCAGTTCCTTGATTCGGCGCACCGTACGATTGAGATTGTTGTTGCCTCCCAGTGAACGAGAAGCGTGTCGGATCCCGCCTCGACGAATTCCTCGAGAAAGAGGTCGGGATTCGAAATCATCAGGTGGGTTTCGAGCGGGAGACCAGTGACGCGACGAAGAGATTTCACAACGGGGGCGCCCATGGACAGGTTGGGCACAAAATGTCCGTCCATAACGTCGACGTGAATTCGGTCGGCGCCGGCCTTCTCGGCCTCCTCTACTTGCTCGCCCAGGCGGGCAAAGTCTGCCGCCAGAATCGACGGCGCCAGTTTGATCGTAGCGTTGTTCTGCATCGAACTTTCCGCCCTTACGCGTGTACCGCCTTTTGCGTGGATTCGAACACCTGCACGAACCCCTGATAGCGGCGCGAGATCTCTTTGACGGCGGCGGGGCGGGATATCCTGTTCGCCCGCCAGTTCACCAGTGGATCCCAGAAACTGGTGCGGCCGACTGCGAAACCAATGAATCCCGGAACGGCTGCGGCGGTCGCGAGCCAAAGCTGGACTTTGCGGTCGTCCTCTCCACGCCCGAGAACGATGCAGCCGACTTGATCCCGGCCATCTGCGCGGGCCGCGGCCACAACCCTTTCACAGTCTTGCCGGGAATCGAGCCCTTCGATTTTCCAGACATCCGGCTCCACTCCTGCCGCCTGCAGTTCTTCGATCGCCTGCACCATCAAACTGGGACGGAGTTGCACGTCGAACGCCCGCTTGCTTCCACGAACCCGATCGAGTTGTGGTTTTTCGGGAGGAACCAGCAACTCGAACATGAAGCGGCTGGGACTCTTCTCACCTTGAAGATAGTTCGATAGCTTCTCGAGACGGGCGGCCTGCCGGCGGTTCAGGTCCTGGTCGCCTTCCGGGTTGTAACGAACCAGTACCTTGCAGAAGGTCGGCCGAAGGTGTTCGATGTGTTGAGCGAAGTCGTCCCCGTATTCAAAATCGAATTCATCCTGCCCGCTTTTTTCTGCCGAACACGCGGTCAGGGCTCCCTCGGCAGTTGCTTCCCGAAGAATGGCAGATCCAAACTGCTCGTCCACCAGGATGCCGGCTTTGTCCTTCGGCACTCCTGCCTCGATGGCATCTTTGAAGGCGTCATAGATCACGCGTTTGGCGGCTGCAATCTCGTTCGTTTGTTCCGCACTCAAGTCGCCGTCCCATCCAAACATTTTTTTCTGGAACGAGCCCCGGTGATCAAAGGGCAAAACATAAAGAGGTTTATTGAAACCGAGTGGCGTCATGCACTCTCCTTTGACTTGCGGTAACAAGTGATCAGGTTGTTGGTGGAACTGTCGTGATGGAGAACAGGGTCCGACTGACTTTCCAGCTCCGGAATTATGCGCTGAGCCAGAACCTTGCCCAGCTCAACCCCCCACTGGTCGAATGAGTCAATATCCCAAATAGCGCCCTGGGTGAACACCGAGTGCTCGTAGAGAGCGATCAACGTGCCCAGAGATTCCGGCGTGAGGCGCGGCGCGAAGATCAGATTGGAGGGACGGTTGCCTTCAAAGACGCGGTGCGGCACGAGCCATTTGGGCGTTCCCTCTGCCTGTACTTGCTCTCGAGTCTTACCGAAGGCCAGAGCCTCGGCCTGCGCGCAGACATTCGCAATCAGCATGTCGTGATGCCGCCCAATGGGATTCAGTGACTGGGCAAACGCGATGAAATCACAGGGAATCAGCTTGGTGCCCTGGTGAATCATCTGGTAAAAGGAATGTTGCCCGTTTGTGCCCGGCTCTCCCCAGTAAATCGGTGCCGTCTGGTGTGCCACTCTCTTTCCTTTGATCGTGACCTGCTTGCCGTTGCTCTCCATCGTTAATTGTTGAAGGTAAGCAGGAAAACGCTTGAGGTATTGTTCGTAGGGGAGCACAGCCACGGTCTGGGCGTCGAAGAAATCGTTGTACCAGATCGCTAAGAGCCCCATCAGTACGGGCAGATTCTTTTCGAACGGGGCCGTGCGGAAGTGTTCATCCATTGCATGAAAGCCCTTGAGCATGAGAGCGAAGTTCTCGGCACCAATCGCTACCATCGTGGAAAGTCCAATGGCCGAGTTCATCGAGTAGCGGCCACCGACCCAGTCCCAGAACTCAAACATGTGGGCGGTATCGATGCCGAACTTCTCCACCTCAGCGGCGTTGGTGGACACCGCCACAAAGTGCCTAGCAATCGCCTTATCGTCGCCACCCAAAGCTGAAAGCACCCAGGAGCGCGCGGTATGTGCGTTGGTCATTGTCTCCAGAGTCGTAAAGGTTTTTGAGGAAACAACAAACAGGGTCTCAGAGGGATCTAAACCCTGGACGGCCTCTGCGAAATCGGTGCCGTCGATGTTGGAGACGAAGCGAAACGCAAGCGAGCGTTCCGAGTAATACCGCAGCGCCTCATAGGCCATGACCGGGCCGAGATCGCTTCCCCCGATTCCAATATTGATCACATTGCGGATACGCCTTCCGGTGTGCCCTTTCCACTCCCCACTCCGAATTCGGTTCGCGAAGGCAGCCATCTTGTCGAGTACCGCGTGCACCTGGGGCACCACATTTTTCCCGTCCACCAGGATGGAGGCCTCCCGAGGAACTCTGAGAGCGGAATGCAAAACGGCGCGATTTTCCGTGATATTGATCTTTTCCCCACGAAACATGGCATCGATACGCTCCCGCAAGCCACTCTCTTCGGCCAGCTGAACGAGCAACCGGAGTGTTTCGTCGGTGATGCGATTTTTCGAATAGTCGAGGAACAGACCCGCCGCTTCTGCCGTCATTCGCTCGCCGCGTTTTGGATCAGCAGCAAAGAGCTGGCGTAGGTGCACTTTCCGAACGTTTCGGAAGTGGGTTGCGAGGGTCTTCCATGCCTGCCGCTTCGCCGGAAGTGTGGAGATTGCTTGGGCCGTCGCCATTTCTCGTTTTTCTGTCCTTTCCGCTGATCGTCCGTTCTGTTCTCTTGGTGTGGCGTCTCTCGGGGTACAGCACCCATGACAAGAGCACTGCATGCAAACTGTCAGAGATTCGAATCTCTGATCGGTAGCTACACGGTGGCAGCGGTTCTCATCGCGCTGGCCAGAGCATAATCGGCAACCCCGACCAGGGCGGCCCGGGTCGTAATCACATGAATGGGGATCCGCTCCAGAAGCTCGGCAAAACGGCCTTTGCGCTTGAAGTACTTCATGAACAGCGGACGTTCGAGCATTGGCAGGGTGTGCACGACGACTCCCCCGCCGAGATAGATGCCTCCGGTTGACAGCACCTTCAAGGCGATGTTTCCGGCTTCGCCTGCGAGCACTGATGCGAAGACCTCGATTGTCGTCTCACATAGCTTGCTTGGAGTCGCCTGATCGAAAGCTGCATTGATGATCACAACAGAACGGTCGGCAGCGGCCGCCACCTTTTCTGCTACCACCGGATTCTCCGGAATTTGCTCAACGTCACGAAGGTACTCGTAAATGTTGGGAATGCCGATGCCGGAGCAGACAAGCTCAAAACTGACGTGATCGAGCTTCGGTAGTAGATACTGGAGTAATCGCAGTTGACGTCGATCAGTCGGCGCGAAATCCGAATGTCCTCCCTCCGAGTTGTGCGCCACATAGCGCGCACCGTCCCAGGTGAGAAAAGACTCTCCCAATCCCGTACCTGGGGCCACCACGCCGATCGCTCCTTTCGGTATCGGATGCCCTGCGTTGAGCGTTTTCAGGTCGCTCGGCCTCAGGATCGGAATTGCGCGCGCAATCGCCTCCAGATCGTTCATGAGATGAACTGCCTGCAGGCTCAAATTGAGTTCTTTGGCGAGCGCAGTTTCCTCGACGATCCAGGGCAGATTGGTCGTTTTGACGCGTCCTCCCATCACCAGACCAGCTACATCAAAGCAGGCCCGATCCACAGGCATGTTTACCTTGCCGAGAAACTCCTTCACCATGGCTTGCAAACTCGGGTAGTCCGCGCTCCGCACAGTCTCCTGCGCCAGTGGGGTATGGGGACCGGCTTCGACTGAGAAGATCGCCAAGTCGGTTTTGGTGCCGCCAATATCTCCCGCAATCAGCATTTCAGCTCTCCTTTCTGCAGGTTCTAATTCTTTGCGTACCGTTCGTTGTTCGGCTTCGATCCGCTCAATCCGTAATACAAGATGTAGAGGTAGCAGATCACGGGCAAGACGAATGCGTGGTGAATGCCGATGCGGTCAGCGATTACACCCTGGATCACCGGGAGAATCGCGCCGCCGACGATAGCCATATTAAGGATGCCCGATCCATTTCCCGTCAGCGGGCCGAGGTCCGCTACTCCCAAGCTGAAGATGGTGGGGAACATTATGGAGTTGAAGAACCCGACCGCGAGAATCGTCCACATTGCCGTGTGCCCACCCAGCAACATGGAAGACGTGACCAGCGCCGCTGCAAAGATTGCGCACAGCCCAAGCAGCGATCCGGGCTTGAACCGCCGCAAAAGTCCGGCCCCGAGAAAGCGTCCGACCATGGCGCCACCCCAGTAGAACGAAACAAAACCGGCCGCAGTCTTAGCGGAGAGATTCGCAATCTCGGGCAGGCCGAAGTAGTTCACCAGAAAGCTTCCAATGGAAACCTCTGCGCCCACATAGGTGAAAATTCCAATTGCACCCAGGACGAGATTGGGATGCTTCCAGATCGAATCGTTAACCTTTTCTCCCGGGCGGTACGCCGCGGTTTCGATTTTCGGTAACTTGAAAGTTCCGATCAAAACCGCCAACAGAACCAGCGCGATGCCGATTACGGTGTATGGCATCTTGACAGTAGCCGCTTCCTGTATCCGATAGGCGTGCAGAGCCTGGGGGGTGAGTTTAGCCAACTCTTCCATAGCCAGCGGTGCCGCGCTCAGAATTAGCAATCCGCCGATTTTCGGGGCAATGGTAGTGCCCAGCGAGTTGAATGCCTGCGTCAGGTCAAGTCGGCTTGACGCCGTTTCAGGTTTGCCCAGCACCACCACATAAGGATTCGCCGCCACCTGTAGACCCGTGATCCCCGCGGCCAGAATGATAAGCGCGGTCAAGAATAGTGGATAGGAAGCCGCCGAGGCCGCGGGCAGGAACAGAAATGCTCCTGCCGCCATGGTCAGCAGGCCGATCACCATAGTCCTCTGGTAGCCGATCGAGTTCACAATCTTCGACCACGGCACTGAGAACAGAAAGTAGGCCGAAAAGAAGGCAAACTGGACCAGCATGACCCGCGCGTAACTCAGGTCAAAAATCAACTTCAGGTGCGGCACCAGAATGTCATTCAGGCACGTCAGGAATCCCCACATGAAGAACAGTGTTGTAACAACGGCCAAAGGACGTGAGTAATCCGAGGTCGACGAGACAGCCGAGACTCTCTGCGGAATGGTGCGAGTAACGATTTCTTTGGTTGCCATTTGCCCCCTCGCTTCAGACTTGCCTAATGTTTGTCGGCGCTGTATCGGTTACTGCGGTGCTGTGCCGGTAACGCCTTCGCCGAATCTCTAGCCTTCGTGGAAGGTAGCAGCTACCACCAGTGTTCAGCCTGTACGCCATAGGTCAGTCCACTCGTTCGATTCTGATACGGTGTTCCGCCCACAAGGCCGCGAAAGCTGTCCGACCAGTTTGCATACGTCAAGAAGGCGCGCAGTACCGGCCGGCTGAAGAACTTTCTTCCCGCTCCGATTTGCGGCGCGATCGTGTACTTGCGTAGCCAGCCATCGTATTGCCCGGGGCTGTGGGTGTGATCGAATCCAGCCTCGAACGCCAGTGAGACGTGTTTAGTAAAGAAAACTTCCGGTCTGGCCCCAAACGAGACCCACTGATTCCAGTCGTGTTGCGGATTGCCGTCTTTGGTCCTCTGGTAAACAAAGATTGGCATAATCGCGAACCTGTCGTTTGGCTGCATTAGCAGATGTTCGGTGACCACAAGTCTTGCTGTGCTATTGATAAACGGCGTCGGATCATCGACTGAGGCAGCGAAGTTGCTAGCCGCGCCAGTTCCGTACCCGAGTTCGAGCGAGTTATAGCCACCGTGCCACTCCAGGCGTTGATGGCGGAGCCCGAACGCGTATCCGTTCGTCGTTGGAATTAGGTTGCCGGTTGTGGTCTTGCCACCTTTGGCGTTAGCGAAATCGAACCATGTGGACCAAAGGCCCGCAGGCCCCTTCAGGTCATAAAACCGCACATCGACATTGCTCTTGGCGTAGTTGCCGTTTTGGGTGACGATGTCTGGCCTCGCGCCGGACAGGAATGCCACAGCCAGCTTGCCGATTCCAAGATTGAGGTCCTCAACCCCAGCGCCATAACCACTCATATCGAGCGTATAGAAGTCATTGATGTCAATGTGCTCGCGGCGGTAGTATCGTTCGCCTGCCCAGAACTTGGCATCCTGCTGGCTCTCAAACACGTTGCCGGCTTGCACGAAGGCTTCGCGAAAGCGGAATTGATCATTCCCATTGCCGTTGGCGAAATTGGCATAATTGGCAGAGTTCGTGGTGTTTGCCTCCACCATGAACTCGCTCCTGATCCATGCCTTATCGGAATCGTGCTCTGGGTTCACCCAGTTGTTGACGAAGATCAATTCCGCGTAGGTTTCCGCTTCATTTCCCAGGCGGTATTTGGCATCGGCCCCAGGCGCCTCGAAGGCAACCTGCTGCCCTCCCACGCTGTTCAAACCGTAACCAGAGCGAAAATATCCGTGAAATTCAAAGGTTCCCACCTGTTGTTGCAGCTTCTCGATCTTTGTGTCCGTGTCTCTCAGGAAGTCGTAGGTCGGCGCCGAAGGCAGCTGGCCTTGAAACTTTGCACCCACCTCCTTGGACTGTCCGAGGACAGCTTTTTCCGTTTGCTGGGCAGCCAGCTCTACCGCCGAGACTGTATTCTCCTTCGTTTTCTCTTGAGTCTCTTTTTCTTCCTTGATTTGCTGTTCAAGGGTGGCAATCCGTTGCTCAAGGTCGTGAGTGGATTGCTGATATTGAGCCTTGAGTTGCTGCAATTGTTGCTGAAGATCCGCCTCCTGTTGCGCAGAAGCGGCGCAGAATGCGCCCAGGGTAAAACCGAGAATCCAAAAGAATCCTCGGAGGACACGATCGCCGAATTTCGGTGATTCCTTTGAGATCACCCAGCGAATTTCCAATGCCATGGGGCTGCCTCCAAAGCGCTATGCGAACGGCAAAGATTCAGCGATTTCGCGGCGCGACAACTTCGCGACACGCACAGCAGTTAGAGCATTCGCCGTTCCAATCGATCAAAGCAGCACAGCCACACAGAACCGCCGTATAAGCGCGGGACTTAGCGTCAGGTTCCTGAACGATCCGGCTCGGCAGGTTCTCAAGTTAGAGACATGACTGACAAGAGTTTGTCAGGGTGACAGGGCAGCAGAGGGCACTCTGTCATGCTGCGGGTGCGAACATCCCCTCAGAGAAGTTCAGCATCGCGCGCGAGCGTGAGCCGATTACAAATTGCCGCAGCTGAGCGCGGCATCGCGTTCAGCGATGTCCATTCAGGAAAGTCTCTACGCCGCCCTCCGGTTCGAGCAGGCAGCTTCCGTGTCTCGCTCTCGGGACTCTCGTGGACTCTCGATGCTCGGTTGGGCTCGAAGTAGAAGAGTGTCAGTACAGCCCAGGCATCGGATGGTCGCTGATCCGAATGGCTAGGCTCGCTAAATGCGAAGTGACAATGTCTTTGAGAACGGTGACTGAAGCCATCCAATTCTTGCTTCTCCATGGCCGGCGAAGGGCTCTATTCGGAAGCCGATACTTCGGTAACTAAACTGACCAGAGTGTGTCATGTCAGTCAGCATAAGCCGAAGAGAATGATCACTCCGAGGTTCGTGGGCCCTTATTGCGGACGTAACACAGGTCGCGAAATGGTACTTGCTCTGAAGTTATCGATCGCGACAGAACCCAGTTGATTGCCCCGTAGCGCGATGCGCGCTTCTGTGTTGGGGGGGCCTGCGCAAGCTCAGATCTTCCGACTCCGGCGTTTCACAGAAAGCTGCGCCAGGGACCGTGCGAAGGAAGCGTTGACCGTTGCGAGATCCTGTGCGGACAGTTGGGCACGCAATTGTGCATCGGCGCGTTGTCTCTCCTGCTCCGCCTTGGCTTCGTCGATTTTTTCGGCAGGTACAGCCATGTCGGTTACGATTGAAACCCGATCACCAGTGACATCCACCAGTCCCTCACCCACCGCAAGGAAATCGTCTTGTCCGTGTTTGTGGACAATCAGCTCACCGGGGACCAGTTTTGTCATCAACCGGATGTGCTGGGGATAGACTCCCATCTGTCCTTCTACTGCGGGGAGAGTTACCATCTCCACATCCTCGGAGTACACCGTTCCTTCCGGGGTCGCGATCTCGAGCCTTAGCGTCAATGCCATGGGTAGCTCCAAAGCCGGATCAAGCTTGCTTCACCTCTTCGATCGAACCCTTCATGTAGAAGTTGGCCTCGGGCACGTCATCGTGTTTGCCATCTAAGATTTCCTTGAAACCGCGCACAGTATCTCCAACTGCCACCTGTTTGCCTTCGCGCCCGGTGAAGACCTGCGCGACGCTGAATGGCTGACTCAGGAAACGCTGAATCTTACGAGCCCGGAACACGGTCAGCTTGTCTTCCGGCGAGAGTTCGTCCATACCGAGGATGGCGATGATGTCCTGCAGGTCTCTATACCGCTGCAGGACCCTTTGGACTCCGCGGGCGACCTCATAATGTTCGAGGCCGACCACTTCCGCGGCCAGAGCACGGGAAGTCGAGGCCAAGGGATCCACTGCCGGATAGATCCCTAACTCTGCAATTGCGCGATCCAAGACGATGGTTGCGTCCAAATGAGCGAAGGTTGTAGCCGGCGCCGGATCGGTCAGATCGTCGGCTGGCACATAGACTGCCTGAAAGGATGTGATCGATCCCTTCTTGGTCGAAGTGATGCGCTCCTGCAGTGTTCCCATCTCTGCCGCCAGAGTCGGTTGGTAGCCGACGGCGCTGGCTGTGCGGCCCAACAGCGCGGAGACTTCCGAGCCCGCCTGGGAAAAGCGGAAGATGTTGTCGATAAACAGCAATACATCCTGGTTTTTCTCATCCCGGAAGTACTCCGTAATGGCAAGAGCAGAGAGGGCCACGCGCAAGCGCGCGCCCGGAGGCTCGTTCATTTGCCCGTAAACCAGAGCGATTTTCGAATCATCCAGTTTGTCCTGCTTGATTACTCCGGCCTCGGACATTTCATGGTAAAGATCATTGCCTTCGCGCGTGCGTTCACCCACACCGGCAAAAACCGAGACTCCACCGTGCAGCTTGGCGATGTTGTGGATCAATTCCATGATCACGACAGTCTTCCCTACGCCTGCTCCTCCGAATGCCCCGACCTTGCCGCCTTTCAGGAAAGGACAGATCAAATCGATCACCTTGATGCCAGTGGGAAGGATCTGCGGAGAAGTCGCTTGCTCGCTCAGTGGGGGAGGCATCCGATGAATCGGATAGTATTTCTCCGCCTTTACGGGTCCACGTTCATCCACAGGATTGCCCGTCACATCGAATACCCGGCCCATCACGCCCTCGCCCACCGGCATGCAAATCGGTTGGCCATTATCGGAAACCTTGAAACCCCGCTTCAACCCCTCGGTGCTCGCCATCGAAATCGCGCGAATCAGGTTGTCGCCAAGGTGTTGTTGCACTTCGAGCGTGATCGTGGCAGATCGGTTCTGAACTGGGTACTCCACGGTCAATGCGTTGTAAATCCCGGGCAGTGCCTCGGGAAACTCGACATCGACCACTGGCCCCGTCACCTTTACGATAGTTCCTGTATTCATAGATATTCTCGTGGAACGGCCAACAAAATCGGCTCTAGGAGGCCTGGCCTCCTGCTATTTCCAACAACTCCTTGGTGATATTTCCTTGCCGCTGATTGTTGTACTCAAGCGACAACTCGCGAATCAGGCGATTGGCGCTGTCGGTTGCGTTTTTCATCGAGACCATTCGCGCGCTCTGCTCGCTGGCCTTGGCGTTCAGCAGGATCTGATGGATGTAAATCTCCACATAGTGCAATAGCAGATACCCGATAACAGCTTCCGCGCTGGGCTCGAACTTGGCCGCAATCGTATTAGCGTTCCGTTGTTCGTCTGACACTATGCCGGGAATTTCGAGTGCTTTGATCTCGCCCACAGGAAGAAATTCCGTGATGAGTGGATTCTGGCTGAGTGTATTGACGAAACGCGTAGCGGCAACCAGAACCTGATCGACCTCTCCCTTCAGGAAGAGGTCGCGGGCACAGGCCGCTATCGCGGCGGCCTCGGCGAAGCGTGGAGTACCGGAGTAGGCAAACTGGGCGTGAAGCCTCCGGCCACTGTGAGAGACGAATTGTGCGGCTTTTCGCCCCGCGGTAATAAAGAGAGTCGTCTTCACCTCGTATGGCGCGACGAGGCGGAAGAGGTTCGTATTCAGCGCGCCACACAACCCTTTGTCCGCACCCACCAGAATGATGGCCCGTCTGCGGACTTCCCGGACTTCGAGCAACGGATGATGAAACTCTCCTACGTGCGTGGTCGCTTCGCGTTGAATGCGATAGAGCAATTCGACAAAAGGGCGGCCTGCTAGGGCGGCCTGCTGGGCCTTGCGCATCTTCGACGCAGCCACCATCTGCATCGCTTTCGTGATCTGCGCTGTGCTGCTGATCGATCGGATCCGGCGCCGTAGGTCGCGAATACTGTGCATGGAGATATCCCGTTTATGTGACCAAGAGCCGTAGGAGTAGGCCGCTCCGAACCAATGGGCAATGAGCCATGTTCGCCACCTCAGCTCCAAGTCTGCTTGAACTCTTCGCTGGCCACTTTCAGTGCGGCGACCAGGTCATTATTAAGAGCTCTCTGGTTCGTAATTCTCTCGAGCAACTCCGCCTTTCGCGTGCTCAGAAACTCGGTAAACTTCGCTTGGAACTCCTTGACTCGTTCCACAGCTACATCGGCTAGGTAGCCGTTTTGCACGGCCCAGATTACTGCGACTTGAATCTCGACAGGAACGGGGCTGTACTGCGGCTGCTTGAAAATCTCGATGATTCGTTTCCCTGAATCGATCTTCGCCTGAGTTTTGGGATCGAGCTCTGATCCAAACTGGGCAAATGCCGCCAGCTCGCGAAACTGGGCGAGATCGCCCTTGAGCTGTCCTGCGACCTGCTTCAGCGATTTCACCTGGGCCGCCGAGCCCACACGCGAGACCGACAGTCCGACCGAAATGGCGGGCCGAACGCCTTGATAGAACAAATCGGTTTCCAAATAGATCTGCCCATCGGTAATCGAGATCACGTTGGTTGGGATGTAGGCGGACACGTCACCGGCCTGTGTTTCGATGATGGGCAAGGCCGTCAGCGAGCCGTTGCCGTATTTCTCGTCGACGCGCGCAGCCCGCTCGAGTAATCGGCTGTGCAGATAAAACACGTCGCCCGGATACGCCTCGCGGCCGGACGGCCGCTTCAGAAGCAAGGAAACCTGCCTGTAAGCCACGGCGTGTTTCGAGAGGTCGTCGAAGACAATGAGTGCGTCCATCCCGTGGTCCATGAACCACTCTCCGATCGCCGCTCCAGCGAATGGCGCCAGATATTGGTTGGTGGCCGAGTCTGATGCCGACGAGGCCAGCACGATCGTGTAGGGCATCGCTCCCGCTTTTTCCAAATCGGCGATCACTCGCGCTATGCTCGATTGCTTCTGCCCGATCGCCACGTAGATGCAGTAAAGCGGCCGGAAGTTCTTATCACCAGCGGCCTCGGCAGCCTGATTCAAGCGAGCCTGGCTGATGATGGCATCCAGACAGATGGTCGTTTTCCCGGTGGAGCGATCTCCTATGATCAATTGCCGCTGTCCACGGCCAATCGGCATCATGGCGTCGATCGCCATGATGCCGGTTTGCACCGGCTGCGTCACCGGCCTGCGCTGGATGATGCCGGGCGCCATTCTTTCGACGGGATACCACACGTCGGTCTGGATCGGTCCCTTGCCATCCACCGCCTCCCCGAGCATGTTGACTACGCGCCCCAGCAATGCCTCGCCGACTGGCACCTGCAACAACTTGCCCGTGGTTCGCACCTCATCCCCTTCCCGAAGTTGGGTGTAGTCGCCGAGGACCACAACCCCGACTTCGTTCTCGTCCAAGTCCAGCGCCAACCCAGTCACACCATGACCAAGATCGAGCATTTCATTCAGCATCGCATCGTTCAGGCCCTCCACCCTCGCAATGCCATCGCCGATTTCGCGTATGACACCCACATTCTGGCGGATGCCCGCAGCCGTGGCGCCCGCGAGCTGCTCTTCGATTTCCTTCAGTAGATCAGCCATCTGCTTCACCCGGATACAGCTCAGTTATTTTGTTCCGTTCGTAAGACCAAAGCTCTTCGCCAGGGCCGTCAAACTGTTCAATATGCTGCCGTCATACAAATCACTTCCCACTTGGATACGCATCCCCCCGATGAGATGGGGATTATGCGCGAAGACCATTGCAATTCCCGGCCCATAGAGGCTTTCGACGCGGCGTCGCACGGAGAACTCGATATCGGGCGTTGAAGGAACCGCGCATTCCACTCTGGCGCTGTGCTGCTCGAGCTCGACCTTCAACAATCGTCCGAATTGACGCAGCACGCGCAACGATCCACGCCGCCGTTCGGCAACAATCTTATAGACCACCTGACGAGCTCGGTATTCGTTCAACCGGCCATTCACCAGGCAGAGCCGAAATAGCTTCTTGGCGTTTCGCATGACTTGTTTCGCGGTCATTGAGTGCTCCACAACTAGGCCGTGGTCAGTTGTTTTTCCGTTTCCTGGGCGAGCCTTCGGTGATCGTCATCGGTTAGAACCTTGCCCGCGACTGTCGCCGTTGTCTGCACCACCAGCCGACCCACTTCGCGCTTCAGCTTAGCAAGCATCAGAGCGTGTTCCTGCCCCGCCGCTTCCCGCGCTTTGCCGACGATCTGCTCCGCTTCCCGAATGGCATTGCGCGTCTCTACTTTCTGGACGCGCGCTGCGGCAGCGTGCGCCTCCTCAATCAATTGGCTCGCCTGTGCGTTGGCTTTCGCAAGGACCTGCTGCCGATCGAGTTCGTTTCGCGCGAGACCCGCTTTGATCTTCTCCGAATCCGCCAGGCTTTGGGCGATTTGCTGGCGCCTTTGTTCGAGCATGTTCAGGACCGGTTTATAGGCAAAGCGGTGAAGAAGGATACAAACAATGCAGAAGCTGATAATCTGCGCGATCAGGTGAGGCCAGTCTACGCCGAATGTTTGCGCGATCGCGCCGACCTCTCCACCGCTCGACATCAGTACGAGTGCTGCGAATTCCATAGTTGAACCTCACATCCAATCAAAGCCTTCAAACAGCCAGGCATGGCTTCATTTACTTCACGAGGAAAAGGGTATAAAAGACGATCGCTTCGGCGAAGGCAATAGCCAGAATTGACTGGACGAGAATCTTCGTCGAGGCCACCGGATTGCGACCGACTGCATCCGATGCTTTCATGCCAATCAGACCCACGCTGATTGCTGCGCCGAATGCCGCCAGTGCTACGTGTATGCTTCCGTTCATTTCTTCCTCCTTTTACTTAAGGGTTTAGGAACATTTAGCCGCCACTTCTTCTTCTCGCTGACAAATTAAAAGGGTGAAGACAGCGGTCAGTAACATGAAAACCAAAGCCTGAATGATGCCGACCATCAGCTCGAGAAAGTAAAAGGGTACCGGCAACAACCAACCCAGCCGAGGCACCAGCGTGGCCATGGCGTCGAGCATGTTTTCGCCGGCAAACACATTGCCGTACAGACGGAAGCTCAAAGAAATCGGCCGGAAGAGGATGGAGATGATTTCAAGGCATCCGGAGGCGAAGAATACGACTACCATCACTACTTTCAGTGCCCCGTCGGTCTCGCCTTTTGGCGCAAACAGTTCCTTGAGAAATCCGAGCAGGCCGTCTTCCCGCACCGCCCATACAATCCAGCAACCAAAGAAGACCAAAGCCATCGCGAGCGTCAAGTTGACATCGGCGTTTGCGCCACGAAAAAAGGGAGCGTCGACTTTGAAACCCTCCGACGTCCGATGTCCCCAACCAATGGTTCCGACGCCGGGGATCAGTCCGACCCAGTTCGCCGACAAGATAAAGATGAAGACGGATGCAAAGAACCAGAATGTCCGCCCGATCAAGCGAGGCCCGATGATGCCTTCGAGAAATGAATAGAGACCTTCAACCATCCACTCCCAGAAATTCTGTGCACCCTCGGGAACGGCCTTCATGTTGCGTGTCGCATACTGAGCGAACATGATCAGAGCGATGGCGACGATCCAACTGACGACCATGGAGTTTGTAATCGGAAAACCAAAGGGACGCGCGATCTCCAATGCCTTTTGCGAGGGACCTTCTTGTCTCTTGTCACTTGTCGTACTCGCCGTTTGTTTTTCAGCAGCACTTATATTTCTCGCTGCTGAAAGATGAACGTGTGGTGGCGCTGCCGACGCACGTCCTGCCCACGAGAGCACGAGCAAAGCGAGAGCTAGATGTGCAAGAAGATTTGGTTTCACTCGAAATCCAACTAACATATCCGAAATCTGAACCGGCCCAATTCAAGCGTCTTGAGTCGTCAATATGCCTTTAGCACTCAGGTTTCCACTTGCAAGGTGAGGTCGTGGACTGTGCCACCGATAGGATGTAAGCATTTACGAGGGTTGCCACTCTGGTCTTTTCGCCTGGTTTCGAGTTGCAGACAATTTGCTGACCGACATTGGGCAGATGACCTCGAAGTGACCATTAACGGGCGCATCGCGCGGTTGCCCGGCAAACGGAAGGGATTTGTTTTTTGAAGACATTTCGCGCAGAAGAACGGGGCCGTTTTCAACACCTGCAGGCGTTACGGCAATCCTGGCCCGACCTTGGTTCGCGTAGAGCCGGTACCACGTTTCGATTCTCGTGTGAGCTCCGATAGCCAATCGAACGCCGGAACGGAGAGCATCTCGTTAGAGCATCGCCAGGACCAATTTCCTTCCGCTCGGCCTGGTACGTTCATCCTGGCCCCTTTGCCCAGATTGAGAGCATCCTGGAGCGGGGTGATCGCCAGCGCAGCATGCGAAGACCATGCCAAACGGATCAATTCCCGAGAGACCTCCTGCGGTTGGCCGGGCGCTCGTTCGAGGTAATTCCAGAGATTTTGCCGCTGATATTCCGGCAAGTCTTCATACCATTCTCGTGTCGTGGCATTATCGTGTGTCCCCGTGTACACGACTGTGTTGGGAACGTAGTTGCGAGGAAGGTACGGGTTATCCGAATGCCCGTCGAAAGCGAATTGCAAGACCCGGGTTCCTGGGACCGCAAGTTCGTCCCGCAATGCGCGAACCTCAGATGTGATAATTCCCAAATCCTCGGCGATGAAGGGTAAACAGCCAAGTTCCTTCTGAATAGCTCGGAATAACGCCGCGCCCGGACCGGGAACCCATTCTCCGGTTTGCGCCGTTGCCGCTCCTTCAGGGACGTGCCACGCGGCAACGAATCCGCGAAAGTGATCGAGGCGAATTGCGTCGACATGCGCCAAGAGCGCCCGCACCCGGTCGATGTACCAGCGATAGCCAGTCGAGCGCAGCGCGTCCCAGTTGAAAACGGGATTGCCCCAAAGTTGGCCCTGCGCACTGAAATAGTCGGGCGGGACACCGGCGACAAAGCGCGGACGCCGAAATTCATCGAGGAGAAAGAACTCGGGATTGGCCCAAACGTCGCTCGAATCGGGTGAGACAAAGAAAGGAAGATCTCCGATCAGGCCGATGCCTCTTGCATGGGCGTGTTGCAAGACGCGATCGGCCTGACGCAGCAGAAGGAATTGCCCAAAACGAATCGGGTCGATGACCCTGGTTAGCTCGTGGCGCGCCTCGGCCAGCGCCTCGGGCTTGCGTTGAACCAGATCGTCCGGCCAATCGAGGTAGTAGGCGCCGTTATACTTCGCCTTCAGGGCTCGAAATAAAGCATAGTCATCCAGCCAATGGCCCTCCCGCTGACAAAACTGCTCGTACGCGGGCCGCAGGTCTTCCCGTTTTCCTGTCCTGAAATTTGTCCATGCGATTTCGATCAACCGCTTTTTTGCAGGGATCACCCGTCCATAGTCCACTTGATCGTTCCAAACCGGCTCTGGAAGATCCCTTCGCTCCAGCAGTTCGTCTGTAACGAGTTCTTCGGGGCTGATCAGCAACGCGTTCCCTGCGAAAGACGACAGGGACTGATATGGTGAATTTCCATATCCAGTGGGGCCGAGCGGCAGAGCCTGCCACCAGCGCTGTCCAGCATCGCACAGGCGATCGATCCAGAAAAACGCCCCCGGGCCCAGATCGCCAATTCCGCAGGGCGAGGGCAACGAAGTGACGTGCAAGAGCAGGCCCGAAGCACGATAATCGGAGGAATAGGGCGGCTTCCGGATCGAGCCGTTGCTGGCCGTCACGGCTGCTCCCCTGAGTGGTCCATAGCTGGAATTGCCGACCTGCTGGAGCTCAACCAGGATTCTCGATCGTTGATCTCTGTCTCTGTTTCTTTCGACACAAATCCTGCCGCCATTCTCGCTGCCGGAAGGGCAGGCGGTTCTCAGTCCTGTCGGTGGTTGTGTGCTCATATCATTCTTTTTTTGTGAAATTGCTTGACCCGCATCTTGGAATATTTCGAACATTTTCGTGAGTGAACTCACGCGACCACATGATGATCGTCATTCCACAGTTTGATCACCGGATTGGAGAGACTGTGCTCATAGCTGAGTGCACTGAGACTGGAAGGACTCAACAGCAAATACTTGCCGGCCGAACCAGCTCCCAGCACCAGCCAGCGTGCAGCCAACACGCGTATGAAATGTCCACTGGAGAACAGCAAGACATCGCCCGGAATCGATCGGACACGCTTGACGACCCGATCGGCTCGGTCACTGATTTGCGCAGGAGACTCTCCTCCCGGGCATCCGTCGCGGAACAGCTGCCAATCCGCGCGTTCGGCCATAATTTCAGCTGAGCGCCGCCCTTCGTACTGACCGTAGTTCCACTCGACCAGGTCGGGATCGATCTGCGCAAGCTCTCCAAATCCTGCAAGTTCGCAGGTTCGCGAGGCACGTTGCAAGGGGCTCGTAAACACCCTAGCAAACCGCAATCCTTTGAGGCGGTCTCCCAATCGGCTGGCGTTGATTTCACCCCCTGGAGAGAGAGGCAAGTCGGTGAGCCCAGTGTGTTGTCCAGAAACGGTCCACGCCGTGTCGCCGTGACGGGCGACGTAGATCACAGGAAACGCTTCTTTCATCTGCTCCTCCGGCACTGACAGATTGATCATGCCGCCCGATTCGGGTGTATGTGCGAAACCCGGGTTCGTCAGATTTCTTTCCCGGGGGCGCCCGCCCGATCAAAAACGGTGATGAACCTTCCAATTTCGCGTCCGGCCGCGTCACATCGAAGCCTTCGGGCTTCAATCAAAGCTTCTTTCGTCTTTCCCGCATTTGTCGTACAGACTTAGAAGTACGCACCAGTTTCCAGCATTCTGTGGCGATCGCCCAGTCCTCCTGCGCTCGGATGACGAGAATGCGGCCGCGCGAATCCGAAGTGGCAATATCCTGATCAAGGCTTGGATGGGCATTCGCTTGCGCATCGAGCTTTAAGCCCAAGAACCCCAAAGGTCCACAGACTTCCCTACGAACCGCGACGGCGTTTTCTCCTACACCAGCCGTAAACACAAGCGCGTCGACTCCGCCCATTACTGCGGCCATTGCACCAACTGCTTGGCGGACACGATGGATGTAAACATCAAACGCCAATTTGGCTCTTGGATCATGCCCATCGATCGCCTTCAGGATGTCCCGCATGTCACTCCATCTTCCTGATAAACCGAGCAGGCCCGATTGGTGGTTCAAGAGTTCATCGATCTCGTCCGCCGTGAGCTGGTTGTGCCTCATCAAGAAAGTCAGGATGCCCGGGTCTACCGAACCAGAACGAGTGCCCATGACAAGTCCCTCGACCGGAGTAAAGCCCATCGTGGTGTCGAGGCTGCGACCGCCGGAAACCGCGGCGGCCGAGCAACCGTTACCCAGGTGGCAGATTACCAACTTCAATATTTTTGGACTTTTCCCAAGCATCTGCGCCGCCCGTGCAGCACAATACTGATGATTGATCCCGTGAAAGCCATACCGACGGATTCCTTTCTCGACCCAGGCATACGGACCGGAATAGATGGCAGCAGATTCAGGCATATGGCGGTGGAAGCCCGTGTCGAAGACCGCGATTTGTGGAACCCTGCCGAGAAGTCTGGCGATGCTATCGACCCCGTCCATCTCCGCGCGAATGTGAAGGGGCGCAAAAGGTGCAACGCTCTCGATGGCGGATCGCACCTCGCTCGTGAGCACTGCCGGCTCTTCAAAACGTGGGCCGCCGTGAACCACGCGGTGACCTACCACGTGAATCTCCGAGGAGGAAGCGATGGCTTGTGTTTTGCCACTCCAGGCGGTCGCCAGCAACTCTCTGACAATCTGTTCGCGACAGAGAACTGAAACCTTTTGCTTTTGGGCCGTGCCATACGCGTTCCGTACCGAGATCGCTGCAGCACGCCCGTTCCACTCAATTCGGCCCTCCCACAAAGGTTCCGGGGGGCTTTCCGGAAGTGTGTCGCCGATTTCGTACAGGCAGGCTTTTTGGCTGCTCGAGCCGGAGTTCAGTACAAGAATCTTCATACCTTCGAGCTTCCCCTCCTCGACGCAGCGACTGTCAGGAAGAGAGCACGCTCGCTGCCAAACACAGAATTGCCCGAGTCTCGCGAAACGCGCGGCGGGTCCCGGATGATGACGAATTGACCTCTCTGCGGCCAATCGCAAAGGAGCAGACACGGCGGTAACGATCCCCCTGGCGCTCGGACGAATTGTCCGGGGAGCAGATCGATGCCTCCGGATTGCTGCTATAGCAATTCCGTGCCCGCGCCCCTGAGCACAAATGCCTCATTTTGAGGAAAGACCTCACTTCCATATTTCTCACGCCGCAGCTGCGCCTCGAGGACGGCCAATTGCGCTTGGATATGCTGTTCGGCTTTCCGCTTGTGCACGATCTGTTCGCGGTAGCGGCGCAGGAAGTAGTCGATCGTTTCCACGCGGATCTTGATGGATCCGGAGGGCTTATTCTCATCCAGGTCTTTGAAACAGAAGTAGGGTGTTCCCGATTGCTCGATGATACTTTCAATCACCCCGTAGATGGGCGCATCGTGCCCGCACTTGAAGCTGGAGATCTCGAGGGCTACCAGGTTCGGATGGCGCGCTGTAAATTTCGCCGCCCAAATTTTGTGATTCGTGCTGCACGAGTATGAGTTCTTCCAGGCATCGCTGATGTCGAGCGGATTGCTGATCACTCCGGCTTGTACTTCTTCGTCAAAGAGTTGCTCCAGGAGGTCCTCGTCGATGGGCAGCGTACTCTGCGAGAAGATCGGATACCCAAGCTTTTGGAATTCCTCGAGAATCTCGTGATTCAGCCCAGGATCGTGATGGTACGGACGTCCGAGCATTACGATGCCGATACGGTCTTCCCGCTCCAACTGATCCAATACCTCGCGAGCTTTGCGTCGGATGCGGGTTTCGTATTCTTTCAAAGCCGCAAATCCGGATTCGACCGCGCGATCGTTTTCTTCTATGGACAGACCGAGCAGTGGCTGCCAGGCCTCGAACATCTGGTACGCGAAAAGCTTCCTATCCGCAAAATTAAGAACCGGATCAATGTATTTGACATTGCGTTCCGCGAAGACATCATTCTCCTTGGTGAATGCCGCCTTCACCGTCTCGGGGGTCGCGGTGACGGTGGGACATGCATTTGTGCCCACAATGTTCGCCAGCGGAGAGTGGAGCACGTCATACATGGGGAAGAAGATCGCATTCAGCGGCTTCCTCGGATGTTTCTCTTGAATCAGGTTGTACACGTGCGATATTCCTATCTTTGCCGGGAAACATGGATCGATGGCTCCGCGGCTTGCCCCGGCCCGATAGAGCTCAGAGCTGGTGTAATCCGAGTAAACGATGTGCTCGGGTTGTACCCCGAGACTCTCGAAATAGCCATGAAACAGCGGAGCATATGTGTAGATGTTTAGCACCCGGGGAATACCGATGCGAACCTTACCGCGGTTTTCCATCAGAGCGCGGCGTTGTTTGTCCGCTTTTCGCCATCCGACCCAGCCCTTGGCCGGCAGCGGATCAGCCACGCTCTTCGCGTTCACCGGACGAAACACTTCTTTCGAAGCGTAATCGACAAAGTTCGGATGCTTCGCCCGAATTGCATCCAGACCTGCCTTGATTTCCTTCATGTCATTGAGGTCTTCGACTGTCCCTTTTTCGCAAGTGGCGATAATCAAGCGTTGCTCGCCATGCATCAAAGGGACTTTTGTGACTTTCTGGATGGACACGAAGCTCAGGTCGTTCTTTGGCTGCGTACGGACGTCGATGAATGTTCGGAGACAATCGTTCTTGCAGAAGTGGCAGCGCGTGTCCTCGTTGCGCGTCGTTCGATATTCGATCTTGCGGACTGCATCAAGGCCGATGAATCTTGTCGTCTGTCCGTTCCGCCACAGGCGCAATGCTTCCTGCGCTGCCCCGATGGCACCCGACTCTCCGCAGTGCTCGTGCACGATGATCTCCGGCTGCTTGCCTGTGGCCCGGAAGCTGTTACGAATGAAATCCACTTCCGCCTTCACCACGGCCAGATTGTTCTGGGTTCCTCCCTGCAGCACAAACCGGGAGCCTAAGGCCGCCAGGTTCGGGATGCTGGCGACATACAGGAAGACATTTTTCGGCAGCACCGCAGCCAATCCGGCGAGAATCTCTTCCGCGCGCCAGCCCTGTCGCTGGAAATTCACAATGTCGGACTGCATGAACACTGCGCACCCGTAACCAAACACGGGCATAGCTTGCGCCGAGAAAGCCAGGTCCGCGTATTGATTCACGTTCAGACCGAAACCTTCCGCAGTTGATTGCAGGAAATATCCGTTCCCCGCCGAGCACTGCGTGTTCAGCTTGAAGTCCTTCACCCGGCCGTTATGCAGGATGATGATCTTAATGTCCTGTCCCCCGACATCAACGATGACGTGCGGATCTTCGTAAAACTTGAGCGCGGATTCGGTGTGAGCAACCGTCTCGACCAACGCAACGTCGGCCTTCAAGACGTCCTTGAGAATGTCTTTTGCGTATCCCGTCGTCGCGACCCCGAGAACTTCTAGCCTGGCTTTTTGGGCTTCGACCTGCCCACGAAGGCTTTCAAACATCTCGATGGTGTCTTGAATGGGATTGCCATTCGAGAGCTGGTAGGACTTGCAGAGCACATCGCCGTGTTCGCTAAGCAACACCGCTTTCGTGGATGTAGATCCTCCGTCGATGCCGATGAATCCTCCCACTGTTCTGCCCTTTGGGAACACAGCGGGGGTGAATGTTTTTCTCTTGTAGGCTTGTTTGAATGTGTCCAGTTCGGCCGGATCATCGACCAGCCCCTTGCCTCCCGACTTCGCTTTTTCCTCCTGCCTTCCAAACTCGATGTAGTGCACCAGCTTTTCGTACCCGCCGTAGCAACCGACGCATTCGTCCTCGCTGCGACCGAATTCAATCGCTCCCAGTGCAGCAAAATATTGCGCGTTCTGCGGAGCCTTGATCAGATCTTCCGGCTTCGCACCATCGGGGATTTGGATCTTGCGCTCCCGCCACATGCGCGGAATGTTTGCCTGCCATGCCTCCCGCATTCCCCGGATGAAACTGTTGGGCCCGCCGAGCAATAGCACATGTGGGCGCAGCGTGTTGCCACGCGTGAGCACGCTCAGGTTTTGCAGCACGATCGCCTCGAACAGCGATGCCATCAGTTCGTCAGGCGGGGTGCCCACTTTCTGGAGGCTGTTGATGTCCGTCTCCGCGAACACCCCGCACTTCCCGGCAACTTTATGTAACTTGACTCCGTGATATCTCTGTTCCGCCAGCAATTCAGTCGGGATCTTGAGCTTGGCGTTGATCTTGTCGATGACCGCGCCTGTTCCGCCGGCGCACTTGTCATTCATGGAAGGGATCTTCTTCTTTCGCCCGGTCTGGTCATCATCCTTGAAAACGATGATTTTCGCGTCCTGCCCGCCCAGTTCGATGACGGAATACACCTCAGGATGCAGCTTCTCGACGGCGAGAGAAACGGCTGTAACCTCCTGCACAAATTTCGCGCCAACCTGCTCGGCGATCGCAGTTCCACCCGAACCTGTCAGGAACATACGCGTATTGTGGCGACTGATGCCAACCTCGGTTTCCATCCGCTTGAGAAACTCAAGAGTCTTTTCGGGCTGTTTGGTTTCGTGCCGCCGGTAATCCTGCCATAGGACTTTGTCGCTGGCGGCATCAACGACGACGGCCTTTACGGTGGTCGAGCCAATGTCCAGGCCGACAAGAAAGGTGGCTTTCTGGTCATGTCCATGATGCGACTGGCGTACGTGCTGGATTGCGGGCGCAGGAGTTTCGAGTGGCGCAATCTGGATCAACTGCTTGCCCTTATGATCGTGCATGAAGTCCTCTTGATGCCCAAAATCCTAGGCCGCCCGGAAACACCGAACTCGCAAAGAACCTAAAGAATGTTGATGAGGCGTGCTCTGTCAGCCCCGCGAAACCAGTTCAGTCGCCCGACATTTCGGGAACGGGCGTAACCCGCACGCGCGTACGCTTCCAGAACCGCGCATCCTTATTAATGCGGTCGCTCACGTGCAGAATGAAGTGCGCCGCTGTTCCGGCAACACCGTCTGAATGCGGCACCGGATAGAACGGGCGCTTCAACTCAGGGTGCTCCTCGACGTAATCGCGGATATCGTTCATGGTCTTTCCAGTTGATCGCAGGCACTCATCAAACTCTGTTTTGGCCTTCACCTTGGCCTCGCCGAGCGCCATTTGCACCCGGCTGTGCGCGTTGACCTCACCTTCTCCGGAAGTTTCGATGGGCAGGAAGATCATGTCTTTGAACTTATTGATCACCGCCGATTGCACTCCATCGGATTGTGATGACGGCATGCAGCCAAACGGTTTCAGCGCCAGCACCATGTGGCAGAGTTTGTGCACCGTGTAGTAAACGTTCTTGCCCACTTCCAGATGGCCTTCTCCGCCGCGGGCAAACTGGTTATAGAAAGGATGTGCCAGTTCCGCCAACTCTGTTTGTGGCGCAAGGTGGTGCGTGATCCCTCCCAACTGTCTGGCAGTGCGGTGATAGAAGAAATTCCACATTCGTTCACCGGCGCCGATGCCCCACAACTTCTTCCGGAGGCCGATGTAGTTGGCGAAGGTTTTTTTCACTTCATACCATTTCGGATCGCGATGCGGGCGATTGACCGGCCACTTCGCCTTGGCGTGCGCCTTGGCCTGATACATCAGATAAGCGACCCAGGTTGCGATCGGTTCGACCAGCACCTGCGCGCCCTCGCGCTCCAGAAATTCAAACATGTGGAAGTTCCCGTCGCCCTCGGTGATCTGCGCCCAGAATTCCCCGGTGATCTTGACCAGCGGTTTTACCCGCGTGCGGTCGACTGCGATCGAGTTCATGGTTTCGTGCGCTTCAGAAAGCGCCTTGAGATAATCCTTGCCCCACATGTGTTCACGCCATTTTCCGAACACGTTGAATGTGTTGCGCAGAATCTTATTGCTCTTGAATTTGGGTTTCGCCCAGTCCGGCGCGCATTGTTCAATCTCGAACGACTTTCGATTCCGCAGATCTTCGCAAAGGTCGCCCACCATCTCGCGGAACACGCGGTCGGTCTCGCCCTTTCTCATTTCATAGGGACGAATCTGGTGGATCAGATCGTTGATCACATCGCCCATGAGCATGGCATTCAGCATTCCGAAGCCGAAATCGACGGTGAACTTCAGTCCCGGCTCCCCCGACGCAGCCTTGATCCCATCGCTGTCCTTGAACAGCAGCACGCGGAATCCATCGAAACCCGCATTCTTCAGCGCAAACCGATACTCGGCCTCATACATGCCGAAACGGCAAGGCCCGCATGATCCGGCCGTGAAGAAGACGTAATTATCCAGAATCTGCTGCCGCGTCAACCCTTCCTTCTCGAGGAACTGCAGATACTGCACCAGGTTTCCGACTGTAAAATATGTGGGATTGCATTGACCGTTGTTCCCGAACTCCTTGCCCGTTTGGAACGCGGGCACGTCGGGAATGGGCAACTTCTCGCAGCGGTATCCGCAGCCTTGGAAGATGGCGCGAATCAGGTCTTCGTGCTTCCATGTGAATCCACCGAATAAGATCGTCGTGTGTGCGCGCTGTTCGGCAGTGAAGGCGCGTTCCAGGGGACGGCGAAAATGCGCCGGCCGGTCGAGTCCGGCGATCTTCCTCAGGCGCACCCGTTCTGCCTGGAGGCGTTGCTTGATTTCTGCATCATTTTCAATCTGGACGAGATGCGAGGCCATACCTTCCTCCGGCGCTGCTAGAAAATCGCGCGACCAGGAGTCCTCAGAACTCCCAGTCACGTACGACGTGGACTTTGCCGTTCTTCAATCCCCGTTGATGCTGGATGATTTTCAATGCTCTTCAACTTTGACTCTTGTTTGTTCCGACTTTCGAACTTAGCGCTCGATGTTGCTCTTCTGCCCGGGCTCGGTCCGGCCTGAGACATACTTCATCAGGCTGCCTGTTTCGGAATCGTCACGCTCTGTTGCAGCATGAAATCCAGCAAGGTCTCACTCGGAATCCTGACTTCGTCCCCTTTGGTGATAATTTCTGAACCCGCTCCGACGCCCGCCCCGGCTCCTGCCCCGATGGCCGCTCCTTTACCGCCTCCTGCAATCGCACCGATGATGCTTCCAATCGCCGCTCCTCCCACCGTTCTCTTCGCCGTACTCTCTCCTTTTGATTTGCCAGAGACTTCACACTCTCCGGTCACCAGCGGCACAGTCTGGCCGTTGACGACGATGCCCGTCAGCTGCAGTTTAAGTTGCGACCTGCCGGTGAAAGTACCAGTCTCTTTGGACTCATCCAGCCGGCCATAAACGTCTGCGCCTTTCGGAACCGCCATCTTGCCGTCTATCCACAGATCTTGCTCGAGCGAAGCCTGGAAACGATACCCCACCCGGTTTTTCGTGGAGTCGATCGAATCAATGGTGCGAACAGTAATCCGTGTGCCGGCAGGAATCGTCACCGGGGGCGAAGCCTTTGCGAGCTCGTCTTCTTCCATGGCAGAAGGCGCACTTGGCTGCTGCGAAGGGACCGAGGGCGAAGTGCCCTGTGCTTTGAGGTCGAATCGGAGCGAGCGGATATCGGCGACATCGTAATTTTGCACAGACGAGCCTACCTGAAAGGCAATGCTCGTCTGGGTGCCTCCCATGAATTTCCCGTTGATCAAACTTCCATTTTTCAATTCCAACGAATCGGCGCGGGCAACGACCACTGCCACACATATCGAGACAATTACGACGCACAACTGCTTAGTATTCATGACGAGTTCTCCAGCGTATTCCTTGTGTTAGATCGCGTTAGAGTCCCGACACCGCGATCCGAATGAATTTTCCGTATGCCGGCGACGGATCAGTTCTCAGTTTCCCCGCCTTCATCCGATCCGGAATGCCTTATTTCCTGCGACCCGGAGGAAAATCTTTCAGCAGTTTTTGCGCTCCCTTGTTGAGCCTCTCCTGGTTCTTCTCCTGCTTTTTGCTGGGTTCAATCGCATGCTGGGCAGCCCCTATCCACACGAGCTTCTTGGTGGCGGGGTCATACATACCGACCACGAAAGTCCCGATGTAATTGCTTGAAGTATTCGCCGAGAATGTGCCGAAGGTGTTGCCTCCCGGCCCCCACGGACCCCAACCACCCCAACCGCCCCAACTGTCTCCGAACCCGTTGATTTGCTTTTCCTGATCGATCGCGAGTTGATAGCCAAGAAGCAAATCAGCTTTGCCAGCGTCTTCTACTTCAGTAAAGCCCTTGGCCGCCATTTGTGAATCGATGGCCTGCTTGACTTGGGCGTCCAGGATCTGGTCGGGACGGACGCCCACGGTGGGTACGCCTTGTACCTGGCTGACCCACGCATAGGTGTGGTATTTTGAAAAATCAGTTCCTGGCATGTAGTTGGTTCTCACATCCTGCGCGTATGACGCAGTGCAGGCGATAAGCGCCAGCAGAAGTACGGGCGCAAACCTTGACACCCCGTTCTGACATCCCTGCCACATCGTAGTTTTCCTTTCAATCATTGCTTTAAGTTTCACTGCAGTGTTTTCTTTGCGTGCCCCGTCCTCTTATAAAGGAGTCTGGAATTGGACAGGACTTTACGTTCCCGATTTGTGCTGCGTATTTGGCGATGCTGCGGTCGCCCAGGAACCTTCCGGAGGCCGGTAGGTTCAAAACGGGCTTGTGTGCTAATGCTTGGCCTTGGCACAAGATTGTCGGACTGTCCTTTGCCTCGTGCGAAGTAGTTTTCACCTTTCATCTTCATCAGAGTCGGTGCCTATTTCCTGCGTCCCGGAGGGAAGTCCTTTAGGAGTTTCCGTGCTCCCTTGTTGAGCTTCTTCTGTTTTTTTTCCCTTTTCTCGCTGGGTTCAATTGCATGTTGGGCAGTACCTATCCAAACCACCTTCTTTACCGCAGGGTCATACATACCAACGACGAACGTGCCTATATCGTTATAGGAAATACTGGTCGAATTT